>JACCDX011355486.1_pt1 | contig 12649 bp, 15 predicted proteins | sample 7449681 | NCBI WGS metagenome assembly JACCDX01 (sample SAMN15323450, study PRJNA562643) | freshwater metagenome | isolation source: river surface water | place: USA:Blue River Watershed | collected 2017-08-18
CCATAGTCGAGCATAAAGGCGTGCTCGAATACGTCCATGACCAAGAGTGGGGTGGAGCCAGCAAGGTGTCCAGTATCATGTTCATTCACCCAAACATTAAACAACGTCTTCTTCTCCGTATCCATTACCAAAACAGCCCATCCAATCCCCCTCATCCCACCCACAGCAAGAAAGTCCTTCTGCCAAGCCTCTATAGAGCCCCACGTAGACTCAATCAGGCGAGCCACATCACCAGTTGGATTCATTTGGTGTCCACCCTTTTTCATGTTGCCAAAATACAACTCATGCAACTTCATGCCGTTGTATTCCCAACCGAAGCGACGCGTGAGCTCGTTGTATTCGGGGGTTCCTGGAGCATAGATTCCGGAGCGGAGCTTCTCAATCAGAGAGTTGGTCTGCTTCACATACCCTTCATAGAGGGTGAAGTGATTGGTGAGTAATGCATCAGAAAAACCTGGTGTGCCAAGTAAATGCGAAAAACTTTGTGCGGTATACATATGAGTCATGAGAAATAATAACTGTGGTACTACTCCCCCGTTTGTTCATCCCATACTTTGGTGTCCGGGGTATCGAGACCTCGTGTCATGATAGCATGATTTAAGTACATGAATGGAATATTAATAATGCCCACCATCCACTTGAGCATAATTTGGCCCTGTATGACACTCAGGATCGGAAATCCAGGAACACCATAAAACGCCAACGGAACAAACAAGAGGCTATCGATAGCCAATGCAGGGATAGTAGAGAACACATTTCTCATCCATAAATGCGCACCCTTGGTTACGCGCTTAAACCAAGCAAAAATATATGCATCTACACTTTCAGAAACTAAAAATGCAATCCAGCTCGCGATGGTGATGCGCGGGATTGCTCCAAAATAGGTATTCCACGCTTCTTCATTATTTGCACTCGCCCACATTTGATCTGCGGGAAACAATGTACCCAACCACAAAAAGAACGTCATCGCAATTTGAGCAAAGAGCGCAATCACAATCATGCGGATGGTGGTTCTGCGACCAAACTGCTCGTTCACAATATCGGTGAACAAATAGGTCACCGCAAACACGAGTACACCAGCTGGCCCAGAAAATGCGACAAATCCCAAATCAATATGCGCGATTTTGGTTGCCAAGAGTTGTGCGGTGAGCACGAAGGCGACATACAGTCCGATGAGCAAATCGGGGCGCTGATACCTCCGCACGTACATACTTCCAAACAAAGTGAACGAGGTCACCCCGACAATCCAGGCAAGCAAAAGAGACACACTGGTCATATGTGTCTATCTTACGCTCCGATGTCGCGTGAGGCAATGGCAATCGCTAAGAGCTGAGGGAGGTCACGCAAAAATTGTGTAATATGTTCAGTCTGTGTTGCACGACCAAACGAAACGCGCACACCTTCCACTTCTCCGACTCCACCTGATGCACAAAGGGCGAGGAGTACATGTGACGCATCGTGCTGAGACTCATGACAAGCACTTTTAGTGGCAACTGCATACCCTGCCCTGTCTAACAGTAATGCGAGGTATTCATGAGAAATTCCCTTCACAGAAAAATTCACAATGTGAGGCAAGACATGGACAGGCGAACCATGCACGGTAATGTCGGGATACGACTTTAATCCTTGAACCATGTGTTCGCGCAACGCACAATACCGCGCATGCTCACGAGTGACATGCTCCTGCGCCACAACGAGTGCTTCAACCATACCCGCAATCACTGGCAGTGATGGGGTCCCTGCGCGGCGACCAAATTCGTGACTACCTCCTGGGATAATAGGATCAAGTGGGGCTATGGTGCGAGACAAGAGTGCGCCCACACCCTTGGGTCCATAAGATTTTGCGCTGCTGAGTGCCAGCAGATCTGCCCCTAAATGGACGGTATCGAGCCGATGTGTTTGTGCAGACTGAGCTGCATCGACTAGGAGGAGTGGGTATGCACCTTGGGTGGTAGGGCGTGCGTCGCGAGTCACTCCACGATGTTTTTGTTTCCACGCTCGTATGACACGAGCCACATCAGGTATGGGTGCGACCGTGCCAATCTCATTGTTGCCATGCATGATTGCAACAACCACAGTGTCTGTTGACAGCAGAGACTCAAGCTGTTCTATGCGCACGACACCCTCATGGTCCACAGGCAAATAATGCACCACGGCCCCATCGCGAAGTAAACTCCGCGCGGCTCCTAGCACTGCTTCATGTTCCGTGCTCGATACAATGACTTCCGGTGTACGTCCGGGATGCAGCATGCGCCACGCTCGAACAGCCCCCACGACACCAAGCGTGAGTGCTTCGGTGACCGATCCAGTAAAAGTTACTCCTCGAGGTTGCACGCCGAAACACTCCGCCATGCGCACACGGAGCAAAGCCAAATGTTGTGCTGCGCGCACGCCCTCTTCGTGTATAGATGCCGGATTAGCAAACTCTTCTCTCCAGTAGCTCTCCATCACTCGAAGCACTTCTGAATCAAGTGGAGTGGCTGAGGCGTAATCTAAATAAACGCGATTGCTCATAGTATAGCTGTACCATATCGCATAAATGGTGCAGTATGCAATCTATTTTGCATTTTCTCTCGGAGCAGTTATGATGGACGCATATGGATACACTCTTGTGGATTACCCTATTTTTTGCGCTGACGACCATCGGGCTTGCGACGTGGGTGTTCTTGCTCGAGCGCCGTATCTCTCGACTCACTGGCGGTGCAGATGCGCATTCGCTCGAACACACCATCATGCAAAATCAGGCTGACCTCGCACGACTCTTTGCTCACACCACAATGATTGATCAAGAATTAGCTACTCTCGACCAACGGGTATCAAAGAAAATTCACGGAGTAAGAACCTTACGTTTTAATCCGTTTCAAGGCACAGGCAGTGGTGGTAATCAAAGTTTTGCAACCGCATTACTCGATGAACATGGTGATGGCGTCGTCATTTCATCCCTATACTCGCGTGAAAAGATGAGTGTCTTTGCGAAGCCCATCAAGCAACGCCAAAGTGAATTCGACCTCACCGAAGAAGAGCGCGCCGTGCTTTCTCAATAAACCTCTTCCTTTCCTTTTGACAAGGGAATGGAAGTTTGTATGCTGATCAAAGAAGGTACTGAGGTTCGCCATGAACAACTTCACTGTATTGTGGTACATGTTTTTGACATTTGTCATGCTGGGTGGTTGCGCGCTGTGCTGGAATGTCACCCACACATGGAAATCATCTTCCTCTGAACCCGCTACCCTGCTCCATGGTCGAGGCATTCAAGACAGTGCGGGAATCTGGCACAAGAGGAATGAGGGACGGACCTACCAGCTTACTCCGGAAGAAGCGCAAGTGGTGTTATGCGCGATCCCCTCTCATGAAACACCGACAGATACTCAGACTGTGCTCTATATTGGACGAGTCACCAATAAGTCTCCCGCATTGCCTGCACCAGGCATCTACCTCAGACTGATCGCGCGTGATGGGTCATGGATTATTGATCCGACCCCATGGGCTCCGCTGTCACCTACGGTGGAAGAGATTTCATGCAAGTACGATGCACAGGGAAAACTCGATGATGCCGTGACAGCATCATATACCCCTTGGCCTATGTGCTAACCCCCCCCGCACTCCCGTGCGGGCTTTTGTTGAGCCACGATTTGCTCGACAAAATGATGCCAACATGGTAGTATCTCACCTATCTATGGCGAAAGCATCGACGACAAAATCTGCAACACTCGTAACCCGACCACCCATCGTGGTAATTATGGGGCATGTGGACCACGGTAAGTCGACGCTCCTCGACTATATCCGTCATACCAATATCGTAGCAGGAGAAGCAGGGGGCATCACTCAACACATCAGCGCATACGAAGTCGTGCATAAATCCCAAGGAAAAGAATCCCGTATCACATTTCTCGACACCCCCGGACATGCTGCATTTCAAGGAATGCGCTCTCGTGGAGCAAAAGTTGCTGATATTGCAGTGCTGGTAGTTTCTGCTGAGGATGGAGTGAAAACTCAAACACTAGAAGCACACAAAGCAATCAAGGAGTCAGGGATTCCCTATGTCGTTGCAATCAATAAAATTGATAAACCGAATGCCAACATTGAGCGCACAAAGCTGTCTCTCGCTGAAGCAGAAATTTATGTCGAAGGATATGGTGGAGATGTACCCTGTGCTCCGATTTCAGCAAAAACTGGAGATGGTGTCTCGGAGCTCTTGGATGTGATTCTTTTGGTTGCAGAGATGAGCGAACTCACGGGAGACTCCATGGCCTCAGGCGAAGGGGTGGTGATTGAGGCGCGTATGGACCCCAAAAAGGGTGCTACCACGACTATTGTCGTGACGAATGGAACATTTATGAAGGGTACCTGCGCCGCAAGTGGTGTGGGTGTTGTGCCAGTGCGAATCATGGAGGATTTTCTTGGGCGAGCTGTTGAAACTGCGACGTTTTCATCACCCATCCGACTCTCTGGATGGAGCACGCTCCCAGACGTTGGGGCAGTTGTGCATACCTATGCTACAAAAAAAGAGGCAGAATCTCATGCCACTCGCAAAGAAACTACCCCTAAGCGTGAAGACCGTAAACTCAAAGACGGAGGAGTACATATTCCTATTATTCTCCGCGCAGATGTGGCAGGATCATTAGAAGCACTCGAGCACGAAATTGCAAAACTCACCCACGATCGCGTTCTCCTTAAAATCATTCAAAAGGGGGTGGGGGCTATTTCCGAAAGCGACATCAAGTTAGCCGCAAGTGTGGACGGTCCGATTGTTATCGCATTTCACACCAAAGCAGACGCATTGGCGCAAGATCTTGCTTCCCGCGCAAATATCACAATTCACCAATTCGACATTATCTACAAGCTCTCAGAATGGCTCGAAGAGGAAATGTTGCGGAGAGCTCCACACTTTGAAAAAGAGCAACAACTTGGTGAATTTCGCATTATTCGATGCTTCAGTCAGCAAAAGGATCGCCAAGTCATTGGTGGGGCGGTCACGTCAGGTGTGGTGCAGGTCGGCGCACGATTTCGTATCATGCGACGAGATGCAGAAATTGGAGAAGGTAAAATTGTGGAAGTGCAGTCTCAAAAGACTCGAGTATCTGAAGTCAGCGAAGGACTGGAGTGTGGATTGCAAATCGAATCTAAATTCACCCTTGCTGAGCGAGATGTGCTTATTCCCTTTTCTATCGTACGGACCCAGTAATCTATGAGCGCCCTCAAACACCAACGAGAAGAATACATGCTCAAAGATTATGCGGCGGATTTTCTTGCTCGCATGTCGAATCGCACATCCCTTATCACCGTCACGAGAGTGATACTTTCTGACGATAAAAAGCGGGTAGACATCCTCCTCTCCATTCTCCCCAAGACTGCTGAGAAAGCCGCACTCATTTTTGCTAACCGTATGACACATGAATTTGCTGAATATCTCAAAAAACATAGTCGTATTCGCATTATTCCCAAGCTTCGTTTTTTGCCTGATATCGGAGAGGAAAATCGTCAACGTATTAGCACGCTCCTTGAAGAGCTTCCCGAGCGAGAGACTGGAAAAACTGAGCAAGACTTGGTATAGTGCACCCAATGGCGTGATGGCGAAGTGGTAACGCTTCGGTCTGCAAAACCGACATGCGCGGGTTCGATTCCCGCTCACGCCTCCATGGTTCCCGTTTCGGGAACCTTTTCTTTGACGTGAGAGAAACACCACTGCTGGTGTTTCGAAGGGAATCGAAGGGGGGGTTCGCGATGACTGTCTTCAGGCAGCGAAACCCACTCTCCCCTGTTGTATTCTTTGCTTCAATGAGGCATGATGGAGGGAATTGCCCGAGTGGTGGAATGGTATACACAGGAGACTTAAAATCTCCCGCCGCAAGGATTGTGGGTTCGACTCCCACCTCGGGCACTAGAAAGCGGAGCTTTCGGGTGGGAGGCGAAAGTCGCAGCAATGCCGAAGCTTGGTGAGGCGCGAGGCGGGGTCGCGAGTACTTACGAGCACAGCGAGTTTGTAACTCGTGACCGACTCCCACCTCGGGCACTAGAAAGCGGAGCTTTCGGGTGGGAGGCGAAAGCCGCAGCAATGCCGAAGCTTGGTGAGGCGCAAGGCGGGGTCGCGAGCACTTCGTGCTTGTGAACATGTATAGACAAACACTGAAGTGATTGGTGACCAACTCCCACCTCGGGCACGAGAAAGCGGAGTGTACCTCCCCTCAATGGTACGCTTGCAAATTTTACACTTATTTTGTACTATGGCACGGTACAAGCATACACCTTGTACCCCATAAGCCTTCGTAGCTCAGTTGGTAGAGCAGCTCGCTCTTAACGAGACGGTCGTAGGTTCGAATCCTACCGGGGGCACCATCAAAAATCCGCATGATGCGGATTTTTGTGTGCACCCGAAGAAGCACTCGGGTGCTTCTGTGTAGGATGAGAAAACCTTGGTGTTGTTTTGGCTCGGCAAAACCACCAAGGTGTACCGTCCCTGTAAGGGAAGAATCCTACCGGGGGCACCATCAAAAATCCGCATCATGCGGATTTTTGTGTGCACCCGAAGAAGCACTCGGGTGCTTCTGTGTAGGATGAGAAAACCTTACCATCAATCTATATTTCCCAATCTTCAACAAAATCATGAATAGATGAATGCACGGCTCCATCGTGTGCAAGTCCGTCCAGTGCTTGTCCGATAATATACTCTGCTACTTTATCCTTTTCCCACTGGTGAAATTGCTCATTCATTCGCATATTCGCAGTCATGCCATGCGCCTGAAACACAGCTATCACAGATTCGGGATTCTTGACGACACCATACACATCTCCTGCGCGTTGATAATCCCGCAGCCATGCCAGCACCTGTTTGTAGTCAGCAAATTGGAGACGCTCAAGTTGAGACAATAATTCATTGATCATGGTCTGAGCTTCTTGGATTTCACTCTGACGTTCAGAAATCTCTTGGGTTCTCATGAATTCTGATTGAACTTCAGTGCTATCTGGAATATTTTCATTCATATGATACTCGGTAAATTAAAATTATAGACTATTTCTTTTTTTATCATATACAACATTTCCTCAAATGGCTATTTTTGATGAATCCCCTACCCAGCTCCGCTGTCTCTCTGCCAAGTGTTCGCGACCCCACCTCGTGGTTTCTGCGCCCTAGGCATGGGGCACAGAAACATCACTGCGGTTCACAAATGCTAAAAATCTCCCGCAGGGGAGATTTTCTTGACGCTGGTCACAAATCACTAAGCAGATACACAGCAGGGCTGAGTATCTGCCAAGTGTTCGCGACCCCACCTCGTGGTTTCTGCGCCCTAGGCATGGGGCACAGAAACATCACTGCGGTTCACAAATGCTAAAAATCTCCCGCAGGGGAGATTTTCTTGACGCATTTGTGCCCAGGACTGGACTTGAACCAGCACGCCTTGCGGCACCAGCTCCTAAGGCTGGCGTGTCTACCAATTTCACCACCTGGGCATTCCCCCCATACTACTCTATGGCTCTCAAAAAGGGAATAGAAACAAAAACGCGCATCATTGCTGATGCGCGAGTGATTCATGAGCCTTTGGGGCGCTCCGTGACGCGAATGGAGACCGTTGCTCCTGGGGCCACAGCACTTTCAAGAGTTGCTGGAACTCCATTCACGAGAACAGACTTGCCATTCAAGTCGAGGGACAGACGCTGCGCCAGCTCGCCGAGCGTGGTAGCAGTCATTGGGACTTGGTGCGTAGACACCGCAACGTTTCCCCTGTTCGGGACCACTTCCAGGGTCACACTCATGTGACCAGATGCATTACCTTTCGACACGTGCTTCTCCTTGCTTCACAATGTACTCGCAGGACCCGATGAGTCCTTCACGGTGCAGAGATGTTATACCATGCTCCCAAAATCTTGACAATGTCGCCACGGCTTGCCCTGCGACTATGCTCGATACATAGGACACACTATGCCCACCACAGAAGATGGGGGTCGCCTCCTTGCTGTCGTATGCCAAATAATGCTCATAGTGCTCCCGCTCGCTTGGGTGAAATGGGCGGATGGCGAACACTTGATAGAACTCCTCTGACACGCGCGTGTCGACCATCAGGTCTACGCGCACATTTGCGGCGACGTGTTTCCATACAAGCTGTCGAGCTTCCATGGTGTCCACACAGACACACACGCTACCCTTTAGTGGTTCCCCTGCATACATCTTCCGATGGGTGGTAATGGCGACCCCTGTCTCACGAAGGATCATACGCTCGAGTGCATCAACCTTAAATCGCGAGAGATCAGAAATCCCATACAGAGAAGGAGGAATATTGTGAGAGTCCACGCTGTCACCGTCATATACAGTGACTTGAACGCCCATGCGGACAAGCATGTTTACGACATGACTTCCGATAGAGCCTACCCCAACCACTGTGGCGGTTTTTCCGACGCAGTGACCAGCGAGCAGGTGTTGCTGTGAGAAATTCATGCTGAGACTCCTTGATTTGTGATGAGACGAGGCCATTCTTCGATCGGGTGCACAACAATCAGCTCAGGGGTGTACCCTTCGGTCAACCAGGAGAGCACACAAGAAACCAAGTCACAGTACCGGTATTCTGCAAGTGCGCTCGTCACCGCATCGGACACATTCCCAAAGCATGGTGTGCCGTACATCGAGATGTGCGGGTGCGGTACTCCTTCGGGGTGAGTGGTGCGTAGTGCCACGATTTCAATTTTCCCGAGAAAAAGTATGCGGATAGAAAACTCGCCCAAATCGTAGTTGACGCCTTCGTGGTTCATGCAGATAGTTTTTGTCGCAACCTCGATGGCTGGCACCTGCTTGGTCTGTGTCACTCTCGACACAAGCGGGAGAGCCTGTAGTCGATCAATGTCACTCGAAATGCGTGCAACAAGCGTGTCAGCATGCTGGCGCCAAGTACGGAGAAGCATACCATGCTGAGCGTGACGTCGCGTAGCCTGCGTCAACACTGTTTGTGCACGCAGTACATCTTTCTCTGCCTGCCGAACGAGATTGAGCATTTCTTGCTCCATCTCACCACAGTGCTTCATCAACCCTTCCCTCGTCACTTCTTCAAGATGTGCTTCTTCTGTTTTATTGCGCCATGTGACGAGGGCCGAAACAAACATATGCGCGAAGACACGTGCTCCGCGAATCGGGTCATGCTTCACCAGCACCAAGGGGTCATACAAGAAGTATATGGTGTGGTTGATGATTTGTGCGACCACGAGCGAGTCCACATACACGAGGAGACCTCGATCGGGATTTGGACGCAGGAGCACCGTATACGTTTCGTCGATACACAGATCCACATCTGCAATTTTGTCCGGATATTCTCCTGCATGCTCAGCATACGGCACGACGCTAAACAAGAGATGGAGTCGCCCTGGCTCTACAGGTAACGGAACATAGGAAATGTGTTGTCCGCACATGCACACGAGTGACTGCACACCCAAAAGAGTGAGAACATCTCGTATCGCCAGCTCAAATGCGTGCACAAAATCGAACATCGTTCTGCGTGTGAGACTCTCCGCAGGAAGACCAGTGACCGCATCGAGTGCTTTGCGGTCACCAAATGGTGTCAGTTCATCACAAAGCACTTCTGCTTTGCGTGAACACACTATAGTGCACTCTCGCCCATGCACACGGACGCGTACATGATGCGCACTGTCTCCATGATCAGGATTCAGCGACATCAGATGTGCGACACCCTCTTTGGTGAGCACAAACACTGGCACCCGGACAGGCACGCCCAGACAGCTGTACTCCACTTCCACTGGAGTGTCTGATTCTATATACAAGCCCACATGCTGGCGCAGGGGCGTCAGTAGTGCGGTGTCGTACTCCGACACCACATAGAGTCGAGGCACTGCGTAGGCTGCGCCAACTGCCAACTCTGCGGAATCCTGAGACAAGGATGATTCATCTGGCATTTCAAATCCTTAGAACGTCTAAGGACATGTTGCAGTAAAAAAGCACTTATGTCAATTTCCTACTTTAGTGAATCCGACATGAACATGACTCATACCTGATTCAGTGAATTCCTTTTCGTAATTTGCCGCTGTGGCATCAAGCAAGGTGAGGTAGTCTGTCTCTGACATTAATTTCTTTGCATCAGGACCGTGCTGGAGTTCTATGTCGCGCTCGGCGAGCTTTTCGCAGAGGAGTTCAATCATCATATGTGCGTCATATTCGTCGAGTAGCGCATTTACTTCTGGGTCGTGCTCAAATAAGCGTGAAGGATGGTGATGAGAGCCTTGCTGTGTGTCGTGCCGCATAGTGGCAGCAGGAAATCCAGCACTTTCTGCGCGCGAGAAAATATACTGCTCCAAGTCATCGTATTCCGTAATAAAAGTCTCATCCCGATGCCCATTGACCACGGTATTCCCGATATACACCATGCGAAGCAGGGTTTTGAATTGCTCTGGGGTAAAGGCTAATCCAATCATGAGGCGAGTATACCCTCTGCAGAAAATTACGCAACAGGAGGGGGATTCGGGTGTAGGGCGTGGAGTCTCGTCCAGCGGGAAAGGGCTGCTCGGCGAGTATTATAATCTGGCATCACCCGTGCGACTGCTGCCCAAAACGCGGAGCTATGATCTAAATGGCGCAGATGACACAACTCGTGCACTACGACATACTCTGCGAGTGGAGCGCTCAGGTCAATGATACGAAAATTAAAATTCAGGTTTCCAGCGGCAGAACAGCTCCCCCACCGCGAACGATGCGCCTTAATACTGACACGCTTCCACCTCACCCCAATCACGGGGCCCCATTGAGTCAATAATTCATGCACCCTTATACGGGCAATTTCCTTGTCTGAATCATAACGTGCTCGATTATGTCGAAATGCTCCCACACGCTTACGATGAACTCTGCGCAGAGGTACTTGTGAAATGGAAGTGTGCCACTTCTTGTGAATTTTCTTAAATACACGAAACATGGCAGGATTATCTCATAGCACAGGAGACTCGACAACGCATCACGCGAACCGTATACTCACACCGATGAACAAAAAGCAATTTCTGAACAGTCTCCGTGATGTGTACTGCCGACTTGGGGTCACCACTCACGGTGTGGGCGTCGTTGCCATTCGAGATATCCCAGCGGGTACAGATATCTTTCGTCATGCAGATCCCTTTGGGAGTGCTCTGCGTATCACCCAGGCTGAGCTCGAGACCGCCGATGCACCTGAAGAGGCCAAGCGCATGGTCAAGGATTTTTGTGTCCTTGAGGATGGGGTGTACACCGTCCCGGACTACGGCATTGATGCCATCACAAAACTCTATTATGTGAACCATAGTGCACACCCAAATCTCGCCACAACTGATGGAGGAGAAACCTTTCTGACTATCCACCATGTTCAACAAGGCGAAGAACTCACTGTGAATTATGATACCTATCACGAAGCCAAGCATTTTACTAAAACATAACACCGCCCTCTGGGCGGTGAATTAGTGGCGCACCGACAAAGGAGGTGTCTCATCACGATTGATGACTCGCCCTAGTGCATAAAAAAGTTTTTCAGCATCGAACTTTGACTGCCGCGTCACACAGACTTCTCCCCCACCCTCAAACACCATCTTGACCCCATACAAGGAATTCCATGAAATCAATTGCGCTTCTTTCACATAGAGATATTGAAAAAATGCAGTACGACCTAGGGCAATACATGGAGGATTCACATAGGTGGTGACCATACTCTCTAGAGCATTCCAGTAGACTTCGAATTCTGACACAGAGAGAACGCAGGTGTGCTTTATGGAAGAATTCGCAAGGAGGTACTCAATAGTGACTGTGCGTTCTTGTCTTTCGTGACGTACAAACACGAGCTCTGAAAACTCCTCAGGGGTGAGACCGCCCACGTGAAGTCCAGACACCATCGCCCCTTTGTCCATGATGTACTCTCAATACTATTTATCTGTACCCATGCTGACATATCCACACCATCAGTCAACCCTCTCGGTGGGATATCGCTTGGAAATCATCACTAAATAGACATCTTCTACTTTTGCGCGTGCCCACGGAGTCCGGCGGAGAAATTTGAGACTAGAAGGTATGCTTGGTTCATTTAGAAAGCATTGAATGGGTACCATACGTCCGAGTTCGGCAAAGGTATATTCTGCGAGAAGTTCCTCTAGGATGAGCGCGAGAGTTTTTCCGTGAAGAGGGTTATTGGGATGGCTTACTATTGATTCCACCTTAGTAACTGCGGAGTTTGTTGATGTTTCCATGCTGTCGAATTTTCTCGTGCGCCTTTGCCTCAATTTGGCGAATACGCTCGCGGGTCACACCGAATTCTTTCCCCACTTCCTCTAGAGTGTGGGTGACTCCATCCAGAAGCCCGTGGCGCATTTCCAAAATTTTGCGTTCTTTCGGTGATAAATCTGAGAGAATTTCACCCACCTGATCTGAGAGGATGCGACGGGAGCTTTCAGCATCGGGAGAAAGGATTTTGTCGTCGGCGATAAATTCACCCAGCGTAGACTTCTCATCATCGTCTCCAATGGGCTTCTCGAGCGAAACAGTGTCCTGATCGATGTTCTCAATCACGCGCACACGCTCAATATCAATACCCATTTCAGTGGCGACTTCTTCAGCCATCGGTTCTCGTCCCAAGTCCTGGGTCAAACGGCGAACAACTTGCTTGTACTTCGCGATGGTTTCCACCATGTGCACGGGGATACG
>JACCDX011496360.1_pt1 | contig 12645 bp, 11 predicted proteins | sample 7449681 | NCBI WGS metagenome assembly JACCDX01 (sample SAMN15323450, study PRJNA562643) | freshwater metagenome | isolation source: river surface water | place: USA:Blue River Watershed | collected 2017-08-18
CGTCCAGGCGGCCGCGTACAACGGCACCCACAGCGCGCCGAAGCGTTCCCGGAGCGGCCTCGCCATCGCGCCGAGCAGCGCGTAGGGGAGCGCGAACGCGCACGCGAACAGAAGAACGACCATGCTCGCGAGCACCCAGCCGAGGTCCGAGAAAAGCGTGATGGTCTTGGCCAGCCACGCGAAGTTCGCCGCGATCAGCGCGACGCCGCCCACGTAGCCGAGCCGCGCGTCCGTCTTTCGGTGACCCGTGAACACGAACAGGAGCGGTGCGAGCGTGAACCACTGCGTCCACGCCTGGCCGATCGGCGGGCTCGCCACGGCGACGAGCGCGCCCGACACGACAGCAGCGCTGTACCGGAGACCCAGCCGATCCGGGATCATCGGGCGGGGGTGGCCCCCCGCAACGCCCCCCTGCTCGTCCTGCAGAGGCTCCGGCGTGGGCGTCGTGGTCTCGGCGGTGGCGTCGTTCATCCCTGGGTGATCCTCCCCGGCGCGTATCCGCTCGCGCCGCGCGAGGGGAGGTGTCGTGCGGTCAGTCCGTGGTGTAGCAGTCGGCGTACACCGGCACGTCGTCCACCGCGCCCATGACGACGTAGGCGCTGCTGTACGGCGCAAGCTCGTCACGCACGAACAGGTCGACCGCATGCTCCACGCCGTCTACGATGGGATTTCCGCTCAACACGATGCTCGTGATGAGCGTGCCGCCTTCGTCCTCGCCGACCTCCTGCCGCGTGACGTCGCGCCACAGAGCGCCCTCCGCGTGGATCGCCGGGAACGCCCATCGCGTCCCGTCCGGGTCATCGCCGTAGTGCGCGTCGTTTTCGTGCTCTTCCCAGTACGCGCAATGCGCCGGCCCGCGGAGGACGGTCGTGTCCATCGTCAGGTGCAGATACCGCGGGATGCCGTCGCTGTCGGTGCTCACCTCAACATGGGCCTCGCCGGTCCATGCGTCGTCCGGTGGTGTGAGGTCATACGCGCCTGCGGCGACGAAGCCTTCGAAGCCGAACACGACCTGCGCCAAAGCGATGGCGATCACGTCGGCATCGATGTCGGGTTCGCCGGCGTGGCATGCGAGGAGCGCTAGAATCATGCGCGAGCTGCCTGCGCCGCGGCCCGCTCCGCGCGCACGAACGCCACGCTGTCGAACACGTCCGTACGAGCACGCTCGAGCCAGCCGCGCAGCCTCTCCATGTCCACGTCGTCGTCGGTTCGGTAATCCCGACCCGCGGCGCGGTGCTTGCCGACGGGCCTCAGGTCGAGGTCGGCGAAGGCGCGCCCGTTCCAGAACAACAGATGCACCCGGTCCTCTCGGACATCGTACCCCACGACAGGGTTGTCACCGTCGAACCACACGGGGTGACCGTGCCATACCTGCGCACGTGCGGCGGGGAGCGCGGCCACGATGGCGCCGCAGAACAACTCCACGAGCGTACGAAGCGTGTCTGGGACGCGGGCGTTGTACACTTGGATCGTCGCAACTTCCATACGAGAGCCTCGTCGGTGCGGGAGCTATACCATCATCATACACCACGCGACGCGAGGCTTGCCACCGATGCGAAAAGCGCCGCCCCCGCGAAGGGGACGGCGCTCTCGTCAGGCCGGGGGTGCCGGAAGGACTAGAAGTCCATCCCGCCCATGCCACCCATTCCGCCCATGTCACCGCCGCCACCGGGGGCCGCGGCCTTCTTCTTCTCGGGCTTCTGGGAGATGACGGCCTCGGTCGTCAGGAGCAGGCCGGCGACGGACGCCGCGTTCTGCAGGGCCGTACGCGTGACCTTGGCCGGGTCGAGGATGCCCTTCTCGAGCATGTCGCCGTAGGTCTCGGTCTGCGCGTCGAAGCCGAAGGCGCCCGTGCCCTCCGCGACCTTGTGCACGACGATGGTGCCGTCGATGCCCGCGTTCGCGGCGATGGCCTTGATCGGCTCCTGGATGGCCTCACGGATGATGGCGACGCCGTGGGACTGCTCGCCCACGACCTGCACGTTCGCGAGGGAGCGGAGCGCGCGCACGAGGGCCACGCCACCGCCGGGGACGATACCTTCCTCGACCGCCGCGCGCGTCGCGTGGAGGGCGTCCTCGACGCGGGCCTTCTTCTCCTTCATCTCGGGCTCGGTCGTCGCGCCGACGTGGATGACCGCCACGCCACCGACGATCTTCGCGAGGCGCTCCTGGAGCTTCTCCTTGTCGTAGCTCGAGGTGGTCTCCTCGATCTGCGCGCGGATCTGCTTCACGCGGGCCTTGATGGCGTCGGCCGCGCCGGCGCCGTCGATGATCGTCGTGTGGTCCTTGGAGATCTCGATGCGCTTCGCGCGGCCGAGGTCGCCCACCGTCACGGTGTCGAGCTTGATGCCGAGGTCGTCCATGAGCGCGCGGCCACCCGTGAGGATCGCGATGTCCTCGAGCATGGCCTTGCGGCGGTCACCGAAGCCCGGCGCCTTCACCGCGGCGATCTGCATGTTGCCGCGGAGCTTGTTCACCACGAGCGTGGCGAGCGCCTCGCCCTCGATGTCCTCGGCGATGATGAGGAGCGGCTTGCCGGCCTCGTGGACGGCCTCGAGCACGGGGAGCAGGTCCTTCATGCTGGAGAGCTTCTTCTCGTGGACGAGCACGTAGGCGTCCTCGAGGATGCACTCCATGCGGTCCGCGTTCGTCACGAAGTACGCAGAAAGGTACCCGCGGTCGAACTGCATGCCCTTGACGATGTCGAGCTCGGTCTTGTTGCCCTTGGCTTCCTCGACCGTGATGACGCCGTCCTTGGTGATCTTGTCCATCGCGCGCGCGAGGATCTCGCCGACCTCGGCATCGCCGTTGGCCGAGATCGTCGCCACCTGCGCGATCTCCTGGTTGCTCGCGATGGGACGCGCCTGGGACTTCACGTCGGCGACGACGGCCTCGACGGCCTTGTCGATGCCCTTCTTGATGTCCATCGGGTTCACGCCCGCCGCGACGAGCTTCGAGCCTGCGCGGTAGATGGCCTGCGCGAGCACGGTCGCGGTCGTGGTGCCGTCACCGGCCACGTCGTTGGTCTTGGAGGCGACCTCCTTGACCATCTGCGCGCCCATGTTCTGGAGCTTGCCGGGGAGCTCGATCTCCTTGGCGACGGTCACGCCGTCCTTGGTGACGAGCGGGGCGCCGAAGCTCTTCTCGATGACCACGTTGCGGCCCTTGGGCCCGAGGGTCACCTTGACGGCGTTCGCGAGGGCGTCAACGCCCTTGAGGATCTCGCCGCGAGCGGTCTCGCGGAACTGGATGTCCTTGGCGGCCATGGGTATCTCCTTGAGTTCTGGAAGTTCGAAGGTTGGATCGCTTAGGCGAGCACCGCGAGGATCTCGTCCTCGCGCACGATCACGTGATCCTCGCCGTCGAGCTTGATCTCGCTGCCGGTGTACTTGCCGAGGAGGACGCGGTCGCCGACGTTCACGGAGACGGCGCGCGTGGTGCCGTCATCGAGGGTGCGGCCGGGGCCCACCGCGATGACCTGGGCCTCCTGCGGCTTCTCCTTCGCGGTCTCGGGGATGAAGAGGCCGCCGGCGCTCTTCGTCTCGGCAGCGACGCGCTTGAGGAGGACACGGTCGTAGAGGGGACGGAAGCTCATGGGGTACTCCTTGAGGGTAGGCAGAGGCGGACTGCCTCCTGCGCCGCAGAGGGGTAGGCACGCGGCCAGCGCAGTCAAGCGTCGAGAGGAAAAATCCACCATGACGCGTTCGCCGCGCAAGCACCCCCTTGTCGCGTCAGGGTCGGGGATTACCCTTTTCCCAGACCCGGCCCACCGCGACCCGGTGTGTCGGAAAATCAAGCAAGTACGCCCCGTTCGCGCCGCGCGTCCCGCGCGGGAGGAGACACCCCATGGGTAAGATCATCGGCATCGACCTCGGCACCACCAACTCCGTGGTCGCGATCATGGAGGGGGATGCCCCCGTCGTCATCGTCAACGAGGAGGGCGCGCGCACGACGCCGTCCGTGGTTGGCTTCGCCAAGGACGGCGAGGTGAAGGTCGGCACCAACGCACGCCGTCAGGCCATCACGAACCCCACCCGCACCGTTTACTCGGCGAAGCGCTTCATCGGCCGCCGCTACGAGGAGAGCGAGGCCGAGACGAAGATGGTGCCGTACAAGGTCGTCCGAGCCTCGGACGGCCAGGCGAAGATCGACATCGACGGCAAGGAGTACAGCCCGCCGGAGATTTCCGCGATGGTGCTCCAGAAGCTGAAGCGCGACGCGGAGCGCTACCTCGGCCACGCGGTGACGGAGGCCGTCATCACGGTTCCTGCCTACTTCAACGACAGCCAGCGTCAGGCCACCAAGGACGCCGGCCGCATCGCGGGCCTCGACGTCAAGCGCATCATCAACGAGCCGACGGCGGCTGCTCTTGCGTACGGCTTCAACAAGAAGAAGGAGCAGACCGTCGCGGTCTACGACTTCGGCGGCGGCACCTTCGACATCTCCATCCTCGACGTGGGTGACGGCGTGGTCGAGGTCCGGTCGACGAACGGCGACACCCACCTCGGTGGCGACGACATCGACAACATGCTGATCACCTGGCTCGTCAAGGAGTTCAAGACCGAGACGGGCATCGACGTCGGCAACGACAAGATGGTCATCCAGCGCCTGAAGGACGCGGCGGAGAAGGCGAAGATCGAGCTCAGCTCGAGCCAGGCCGCGCAGATCTCCCTGCCGTTCCTCTCGATGGACGCGGAAGGGCCGAAGCACCTCGAGCGGACGCTCCAGCGCGCCCGCTTCGAGCAGATGATCGACGCCATCGTCGAGCGCACCCTCGAGCCCTGCCGCCAGGCGCTCAAGGACGCCAAGGTGTCCCCCGCGGACATCGCCGAGGTCATCCTCGTCGGCGGCTCCACGCGCATCCCGCTCGTCCAGGAGCGCGTCAAGAAGCTCTTCGGGAAGGAGCCGAACCGCTCCGTGAACCCGGACGAGGTCGTGGCCGTCGGCGCGGCCGTTCAGGGCGGCGTTCTCGCGGGCGACGTCACCGACATGCTGCTCCTCGACGTGACGCCGCTCTCGCTCGGCATCGAGACGCTCGGCGGCGTGATGACCGTGCTCATCCCCCGCAACACCACCATCCCGACCAGCAAGAGCGAGATTTTCTCGACCGCGGCCGACAACCAGACCGCGGTGGACGTGCAGGTGTTTCAGGGCGAGCGCCCCATGGCGCGTGACAACCGACTGCTCGGCAACTTCCGTCTCGACGGCATTGCAGCGGCACCGCGCGGCGTCCCGCAGGTCGAGGTCACGTTTGACCTCGACGCGAACGGCATCTTGAACGTCCGCGCCAAGGATAAGGCCAACGGCCGCGAGCAGAAGATTACGATCACCGCCGGCTCGGGTCTCTCCAAGGAGGAGGTTGACCGCCTCGTGAAGGAGGCTGCCGCCAACGAGAGCGCCGACAAGACGCGCCGCGAGTACGTCGAGGAGCGAAACAAGCTCGACAACCTCGTCCACCAGGTCGACAAGTCCCTGCGCGAGAGCAAGGACAAGCTCGCCCCGGACGTCGTGGCGAACCTCGAGAGCGCGCTGACCGAGGCGCGCAGCGCCCTCGACAGCGACAACGTCGAGGTCGTCAAGGCCGCCAGCGCGAAGCTCGAGCAGGCCGCCCACAAGCTCGCGGAGACCATGTACGCCGCCGGCGGCGCGCAGGACGCCAGCGCCGGGCCCACCGCCGAAGCGGGCGGCCGTCGGGACGACGTCATCGACGCCGAGTTCAGCGAATCCTGATCCGTCGCGGGGTGGGGGGCGGCGCTCCGGCGCGGTCCCTCACCTCGTCGTCTGCCTCCCTCCGCCCATGACGGGCCCCCCACCGAGCAGGAGCGCGCCCGATGGCCGCCAAGCGTGACTACTACGAGATTCTGGGCGTCGCCAAAGACGCCTCTGCCGCGGACATCAAGAAGGCGTTCCGGCAGCTCGCGCTCAAGTACCACCCCGACAAGAACGCGGGGGACGCAGCGGCGGAGGCGGCCTTCAAGGAGGTCGCCGAGGCCTACGAGATCCTTGGCGATGAGCAGAAGCGCCAGACCTACGACCGCTTCGGTCACGACGGTCTGCGTGGCGCGGGAATGGGCGGGGGCTTCCAGAACTCGGACGAGGTGTTCTCGCACTTCCAGGACATCTTCGGCGACCTGTTCGGCTTCGCCGGAGGCGGCGGCGGTGGCCGCCGCCGAGGTCCTCGTCGCGGCGCGGATCTCGAGTACCCGCTCGAACTCGAGTTCCTCGAGGCGGCCAAGGGTGTGGAGCGCAACATCACGGTGCCCAAGCACGCGCGCTGCACGACCTGCGACGGTAGTGGCGCCGCCGAAGGAAGCCAGCCCCAGACCTGCGGCACCTGTCGCGGCGCAGGCGAGGTGCTCCAGCAGCAGATGTTCCTCCGCATCCGGACCACGTGTCCGGGCTGTGGCGGGCAGGGTAAGGTCATCCGCGACAAGTGCCGGCCTTGCGGGGGCAGCGGACGCACCCGCACCAGCGAAGACCTCAAGGTCACCATTCCTGCGGGCGTCGACGAGGGGATGCAGCTCCGCCTCGCTGGAAAGGGCGATGTCGGCGACGCGAACGCGCCAAACGGCGACCTCTACGTCACCGTCCACGTCAAGTCGCACGAGTTCTTCGAGCGCGACGGGATGAACGTGATGTGTCAGGTGCCCATCGGCTACGCCACAGCGTGTCTTGGCGGCAAGATCTCGGTGCCGACGATCGACGGTGAGGAAGAGATCCAGGTCGCGTCCGGTACGCCGTCCGGTAAGGTGATGCCCTTGCGGGGCAAGGGCATCCCGTCCATCAACGGCCGTGGCCGTGGCGACCACCTGGTGCAGCTTGTGGTCGCGGTCCCCAAGACCCTCTCGAGTAAGGAAGAGGAGCTGATTCGCCAGTTGGCGGCCCTTCAGGACGCCAAGGTGAGCGACCGCAGCATCTGGAAGGATCTGCTCGATCGCATCACGGGTTGACGCGTCAAAACCCGTCGTGGTTCGCGCCTGAACGTCCTAGGCGCGGTACGTGGCGTGGTGGAGGAGTGCATGGACGTCACGCCCAGCAGCACCGAGGCAATTCGCGCCTCGGCCGAGCGCCTCGGTGAGGTTCGCCGCCAGGTCGCGCGTGTCATCGTCGGACAGAAGGGCCTCATCGAGCGCTTGCTCGTGGGCCTGCTCGCGGACGGGCACCTGCTGCTCGAGGGCGTACCGGGCCTGGCGAAGACCACGGCGGTGAAGGCGCTCGCAGCCACGCTCCGCGCTGACTTCTCGCGCATCCAGTTCACGCCGGACCTCCTGCCCGCGGATGTGCTTGGCACGCAGATCTACAACCCGCGGGACGGGCAGTTCACCACCCGCCGCGGCCCGATCTTCACGAACATCCTCCTCGCGGACGAGATCAACCGCGCGCCCGCCAAGGTGCAGAGCGCGCTGCTCGAGGCGATGCAGGAGCGCCAAGTCACCCTCGCGGATCAGACCTGGCAGCTTCAGCAACCCTTCCTGGTGCTCGCGACGCAGAACCCGCTGGAGCAGGAGGGCACCTACCCGCTGCCCGAGGCCCAGGTCGACCGCTTCCTGATGAAGCTCCACGTCACGTATCCGACGATGGAGGAGGAGCAGGAAGTGCTGTTCCGCTCCTCGCAGCCGGCGGAGAAGCCATCGGCCGTGCTGAGCCCTCAGGATCTGCTCGCCATGCAGGAGCTCTGCCGCCAGGTGACGGTCAAGCCCGTGCTCGGCGCCTACATTGTGAGCCTCGTGCACGCGACCCGCCAGCCGGGCAGCGTGAGCCCGCAGTTCGCGCGGCTTGTCCAGTTCGGCGCGTCCCCGCGCGCGACCATCGCGCTCGCGGCCGCTGCGCGCGCCGTCGCGTTTCTCGACGGCCGTGACTACGCCACTCCCGACGATGTCAAGGACGTCGCGCTCGACGTACTCCGCCACCGCGTGCTGCTCACCTACGAGGCCGAGGCGGACAACATCGACGCGGACATGGTGATCCGGGAGCTGCTCTCCAGCGTCCGCACGCCCTGAGGACGCGACGTGCTCACCTCCGAGGAACTCCGCCAGATCCGACGCTTGCACGTGCAGGCGGGTCGTCGCGTCGATGCTCTCCTCGCGGGCGACTACCGCTCCGCCTTCAAGGGCAGCGGCATGGAGTTCGAGGAGGTTCGTCCCTACGTCCCCGGTGACGACGTCCGGCGCATCGACTGGAACGTCACGGCGCGCAGCGACGAGGCGTGGATCAAGGAGTACCGCGAGGAGCGTGAGCTCACGATGCTGCTCGTCATGGACGTCAGCGGCTCGACCCGCTTCGGGAGCGGCGGACGCGATGGACGGACCGACAAGCGGCTGCAGGTCGCTCGTCTCGCCGGGGGGCTCGCGTACGCGGCGCTGCGGAGCAACGACCGCGTGGGCATGTTGGCCTTCACCGACCGGGTGGAGCGCTTCCTGCCGCCAAGGAAGAGTCGTGGTCATGGTTGGGCCGTGCTCCATGCCGCGTTCGACCATGCCGCCGAGGGGCATGGCACGGACCTGCAGGAGGCGCTCCGCTTCGTGGACGGCGTGCTCAAGCGCCGCGCGGTCGTGGTCCTGCTCTCCGACTTCGTCGACGTCGGCGATGTCGGGACGGCCCTGCGCGCGCTCGCCGCACGCCACCGGGTGCACGCCTTCCTGGTCCACGACCCACGCGAATCCACCCTCCCCGACATCGGGCTCCTCGAGGTCTACGACCCCGAGACGGGCGAGGCCTGCACGCTGGATGCCTCCCAGCTCCAACTTTCGGAGACCGTGGAGGCCCGCGCCCACCGGCTTCGCCAGTGCGCGGTCCAGACGAGCGTGGTCTCGACGGAGGAGGACGCCTTCCACAAGTTGCAGCTCCACTTTCGTGGGGCTTCCCGCGGAGGTGGACGTTGATCCGCGCGGCGCTCCTCGGTCTGCTCGCCTGTGCTTCGCCGCCGCCTGCGCCGTTGGCGCCCGGTGCGTCCGTCTGGGTGGACGCTGCCTCTGTCGATGCGGGCGCCCCCGTCGTGCTGCACGCGCCCTCGGCGACCGTGGTCCCCGCGGTGGAAGGTCTCACGGCCGAGAAGGTCCGCGTCGGTGACGACGGCACCTCGACCTGGGAGCTCCGCGGCGAGCCGGGATCCTACGTCGTCGAGGTCCCTGCCGGGGAGGGGCCTCCGACGGTCGTCTTCGTCGACATCGGCGCCGCCGGGCCGGACGCTGCTCTGGAAGCGCCGGTCGGCCCGACGGAGGCGGCCTCCCCGGTCACCGCGGGCATCGCATTGGTGGTCGTCGCGGCCGTGGCGTTCGCCGTCCTCGCGCTCCTCGCCTGGCGTCGTTTCGCGCCGGCCGCTCGCCCGGTGGTGGCCGACCCTCCGGACATCCGTGCCCGCAAGGCCTGGGCGGCCCTGCGGTCGCGTCGTGACCTCGCGTCGGAGGCGCTCGCGCAGGGGCTCTCCGACGTGTTCCGCGACTACCTCGAGGCGGTGCACCCGTTTCCGGCGCGCGCTCGGACGACGCGCGAGATCACGGACAACCTCGCCGGTGTCTACACGTTCGCGCAGCTGGAGCGTGCGCGTCGCCTGCTCGGCGCGATGGACCTCGTGAAGTTCAGCGATCATGCCGATCTCGCCGCGGTCCTCGAGGGGCTCGACGCCGACTTCGACGCCCTCGTGGTGGCGCCGGTGCGCCTGACGCCGCCCGCCGACCCGGAGGAAGCATGACCCTCGAGTGGGCGGCTCCGGCGTGGTTCGCGGCCCTCCCTCTGGCGCTCCTGCCGTGGTGGGCGTGGTGGCGCCCCCATGTCGTGCGCTTCTCGAGCACGCGGGCGGTGCGACGCACGCTCGGCTTCCGCTCGGTCCTTGCCGGTGTCGTCCCCGCGCTGGAATGCGCCGCGATCGCCTGTGTCATCGTCGCGCTCGCCCGGCCGCAGCTCGTCACGCGCGAGACGGTCCGTGAGACGCCGGGCATCGACATCCTCCTCGCGCTGGACACGTCGTGCTCGATGTCCGAGACGGACATGGGCGCCAACGGTGCCTCCCTGTCGCGGCTCGAGGCCGCCAAGCGCGTCATGGCGACGTTCGTCGAGCGCCGGAACGAGGACCGTGTCGGGCTCCTTCTCTTTGGGGACGAGGCGTTTGTCCAGGTGCCGCTCACGCTCGACCACGACGCGCTCCGCGACTTCGTCGGTCAGGTGGAGATCGGCATGGCCGGGCGCAACGCCACGGCGGTCGGCACGGCCATCGCCGTCGGCGCGAAGCGGATGAAGGAGCTGACCGCGCCCTCCCGCGTCATGGTCCTCGTCACGGACGGACGCAGCAACGCGGGTTCCGTCGGTCCCATGCTCGCCGCGCAGGCTGCGGCGGCCCTCGGCATCAAGGTGTACACGATCGGCGTCGGAGGCGGTCAGGGCAGCGGCATGTTGGCGCTCTTTCGCGCTCCGGGGGCGGACATCGACGAGCCGACCCTCCGAGCCGTCGCGACGATGACCAACGCGCAGTTCTTCCGCGCGACGGATGCCGGCGCCCTCGACGAGGTGTACGCGGAGATCGACCGTCTGGAGAAGTCCACGGGGCGGTCCAAGGAGTACGTGCACCGCGACGAGCAGTACCTCCGCTACCTTCTGCCGGGTCTGGCGGCGTACCTCGTCGCGCTGGCGCTCGGACAAGGACCGCTGCGGAGGTTGCCATGAGCTGGGCGCATCCGTCGTGGCTCGCGCTGCTCCTGCTGGTGCCCGTCGTCGCCGTGGGGATGTTCGCGGCGTGGAAGGCGCGGCTGCGCGCCCTTGCCAGGTACGCCGCGGCGCCCATGCTCGCGCAGGTGCTCTCCGCCGGAAAGCCTGACGGCGCGCCGAGCGTGCTCCGCGCCCGGGCTGCACAGGCCTGGCTCTCGGTGGTGGGGGTCGCCAGCCTGTGCCTTGCGGTGGCGGGGCCTCGTCTGGGCTACGACTGGCAGACGCAGCCCATGCAGGGCGTCACGCTCGTCGCGGTGCTCGACGTGTCGCGGAGCATGGACGCTGCGGACGCGCCGCCGTCCCGTCTCGAGCAGGCGCGCCGCGAGCTCGAGGATCTGGTCGGCTACCTTCGCGGAGACGCCATCGGCCTCGTGGTGTTCGCGGCCGGCAGCTACGCGCGCATCCCGCCCACGGTGGACTACGACACCTTCCAGTGGGCCGTCCGCGACAGCTCGAGCGACACGCTGCAGGCGCAGGGGACGTCGTTGGCGGGCGCCATCGACGGCGCGACCTTGCTGCTCGAGCGCGCCAAGGGGAGCGGAAAGGCGATCCTGGTGCTGAGCGATGGTGAAGACCATGGCAGCGATATGGCGCTCCAGGCGGCGACGCGCCGCGCGCAGGAGGCCGGCATCCGCATCTTCGCCATGGGTATCGGCACGCCCGAGGGTGCGCCCGTGCCGGTCGCCGGTGGCGGCTTCAAAAAGGACCGTGACGGCTCGGTGGTCGTGAGCAAGCTCGACGAGGCCGCGCTGCAGGCGCTCGCGCAGCAGACGGGTGGCGCGTACGTACGCGCCGTTCCTTCGGATGAGGACGTTCGGGCGCTCGTCGAGGACGAGATCCGCGGCAAGCTCGCCGCGAACCAGCTTGGCGTGCGTCGAGAGCGCGTTTGGCACGAGCGCTTCGCCTGGCCGCTCGCCGTGGCGCTCGCCGCGATGGCCCTGTCGGCGGCCCTCGGCGTCGGGCGTCGTCCGCGCGTGGGGGGCGTGGCGGCCCTGGCGCTGCTGGCCTTGTTTGCGCGCGCGGAGCCTGCGCTCGCCGGTGCGGGCGAAGACGGTGCCGCAGCCTGGCGTGCCAAGCGCTGGGACGACGCCGTACGGCTGCTCGGGCAGGCCCGCGTGGAGGACCCGTCCGATCACGACGTCACCTGGATGCTCGGTGACGCGCTTCTTCAGTCGGGGCGCAGCCGCGAGGCCGAGCGCCTGTTCCGGGATCTCGCGGCGCGGGATCCGGGGCGGAAGGCGCAGCACCTCTACAACGCTGGCCACGCCGCGTACCGTGGCGGCCGTCTCGAGCAGGCCGCGAAGGACTTCGAGGCCGCGCGCGACGCCGAGCCCGCCTTCGGCGCGGCCGCCAAGAACGCCGACGCGGTGCGCAAAGAAATTGCGACGCGTCGCTCTCCGCCGCCGCCGAGGAACCAGCAGCAGCAAGGCAACGAGCCGCAGCAGGGCCAAACCCCGTCGGGCGAGGCGCAGCAGGGCGGGGAGGGCGCTTCCGGGCCGACGGGCGACGCCCAGGCGACAGGCACGCCCGGCGATGCGGGAGCGTCCAAGGGCAAGCCCGGTGACGCGAAGGCGAACCAGCCTCAGGGCGAGGCGCCGAGCGAGCCGTTGGACGTGGCCGGCGCCGAGGACGGCGGGGTTCGTGATCCCTCCGGCGAAGGAGCTCCGTCCGACGCGGCCGCCTCGTCCGGTGAGAATGCCGAGGCCGCGCCCACAGGCAGCGATGGCGCTGCGCCCACGGACGCCGCCATCGGCGGAAGCATGACGCCCGACGCGGCGTCCAGGCTCGTCGACGCCGTTCCTGACGGACATCCCCGCGTCACGCTGCATGGCGAGACCACCGAGGAGGACTGGTGACCCCGATGATCATCGTCGCCGCGATGCACGCGGCGCTCGCGGCGGACGCGAGCATCAGCCTCGACCTGACGGAGCTCCACGAGGGGCA
>JACCDX011758081.1_pt1 | contig 12639 bp, 5 predicted proteins | sample 7449681 | NCBI WGS metagenome assembly JACCDX01 (sample SAMN15323450, study PRJNA562643) | freshwater metagenome | isolation source: river surface water | place: USA:Blue River Watershed | collected 2017-08-18
CGCCCTCTCGCCCACCGGCCGCGTCATCGAAGAAATCCCCCTCGACGGATTCGCCGCCGCCAACCAGATCCAGACGCTCTCCGCGACCGCGACCCGCCTCGAGGTCGTCAGCGCAGCCAACAGCGACGACCCCCAGATCGCCACCCGCCTCGCCCGGCCCCTGCGGGTCCACGCGTCCTCCACCGACTACCTCCGCGGCTCCGCCCCCTATATTCTCCCGATCTTCGCCGCGCTCGCCCTCGGCCTGCTCGTCCTCGATCGCGCTTCCGGCCTCCGGCGCGCCTTGGCCGCCGGCGGCTCCGCCCTCGCCGCCCGCCCCCGCCGCGCGCTCGCCGCCGTCGCCGCGCTCGCGGTCGTCGTCTCCGCCTACCCCGTCGTCTTTCTCGGCAAAAGCTTCGTCTCGCCCAACCTCGGCACGATCCTGCTCTACGACGACTACCCCACGCTGCCCGGCTACAAATCGTCCGAGGTCACCGACGTGAAGCTCTCCGACGTCGGCGCGGTCATGTGGCAGCACGTGCCGTTCTCGATGATGCAGCACCGCGCCCTCCGGCAGGGCGAGCTGCCGCTCTGGAACCGCTACAACGCCCTCGGCGTCCCGCTGCTCGCGCAGGGCCAGTCGATGTTCGGCGATCCGCTCCACCTCTTCGTCGTCGCCGCCGACGGCGCCGCGTGGGCCTGGGACGTCAAATACCTCGTCGCCAAATGGCTCTTCGCCCTCGGCCTCGCCCTGCTCGTCTACACGCTCTGCGCCGCCCCGCCGGCGCCCGCCGGATTCAACCCGACGCCTTCCGCTCCGACCGCCGCCTCCGGGCCCCCGCTGCTCGCCGCCGCGCTCGTCGCCCTCGCCGCGCCGTTCATCGGTTTCTTCCTCTACCGGGTCAATCACCCCGCCTTTTTCAGCCTCTGTTACGCGCCCTGGCCGCTGTATTGCCTCGTGCGCGTCAGCCAGGCCGCCACCCGCCGCGCCGTCGATCTCTGGGCCCTCGCCCTCGTCGTCGCCAATCTCGCGCTCATGAACAGCGGCACCGTGAAGGAGGCCTACATGCTCCTCGTGTGCATGAACCTCTCCGGCGGCTGCATCGTTCTCGCCGCCGGCGGCACCTGGCGCGAACGCCTCGCCAAGCTCGGCACGCTCGCCTGGTTCGGCCTGCTCTTCGTCCTGCTCACCGCGCCGATCTGGGGCGCCTTCCTCGACACCCTCAAAAACGCCTACACCGGCTACAACGCCGTCTCCGCCTACCAGATCCAGCCGACGCTCCTGCTCGGCGCCTTCGACGAAATCTTCTACCGACCGCTGATGGCCAAGGACCAGGTCTTCAGCCCGTCCCTCAATTTTCTCCTGCTCGGCGGCTTCCTCTTTTTTCTCGCGACGCTCCGCGTCCACTTCTCCCGCCCCGCCGTCATCGCCCTCGCCGCCAGCTCGCTGCTCCCGCTCTCCCTCGCCTTCGGCCTCGTCTCCCCGCTGTGGATCGTGCGCCTGCCGTTCCTCGGCAACATCGCCCACCTCGACAACACCTTCTCGTGCGCCCTGCTCGTGCTGTGGTCCGTGCTCGCCGGCGTCGGTTTCGCCGCCGCCGCCCGCCGCCTCGGCACGCCCGAGGGTCGCGGCGACCTCGTGGTCGCCGGCCTCCTGCTCTTCGGCCTCGTCTTCGCCTGGATCGCTTTCCGCCAGGCCGCCCACCGCCCGATCTACGGGCCCATCTTCACCGTCCACCAGCCCGGCCAGGTCCTCCAGATCCATCCGTTCATCTGGGATTACCTCGCCGCGCTGCTCGTCGCCCTCGTGGTGCTCGCCGTCGCGGCCCGCGGCGCCGCCCTCCGCGGCGTCTGTTCGCCCGCCCGCGGTCTCCTGCTTGCCGCCTGCGTATCCGTTTTGCTGTGGCGCCACGGCCTCCACGCCTCCGCCGCCGGTTTCGAGACGTTCACCTCCCGGCCCACCGACCGCGTCCGCTTCCACGCCAAATCCGAGGCCATGCAGCTCGTCCGCGCCGCCCACGCCAAGGATCCCGCGCGCGGCTTCGGCCTCCACGGCAACTTCTTCCCCGGCTGGACCGGCGTCTACGACCTCGAGACCGTCCACGGCCCCGATGCGCTCGTGAACCCCTGGCTCCGCGACCTCATGACCGTCTCCGGCGTCGAGCGCATGTGGGACTGGCGCCTCTACGCCGACGCCGCCACCGTCGGTGCCGCCCGGCCGTTCTTCGACGCCCTCAACGTCCGCTACTACCTCGACTACCGCAGCGACCAGGGCGCCCTCGGCCGGGCCCTCACGCTCGTCAAACCCGCCGACCTCGACGTCTACACCAGCCCGACCGCCTGGCCCCGCGCCTTCTTCACCGACACCGTCGCCTCCTACGGCCAGCTCGGCGACCTCGTCCGCTGGTTCCGCGACTCCGCCGGCCGCCCGCTTGCCGCGTTCGAGGCCGGCGACACCGTCGCGCGCACCGCCGTCGAAAAACTCCCGCGCGATCTCGCCGCCCGCACCCACTTCCCCGCCTCCGCCTACCGCCTCACCGCGAACAGCACCTCGTTCAACGTCCGCGCCAACGGCCCCGGCGTCGCCGTTCTCACCGAGGCCTTCTGGCCCGGCGATTTCCGCGCGGAACTCAACGGCCGCGCCGTTCCCGTCCTCCGGCTCAACCACGCCTTCAAGGGCGTCCTGATCGACTCCGCCGGCGACCATCGCGTCACCTTCACCTACCGGCCGCGCTTCTGGCCCCGCTACGTCACCCTCTGCGCCCTCGGCGCCGCCCTCCTCGCCTTCACCCTCGTCCTCCATTTCCGCCGCGTCCGCGTTCCAGCCGCGCCCGCCGGCCCCGCATGAATTCCCTCCGCTGCCGCGCCTGCGGCTCCACCGATCTCGCCCTCCGCGGTTCCAAGCCCGGCACCTTCCTCCGCCGCACCTTCGACTTCCACCAGTGCCGCGTCTGCGAATTGATGTTCGTCGAACCGTTCTCCGGTTTCGCCATCTACGACGACGCCTACTACCGCGGCCAGGGCCCCGATCCCTACGTCGACTACGAGACCGAATACCGCGACTGGCGCCGCACCGACCGCGCCCTCGAATTCGCCGACCTTTTTCGTCTCGCCTCCGCCCGCCTCGCCCGCTCCTCCCCCGCCCACCCCGGCGCCCCGCTGCGCTGGCTCGACTTCGGGTGCGGCGCCGGCGGTTTCCTCAAATTCCTCCGCGAGAAATCCGCGCTCGCCGGCCGCCCCCTCGACCTCTGCGGCCACGATGTCGGCAGCTACGCCAACCTGCTCAGGACCAAGGACGCCTTCCGCATCCTCGACCTCGGCGAGGTCGGCCGCGAGCCCACCGGCTCGTTCGACGTCATCAGCATGATCGAGGTCATCGAGCACCTGCCCGAACCGCACGCCCCCCTCGAGCTCATCGCCCGCCTGCTCAAGCCCGGCGGCCTCCTCCTCCTCACCACCGGCAACCTCGATTCCCCCGCCGCCCGCCGCTCCGGCATCCACTACCGCTACTGCGCGCCCGAGATCCACGTCAGCCTCTTCAACCCCCGCACCCTCGCCCGGCTCTACGAACGCGTCGGTCTCACGCCGTATCCGGTCCGCTACGACGGCGCGGTCCGCTTCAAGGTCCTCAAAACCCTGCGCCACCGCCCCGCCCTCCGCGCGCTCGCCCGCGCCGCCCTCGCCTTTCCGCCCGTCGTCCGCGCGATCGACGCCGTCTACGGCGTCTCCGCCATGCCCTGCGCCGTGAAACCCGCCTGATCCGTCCGCCGTCCCCCGGCCGCCCTCCCCCATTTTGCGCCTTCCCGCCGCCGGCCGACCCGTCCAGCGTCTCCCGTTCCAGCCGCCTTCCGCCGCCTCCCTCCGCTCCATGTCGTCGCCCTTCCCGCCCATCGCCAACGGCGTCCTCTCCGTGGTCGTTCCGATCTACAACGAGGCCGCCACCGTGCGCACCGCGCTCGACGCCATCCTCGCCAAGTCCGTCCCCGGCTGGACCCTCGAAATCATCATGGTCGAGAGCAACTCGACCGACGGCACCCGCGCCATCGTCCAGACTTACGGCAGCCACCCGCGCGTGAAGCTCATCCTCGAGGACCGCCCCCGCGGCAAGGGCCACGCCGTCCGCGCCGGGTTCGCCGCCGCCACCGGCGATGTCATCCTCATCCAGGACGCCGACCTCGAATACGACCTCAACGACTACGACATCCTCCTCGCCCCGCTCGAGGCCGGCCGCCAGTCGTTCGTCCTCGGCTCCCGCCACGGCCAGGGCGGCTGGGCCATCCGCAAGTTTTCCGACCAGCCCCTCCAGGCCCTCGTCCTCAACCTCGCCCACTGGGGCTTCACCCTCCTGCTCAACGGCGCCCTCGGCATCTGGCTGCGCGACCCGTTCACCATGTATAAGGTCTTCCGCCGCGACGCCATCGCCGACCTGACCTTCGAGTGCAACCGCTTCGACTTCGACTGGGAGCTGCTCATCAAACTCGTCCGCAAGGGCCACCTCCCGATCGAGATTCCCATCAGCTACAAGTCGCGTTCGTTCAAGGAGGGCAAAAAGATCTCCATGTTCCGCGACCCCGTCACCTGGCTCTGGGCCCTCGCCAAGTTCCGCTTCCGCCGCCTCTGACCGCCCCGCGCCCGCGCCGTATCCGTTTTTCGGTTCCGCCCGCCGCCCGGCCACCGTGAACTCCGCCCTCCGAGCTCCGCACTTCGCCGGACCGTCGGCCCCCGCCGCAGGCTCCGCGGCCTGAACCATTCGACGCCGCCGGCGCCCCCGGCCTCCCCCTCCCACGCGTCTTCCTAGTCTCACCCGTCTCCCGCGTCTTTCCTCTCTTCCGTTCCCGTGCCGCGCCTCGCCCTCCTGCTCTTCGCCGCCGTCGTCGCCGTCCTCGTGGCCGGCGCCCGCTGGGCCGAGCGCACCGGGCCCGCCTTCGCCGCGCTGCCCGCGACCCTCGCGGGCCAGGTCGAGGAGGGCGGCGGCTGGTATCCCGGCGAGCCGCTTGTCACCACCCGCCCGGTCCGCGCCTGGGGCACGCACACCGGCAACGACGACCACCGCGGCACCCTCGCCCTCGGTCCCTTTCCCGCGCCCCGCCGCCTCCAGTTCGCCGTCGGCGGTTACCCGACGCTGCCCGGCAACAGTCTTGCCCTCGAACTCGTCGCCTCGGGCGAACGCCTCCCGCTCCGCGTCGCCCCCGACGTCGGCGAACGCTGGCGCCTCGTCGCCTTCGATCTCCCCTCGGCCTGGCAAAACCGCCCCGTCGTGCTCCACGCCGTCGACGGCGCTTCCGGTCCCGGCGGCTGGCTCGCCGTCTCCGAACCGATCCGCGGCGGCCGCGCCGCCGCCCACCACGCGTTCCTGATCTCCCTCGCCGGTTTCGCCGCCAACGCCTTCCTCCTCGCGCTGCTCGCGCTCCCCGCGCTCCGATGGTTCGCCGGCCGCGACCTCGTCGCGCCCGCCTGGCAACCGCTCGCCGCCGCCGCCGTCGTCGCCGTCGCCGCCTACCTCGCGTTCTGGGCCTACTTCGCCTCCGCCTGGCTGGGCCACGCCGTCACCGCCCTCCTGATCCTCGCCGCCCTCGTCCACGCCCTCCGCGCCCCGGCTTTCCGCTTTTCCGATTTTCCGCCTTCCCGCGTTTCCTTCGTCCACGTCGCGCTGCTCATGGCCGCCGTCGGCGTCTTTTATCTCGCGCTGCTCCACCTCTACCCCTCGCCGCTCAGCTTCGACGACCTCGCCGGCAACCGGTTTCGCGAGCGCCTGCCGTCCGACAACGTCCTCCCTTTCGACCTCGCGTCGCGCCTCCACGCCGGTCTCTCCCCCACCGCCCCCGGCGCCGAGTGGCAGTCCAGCGATCGCCCCCCGCTCCAAAGCGGCTGGGAGCTCCTCGGCTGGAACGCCACCGCCCTGCTCGGCCTCGACGCCCGCACCGCCTCCGGCACCGCCGCGATGTGGTTCCAGCTTCTGTGGATTCCCGCCGTCTACGGTCTGCTCCGCACCCTGCGCCTCGCCCCCGATCGCGCCGTCGCCTGGACCGCCGCGCTCTCCCTCTCCGGCTTCTTCCTTCAAAACACCGTCTTCACCTGGCCCAAGCTCGCCTCCGCCGCCTTCCTCCTCGGCGCGTGGGCGCAGTGGTTCGCCTCCCCCGCCGGGCCCGCCCGTCGCTCCGACTACGCCGTCGGCGCCGCTCTCGCCGCCCTCGCCTGGCTCGCCCACGGCGGCGTCGCCTTCGCCCTGCTCGCCCTCGCCCCCGCCGTCATCGTCGCCTGCCTCCGCCGCCCCGCTGCCCCACGCTCAGCTCTCAACTCTCAACTCTCCACTCCCCCCACCCGCGGCTGGCTCCTCGCCGCTCTCGTCTTCCTCGCCTTCGCCACGCCCTGGCTCGCCTACCAGCGCCTCTACGAGCCGCCTGCCAACCGCCTGCTCAAATGGCACCTCGCCGGCCAGGACGCCCGCGACGACCGCACCCTGGGCGAAACGCTCCGCGCCAACTACGGCGCCCTCGCCTGGTCCGAAATCGCCGACCGCAAACTCGCCAACCTCCGCGTCCAGTTCGCCGGCAACTGGCGCGCCCTCGGCGATTTTTCCGCCCGCGACGCCTCCGCCCGCCGCAGCGACGAGTTCTTCTTCACCTTCCGCACCCTGGCGTGGTGGAGCTTCGGCGCCGTGTTTCTCGGCGTCGCGCTCCTGCGCCGCTCCGGCCGCGCCCTGCTCGCCCCGGCCGCCCGGTTCCACCTCGGCCTCGCCGGTTGGACCGTGCTCACGCTGCTCGTCTGGTGCGCGCTCATGTTCACGGGCCAGCAGACCGTCATCCATCAGGGCAGCTACACCACCGTGCTCGTCCTGTTTGTGCTGCTCACCGTGTGGTGCGAAGCCGCCGCCTCCGGCCTCGTCGTCGTCGTCGCCGCACTCCAGGCCGCCACGCTCGCCGCCAATTACGGCCGCGCCAACGACGTCGTCGCCGGCGTTCCCGCCGGGCTGCCCGTCCTCGCCCTCGCCGCGTTGCCGCTCCTCGCGTTGCTCGCTTTGCCGTTTCGCGCATCCCTCACCCGCGCGATCCGCGCGCTCCTCCTCCCGCCCGCGCCCGCGCCCGACCTCGCCCCGCCGCCCGCCCGCCTTCCGCTCCGCCACCTCGTCGGCATTGTCGCGGTCCTCGCCGCCCTCCTCTACCTGCGCAAGCCCGACGCCGTGCTCACGCCCCAACTCTGGGCCGAGGACGGCAGCATTTTTCTCATGCAAAACGATCTGCATGGGACCGAGGCGCTCTGGATGCCCTACATGGGCTACCTCCACACCATCCCTCGCCTCGTCGCGTGGACGGCCTCGCACCTGCTCGATCCGGCCTGGTGGCCGCGGTTCTATCACGGCGTCGCCTTCGTCCTCTGGGTCGCGATCATGGCGCGCCTCTTTTCGTCGCGCCTCACGCTCCCCGGCAAACCGTGGCTCGCCCTCGCCTTTCTCGTCGCGCCCCACACCGGCGAAGTCCTGGTCAACATCACCAACCTCCAGTGGGTGACCGCGTTTTTCCTCCTGCAACAGGTTCTCGTCGCGGCGCCGAAAAACCGCTTCGAACGCGTTTTCGATGTCGCCGCCCCGCTGCTCGTCGCCCTCACCGGTCCCTTCGGTCTCGTCTTCCTCCCGCTCTTCGCCTGGCGCTGCTGGCGCACCCGCCGCGGGTTCGACGTCTTCGTCTTCGCCGTGCTCGCCGCGGCCTCCGCCACCCAGGCCTGGTTCGTCGCCCGCACCGGCCAGCGCTTCGATTACCAGGATGCCCCTTTCCAGCTCTTCACCACGCTCGAGGTGCTCGCCCGCCGCTTGGTCGCCTGGCCGCTGCTCGGCCAAAGCACCGCGCTCGACGCCTCCGCCGTCCTCGTCGGCTTCGGCGGCTGCGCCCTCCTCGCCCTCCTTGTCGTCCGCGCCTTCCGTCCCGACCCGCACCGCGCGCTGCGCCTCCAGGTGCTCGCCGCCTTCGCCCTGATCACCCTCGCCGGTCTCTACCGCACCCGGCCCGACACCTGGGCCGCCGACAACCTCGATTACGGCGACCGCTACTTCTACATCCCGCGCGTCCTCCTGCTCTGGCTGCTGGCCCTCGAATTCGACGCCCGCCCCCGCTGGTCCGCCTGGCTCGCCCGCGGCGCCGCCGGACTCGTCGCGCTGCTCCAGCTCCCGCACTACTCGCTGCCGCAGCCGATCGACTACCATTGGGCCGACCACGTCGAACCGATCCGGCGCGGCGTGCCCGGCAGCCTCCCCACCTTGCCCGAGGGCTGGACCGTCGACTACCAGGGCCGGAAAAAATGACCGCGTCCGGGTCTCCCTCCGCCGCGATCCCCGGGCGTGATGCCGCCGTCCCGCCGCCCGCCGCCCGCCTGTGGCCGTGGGTGCTGCTCGCCGCCGCCGCCCTGGCACTGCGGAAGCCCTGGGCCCTGCACACCCCGCAGCTCTGGGCCGAGGACGGCAGCGTCTTCCTCGTGCAGGACGGCCAGCTCGGCGTATCCGCCTGGTGGACACCCTACAACGGCTACCTTCACCTCCTGCCCCGCCTCATCGCCTGGATCGCGCGGCTCACCGTCGACGTCGCCTGGTGGCCCGCGGTCTACAACGGCCTCGCCTTCGCGTGCAGCGCCGCCGTCTTCGCCCGCCTCGCCTCGCCCCGCGTGCACCTCCCCGCCAAGCCCGGCCTCATGCTCGCCTTCGCGCTCGTCGCCGGCACCGGCGAGACGCTCCTCAACGTCACCAACCTCCAGTGGTTCACGGCGTTTTTTCTCCTGCTCCAGCTCTTCACGGCCCCGCCCGCCACCGCGGCCCAACGCGCCGGCGACCTCCTGATCCTCGTCGTCGTCGGCCTCAACGGCCCGTTCGCGCTCGTCTTCCTCCCGCTCTTCGCCTGGGGCGCCTGGACCGATCGCGCGCCGGCGGCGCCCTTGCTCCGCGGCCTGCTCACCGGGCCCGGCTTTTTGCCCTTCCTCGCCGTCGCGGCCTGCGCCCTCGTCCAGGCGCGGTTTCTCGTCGGCCACGGCCTGAGTCTCGACGGCACCGCCGAGGCGCAACCGTTCCGGCCGCTGATGTTTTTCTCCATCGTCGGCAGCCGGTTGGTTACCTGGCCGCTCCTCGGACCCGCCGCCGTCCGGGCCTGGCCCGTCGTCGTTCACGCCGCCCTCGGGCTGCTCGTCATCGGGGCGTTGCTGGCATCCGCCGCGCGCCGCGACCCGCTCCGCCGCACACGCCTCACGGTCGCCGCCGCGTTCCTGCTCGTCACCGTCGCCTGCGTCGTCCGCGTCCGCGCCGACACCTGGTCCGACGACAACCTCGTCAACGGCGACCGCTACTTCTTCATTCCGCGTATCCTGCTCGCCTGGCTGGTCCTCCTCGAGTGGCACCACACCCGCCCCGGCGCCCGCTGGTCCGCGCGCCTCGCCTGCGTCGCCGCAGTCGTCACCCACGCCCCGCACTACGTCCTCCCCGCTCCGCCGGACTACCGCTGGGCCCTGCACTGCGACCCGATCCGTCGGGGCCAACCCGCCAACATCCACACCCTGCCCGAGGGCTGGTGGATCGAGTATCCGGGCCGCTGACCGTCGTCCGGCCTTCCGCCCTCGTGACCTCCGCCGTCCTCGCTCTGGCCTCCCGCTGCGCCACGCCGGCCCGCTTCCTCCGGACGCTCTGGCTTTTCGCCGGCCTCGCGCTCCTCCTCGCCTGGATCCGGGAACCGGTCCTCGACGCCCTGACCTCCGCCCGGGAATTGGCGCAACTCGAGCCTGCCTCCGGCCAACCGTGGGTCGCGGGCGAATTCACCCCGCAGATTCTCCCCCGCGGCCAGCTGCCTCCCGGTATCCGCCAAGTGAGCACCTGGGTCGGCAGCGACGCGGCGACCGGCCGCGCCGAGACCGCGTGGTTCCGGACCGACCGCCGCACCGTCTACGTCGCCGTCGCCGGCTATCCCACCCGCCCCGGCTGCACCCTCGTCGCCGAATTCCGCGACGCCGCCGGCGCCACCGTCGCCCGCCGCGACTTCCGCGCCGCCGGCGATCCCGATCCGCGCGAGGAATGGGCTCTCTGGGAACTCCGCCGCCCCGCCGCCGCCGTCGCCGTCCGGCTGGTCGCCGTCGACCGCGCCACCGGCTTCGCCGGCTGGTTCGCATTTTCCCATCCGTTCCGTGCCCCGCCGCCCGAGTGGGTCGCCGCCTATCACCTGCTCCAGGTCGCCGCCACCGCCGCCCTCGCCCTCGTGCTGCTCTGGGGCCCCGGCCTGCTCGCCGCCCCGGCCGCCGCGCCCGCCCCGACCCGACTCCTGTGGTTTCTCGGTCTCGGTCCGCTGCTGCTCGCTTTCGGCGGCGCGTTCGTCTGGACCGCCGGCCCGCTCCTCGGTCCGCGCGCCGCCGCCACCGCCCTCGTTGGGTTGCTCTGGCTCGCCGTCGGCGCCCTTGCCCGCCGCCGCGGTTTCGCGCTGCCCGTCACTCCCGTCGCCGCCCGCGTGCTCGCCGTCGCCGCCCTCGTGGTGGCCGCCGCCGCCGCCCGGGCCGCCGTCTCCCGCGGGCCCGCCGGCGAACTCTTCCGCGGCTCCCTTTCGCGCAACTTCGCTCTCAGCGACCGCATCGACAGCCGTTTCAATTACTACGCCGTCCAGGCCGCCGCCCACGGCTGGGCCCCCGCATCGCCGCGGGTCGAGAAATTCTACTACCCGTGGACGTTCTTCAGCCGCGGCCCGCTCGCCGGCCTCGCCGCCATTCCGGTCGTGCTCGCCACCGGCGGGCAGCCGCCCACGGATTTTCCCGACCAGCGTTGGGCACCTTTCGACCGCGCCGGTTTCGCCGCCTACCGGCTCACGCTCGTCGCCCTCGCCGGCTCCGTCGTCGTCGCGTTTTTTCTCCTGCTCCTTCCCTTCGTCGGCGAACGCTGGGCGGCGCTCGGAGCCGGCCTGCTCGCCCTGACTCCGTTCGGCTTTCACGAGATCCTGTTCACCTGGCCCAAATGGATCGCGACCGCCTGGCTGCTCGCCGCGTTTGCCCTCGTCCATGCCCGCCGTCCGCTCGCCGCCGGCCTCGCCCTCGGCACGGGCTTCCTCTTCCACCCGCTCGTCCTGCTCTGGTCGCCGTTGCTCGCCGTCTGGGCCTTCGGCCGGGCATGGCCCGACGGCGCGGTCGCCGCCCTCCGCCGCACCGCGGTGCTCGCCGCCGCCTCCGCCGTCCTCGTGCTGCCGTGGATGGCCCTCGGCGCCTGGATGCCGCACCTGCCCGACACCCCCTTCGCCGGCCAAAGCAACTTCACCCGCTACTGGTTCCTCGCCGACTCCCAGCACGCGACGGCCGCCACCTGGCTCCACACCCGCTGGCTCAACTTCGCCAACACCTTCGTCCCGCTCCACCTCTTCGCCGACGCCGCCAGCTTCGGTCACTTCCGCTTCTCCTCCACCTACGAGATCTCCGGTCCCCTGGAAAAGGCGACCTTCCTGCCGTGGAACTCCCTGCCCTTCGGCCTGGGCCTCGGCCTCTGGCTCGTCGCCGCCGTCGCCGTCTGGCGCTCCGCCCGTATCCAGCTGGCGGCGACGCTCGTGTTCGCCGCCGCCCCGGCCGCCCTCCTCGTCGCCTACTGGGGCGGCGACCCGCTCGGGCTGCTCCGCGAGTGCGGCCACCCGCTCTTCGCCGCCATCGTCGCCCTCGCCGTCCTCGCCGCGGCCCGTCTCCCCGGCCGGCTCGCCGCCACCCTCGCCCACCCCGCGGCCCCGTGGCTGCAGCTCCCCGAACTGCTCGCCCTCCTCTGGCTCCCCGCCTTTGCGCACACCTCGCCGCTCGCCGTGCCGTATGCGCATTTCGACGCGCTCGCGCTGACCGCAAACGTCCTTGCCCTCGCCGCCGCCGCATGGGTTCTTTCCGCCCTTCGTCTCCGCTCCAGCACCTGACGTCCGCCATGTCCAAAACGCTCCTCGTCACCGGCTCCTCCGGCCTTATCGGCTCCGAAGTCTGCACGTATTTCGCCCGCGAGCTCGGCTACACGATCCACGGCGTCGACAACAACCAGCGCGCCGTCTTCTTCGGGCCCCAGGGCGACACCCGCTGGAACCAGCACCGCCTCGCGACCGACCTCCCCGGCTTCGTCCACCACGAACTCGATATCCGCGACCGCGCCGGCGTGCTCGCCCTCATCAAATCCGTCCGCCCCGCCGTCATCGTCCACACCGCCGCCCAGCCGTCCCACGACCGCGCCGCCGCCATCCCCTTCGACGACTTCGACACCAACGCCGTCGGCACCCTCAACCTGCTCGAAGCCGCCCGCCAGGCCTGCCCCGAGTCGCCCTTCGTGCACATGAGCACGAACAAAGTCTACGGCGACGCCCCCAACCGCATCCCGCTCGTCGAGCTCGCCACCCGCTGGGACTACGCCGACCCCGCCTACGCCGGCGGCATCGCGGAAACGTTCACCATCGACCAGTCGAAGCACTCGCTCTTCGGCGCTTCCAAGGTCGCCGCCGACGTCATGGTCCAGGAGTACGGCCGCTACTTCAATTTGCCGACCTGCGCCCTGCGCGGCGGCTGCCTCACCGGCCCCAACCACAGCGGCGTTCAGCTGCACGGGTTCTTGAGTTACCTGGTGAAATGCAACCTCGAACAGAAGGAGTACACCGTCTTCGGATACAAGGGAAAACAAGTCCGCGATAATATCCACAG
>JACCDX010990125.1_pt1 | contig 12638 bp, 8 predicted proteins | sample 7449681 | NCBI WGS metagenome assembly JACCDX01 (sample SAMN15323450, study PRJNA562643) | freshwater metagenome | isolation source: river surface water | place: USA:Blue River Watershed | collected 2017-08-18
GCCGTTCTTGAAGCCGACCGGGCAGGACAGGCCGGATGCGAGTTCGCGGTGCACCTGCGACTCGGTCGTGCGTGCGCCGATCGCGCCCCAGCTGATCAGGTCGGCGATGTACTGCGGGCTGATCACATCGAGGAATTCGGTGCCGGCCGGCAGGCCGAGTTCGTTGATCTGCATCAGCAGCTCGCGCGCGATGCGCAGGCCATCGTTGATGCGGAAGCTGTTGTCGAGGTAAGGGTCGTTGATCAGGCCCTTCCAGCCGACCGTGGTGCGGGGCTTCTCGAAGTAGACGCGCATGACGATCTCGAGGTCATCCTTGAAACGCTCGCGCTGCTCGACCAGACGGCGCGCATATTCCATGCCGGCCTTGGTGTCATGGATGGAGCAGGGGCCGATGACGACCATCATGCGGTCGTCCTGGCCGTGCAGGATGCGATGCAGTGCCGTGCGCGCATTCGCGGTCACGGTGGCGATTTTCTCCGAACAGGGAAATTCCCGGATCAGGTGCGACGGCGGCGTCAGTTCCTTCAATTCTCTAATCCTCAGGTCGTCGGTGCGGGGCATGGCTTCTCCAGGAATGATTCGGGTTCTAATCTGTACGCAGAAAACAAAAAACCGCCATTCCTGGCGGTTTTCAAGATTCGGTTTCGGTTCTTTGCTTTTACGTGAACTTACCGCTTCTCCACCGCCCGGGGGCTGGGGTAGCTAAAGTAAAAGTGAAAGTAAAAGCGCAGAACGGACATCGTTTTCAACACTTCAGGTTCAATCGAAGGTCGATGGTGCTATAAATCAGCGGCTTTGGCAAGTGAGGCTGACAGATTGGCAATCAGCCCGTGCCGCCGACCGTCAGGTCTTCGATCCGCAGCGTCGGCTGGCCCACGCCGACCGGCACGCTCTGGCCATCCTTGCCGCAGACACCGACGCCGGAATCGAGTTTCATGTCGCGGCCGATCATGGACACGCGGTTCAGCACATCCGGCCCGTTGCCGATCAGGGTCGCGCCCTTCACCGGATAGGCGAGCTTGCCATCCTCGATCATCCACGCCTCGCTGGCCGAGAACACGAACTTGCCGTTGGTGATGTCGACCTGGCCGCCACCGAAGTTAACGGCATACAGGCCCTTCTTCACCGACGCGATGATCTCTTCCGGATCGCGGTCGCCGGCCAGCATGTAGGTGTTGGTCATGCGCGGCATCGGCAGGTGCGCATACGATTCCCGCCGGCCATTGCCGGTGGGCTGCATCTTCATCAGCCGCGCGTTCAGCGTGTCCTGGATGTAGCCGCGCAGGATGCCGTCCTCGATCAGCGTGGTGCACTGGGTCGGGTGGCCTTCGTCATCGACGTTGAGCGAGCCGCGGCGATCGGCCAGCGTGCCGTCATCGACCACGGTCACGCCCTTGGCGGCAACGCGCTCGCCGATGCGACCGGAAAATGCGCTCGAACCCTTGCGGTTGAAGTCGCCTTCGAGTCCGTGCCCGATCGCTTCGTGCAGCAGCACGCCGGGCCAGCCCGGGCCGAGCACCACCGTCATCGGGCCGGCGGGCGCGGGACGCGCGTCGAGGTTGGTCAGCGCAGAATTCACCGCGTCGCTTGCGTATTTTTCGAGCAGCTCGTCGCTGAAATAGCCGAAGTCGTAGCGGCCGCCGCCACCGGCGGTGCCGATTTCGCGCCGGCCGCCCTGCTCGGCGATCACGGTCAGCGACAGCCGGACCAGCGGACGAATGTCGGCGGCGATCACGCCATCGCTGCGCACCACCAGCACCACGTCATGTTCGCCGGACAGGCCGGCCATCACCTGCACGATGCGCGGATCTTTTGCGCGCGCGATGCGCTCGAGCTTTTCGAGCAGCTGCACCTTCGCAGTGGCGTCCAGCGACACCACCGGATCCTTCTGCAGGTACAGCGCGCGTGCCGAGCCGGGACGGATCGCGGACGCGACCTTCACGCGGCCGGCGCCCTGGCGCGCAATCGTGCGCGTGGCTGCGGCAGCTTCCATCAGCGCGCGCTCGGAAATGTCGTCGGAATAGGCAAACGCAGTCTTGTCGCCGGACACGGCGCGCACGCCGACGCCCTGGTCGATCGAGAAGCTGCCGGTCTTGACGATGCCTTCTTCGAGGCTCCAGCTCTCGCTCTTGGTGTGCTGGAAATACAGGTCGGCGTAATCGACCTTGTGCGCGAAGATGGTCCCCATCACTGACAGCAGCTTGCCCTCGTCGAGGCCGTAGGGCGTCAGCAGGATGTTGCTGGCGGTGGCTTGCGCGTGCAGGTTGGGTTCGATGATCTTCATGGGGGATTCGCGGCCGGTAATGTCGAACCCCGATTCTAATGGATAGCGCCGGCGTGCGTCGGCGCAGCCTCGGGCCCGCGTTACAGCTTCCGGTGCCGCAGCGCCGGCAGGCTGCGGCGCACGCTGTCCATCCAGTCGCGGTCGACCTCGCCGCTGACGACGCCCTCGCCCTCGGCCAGTTCCGTGCGGATCTCGCCCCAGGGATCGACCAGCATGCTGTGCCCCCGGGTCTGCCGGCCGTTCGGATGATGCCCGCCCTGCGCGGCGGCGAGCACGAAACACTGGTTCTCGATCGCCCGCGCGCGCAGCAGGATCTCCCAGTGCGCGCGGCCGGTGGTGCAGGTGAACGCGGACGGCACGACGATCAGGTCGCAATGGCCCATAGCACGGTACAGCTCGGGAAAGCGCAGGTCGTAGCAGATCGACAGGCCGATGCGCGCAAACGGCGTCTCGAGCAGCCCGATCTCGCTGCCGGGCAGGATGGTGCGCGACTCGTCGAACGACTCGGTGCCGCGGTTGAATCCGAACAGGTGGATCTTGTCGTAGCGCGCGGCCTGCGCGCCGTCCGGCGCATAGGCCAGCAGCGAATTGAGCACCTTGCCCGGTTCGCGCGAACGCAGCGGCACGGTGCCCCCGAGCAGCCACACGCCCGCCTGCGCGGCAAGTTCGGCCATGAAGGCCTGCAGCGGACCGTCACCGGGCGACTCCGCTTGATCGACCTTGTCGGTTTCGCGGTGGCCGAGAATGGCCCAGTATTCCGGCAGCAGCACCAGCCGCGCGCCGGCGGCAGCCGCTTCCAGCACCAGGCGCTCGGCAGTGCGCCGGTTCTCGGCCGGATCCGGCGTCGACACCATCTGGATCGCGGCCACCCGGAATTTGCGGCCGGATGCCTCGTCATTCATTGCGTCTGTACTCATTGCGTCTGTGCTCATTGGGCGCTGGTCTCCGGTTCGGCGGGCAGCTTGCGGCGGCTCGCCACTTTCTTGATGACCGGATCCTTCCAGGGCCCGGTCACCTGGTATTCCTGGGTCAATGCCGCCGACAGCGGATTCTTCAGCACGTATTGCGCGAGGAACGCTCCCAAGCCGACCACCGGATTGACCGCCAGCCCGTACAGCACCGACGCACCGCCGGCATTCAGGTCGGGAATCACGACCACGTTCAGATTCTGCGTCTCCTGTGCGAGATCGACCGTGCCATCCATCAACACCAGTGCTTGCGGTCCGCGCATCTTGAAGCTGTCGCTGGTCAGGACGCCGCGGGAGATTGTCGCGGTGCTGGCGATCGAGTCGAAACTGAAGCCCTCGGAAAACACGTCGCGGAAATCCAGCGTCAGGCGACGCGGCAGCGACTGCAGGCTCATCACGCCGAGCAGCTTGGCAACGCCCGGATCGGCCTTCAGGAACTGGCCCGCGCCGAGCTTCAGGCTGAGCTTGCCGGCCATGCTGGGAAAATCGAAGGTGGCCGGATCGCCGCGCCAGTTGAGCTCGCCTTCCATCTTGCCCTTGCCGCCCTTGAGGGTGCGCGCGAAGCCCATGCGGTCGAGCAGCATGCCGGCGTCGGCGATATCGAGCTCGTAATTCAGCGCCGTCTGTCCGCCGGTCAGGCCGGTGATCCACTGGCCGGTCGCAAACATGCTGGCGCCGGGATTGAAGAGGGCGAGCCGGCTGATGCGCCATTCGCGGCCCGGCCCGGTGGACAGGCCGGCATTGGTAGCAACCAGTTCGAGACGGCCGAGGCGCATGCCGCGCAGCTCGAAATTCTCGACCACGATATCGAGGCCGGGCAATTCCGTGAATGCGGGCCGACGTCCGCTCAGGATATCGGACATGTCGGAAGCCATCGTCGGTTCGATCCTGAGCTTGGTCAGGCGCGCACTGAGCTTGCCTGCGCCACGCTCGGACAAGGGATCTTCCCACGACGCGCGGCCGGCGATTTCGTCCGAGCTGACGCTGAACTGCCAGCCGTTGCGGCTGCGCGAGATGCCGACTGTCGCGTTCTCGATCGTGCGCTCGGCAAAGGTCAGTTCGCCGGCGCGCAGGCTGACCATGTCGGGCATCAGGTAGGCCGCCGCCGACAACGCCGCGGCGCCATCGCCCGCGGCGCCACCCTCATTGCCCAGCCCGGACACGAGTCCGCGCCACGCATCGAGGTTCAGCGACGACAGGCTGACCGCCAGCGCAACGCCGCTGTCCGGCATGCCCGGATTGGCGTTCACGCCGATCCCGCCGCGCAGCACGCGCCAGGGCGCATCCTTGCCGGCGGCGCGCTGGCGCAGGTAGCGCGCCGAGATCGAGCGCCCGAGGCTGATGCGCATCTCTTCCTGCTCGTGCCCGGCCTCGGGCGTGCCGGCTGGCGCGATGGTCAGCCGCAAGGGGAGGTTCTCGCCGGCGACTTTCTGCAGCGGCGACGGCAGGTCCATGGCCAGTCCGCCAAGGCTGGAGTCGAGCGAGAAATCGAGCCGCTGGTGCCTTACCTTCACGCTGGCTGCATACCGGGCGTTGCCGGACAGCCGCCTTGCCAGTCGCTTGACCTCGGCCCCGGGGGCGGCGCGCACGATGCCGTCGGCGGTCACGCTGCCATCGATCTTCACGGCCGTGCTGCCGTCGCGCTGCGTGCCGCCCGACAGCACGACCGGGCCGCCCAGGAAATTGCCCTGTACGCCCTGCAGCTGGAAACCCTGCCCGGAAAAACCCAGCTCGCCATTCAGTTGCGTGACGGCAGGCAAGGACTTCCACAGCTGCACGTCGTTGCCGGCAAAGCGCACGCTGCCCTGCACCACCGGCTGGCCGACCTCGGTCAGCGGCAGCTGCATCTTCAGGTTCAGGCGCGCATTGCCACCGGCGCGCGTTTCCTCGGTGAAGTCTTCGATCCAGCTGCCGATCGGGGTGGTGTTGACGTAGTTCAGCATGGGCTGCAACGGGCCGGTCGCGCTGCCGTTGACGTCAAGCACGGGATGCACTGCAAAGAAATCCGGTATCACCACGTCCACCCCGGCCAGCGGCACGCCCAGCGTCCTGGCGCTGTCCGCATGAACATGCAGTCGCGTGCGGTCGATCGTGAGCCGTCCCTCGATGTCCTCGATCCGGGGCCAGACTGGCGTCCGATGGTCCGGTCCGAGCTCCAGCGGGGCCGGGCTGAGCCGGGCGTGCGAGACCTGTGCGCTGACGCGGAACACGCCGCCCGGAGCCGGGTTGCCGGGCGCCGGCAGGAAAGGAAACTTGTCGAGGTCGCCGCGGATGACGAGGTTGACATCGTCGGCATGGCCGTCTTGCAGGGCGGCGCTCATCCACTCCCGCGTTTCGGGGCCGGTGACCGCCGGCAGGTAGCCCACCACACGCGACAGCCGGACCGTGGGAAAGTGCGCCTTCAGGTCGATCTCGCCGAGCTTGCCCGGCACCAGCGGCCAGGGCAGCACGTGGGTCGCATCGGCGCGACCGCGCAGGTCGGACTGCAGGAAATCCATGCCCGCGACCCGCACCGCCAGCTGCTTGCGGTTGTTGCGGAAGGACCAGCTGCCGTCGAGCGAGAGTTCGTCGAATTCGAGCACGGACTCGTTCAGGTAGCCGGCCAGCTGCAGCGTGCTGCGCTCGCCTTTGAGCCGCACCTTGCCGCCGTCCTGGTTCGCGTCGATCACGCCGGACAGTCCCTCGAAGCCGGGGATGCCGGCGCTGCCGTCTGTGGGCAGCTGCTGGCGCAGCGCGAGGCGCTCGAAGCTGCCGCTGACACGAAAATTGCCGGCCCCGGGCAGGGCGCCGTCCCAGCTGGCGGCGAAGTCGCGCAGCTGGCCGCGCGGCGCGAATTGGTCCAGCAGCCGGCGCTCGTCCGGCGACAGCGGCAGGTAGGCCGCGAGCCCGGCGAGCGCAGCGAGGTCGAGTTCGCTGATCTTCAGTTCGTGGCGTTCGGCACGGCCACCGCTGGCCGCCGAGTAGTGGTGGCTGACGGTGGTTCGCGGCAGCACGGCGCCCTGCCCGGTGCGCAGCGAAAAATTGGTCAGGGTCAGCGCATGCCCCTGCACGCCGAACGACAGCAGCTTTTGCTTCAGCCCGCTGGAAGTCTCGCCGGCCGAAATGCGCCCGCTGACCGCCACGATCCTGAGCGGCTCAAGTCCTTCGCCGAGCGTCGCCGAAACGTCCTTCAGGTCGAGGTCGGCGGTGACGTTGTCGATCACGCCGCGATTGAAGTTGAGCCAGGTACGCACCGCTCCGCGTCCGCCCTCCAGTTCCCATGGCAGGTCGATGTAGCGCTTCCATCCCTCGATGTCGGTATCGCGCCAGTCGAGGTAAAGCTCGCCGATCCACTCGCCGTAATTCGAGCGGTGCGCGCTGAACGGGGGGCGCACGAATTCGGCGCGCAGGTCGACCGGCGCAGCCAGCGCCGAGGGCGGCGTCGCGCGCAGCGCGACACGATGCGAACGCCACTTGTTGCGCAGTACGAAGCTGATGTCCGTCAGCGCCAGCTCCGGCGCGGCACGCTTGCGGTCGATCCATCGCAGCGTGCCACCACGGATGATGACCTCCCGCTGCGACAGCAGCCAGTCCAGCCCGCGTCCGTCGTCCGGCTGGTCGGTGTCGATCGCGATGCCGGCAACGAAGAGCCGGCCGGCGGCATCGCGCTCGGCTTCGAGGTGGGGATCGAGCAGTTCAAGGGAGGCCAGCCGCAGCTGGCCCAGCACGGTCAGCCAGGACAGCGTCGCATTCACCTGCGGCAGCTGCAGCGCGCGTTCGCCGCGGTCATCCTGGATCACCACGTTCTCCAGCTGCAGCTGCGGATGCAGCCCGTGCCAGCTGGCGCGGATGCCGCTGATCGTCACCGGCCGGTCAAGCAGGCTGCTGACCAGCTGCGCGACCTGCGGCTTGTAATGATCGATGTTGGGCAGGACGACATAACGCAAGCCCAGGAACAGCAGACAAAACGCGAAGTAGCCCGCGACCAGCGCGAACATCAGCCAGGACAAGGCGCGGTGGGTCGCGCGATTCGCGGCGGCGAACGCCGACACCAGCGCACCCCATGCGCTGATGACGCGGCTTCGCAGTGAACTGGAATGGTCAGGATGGGTCGACATCAGTCGGAAGTTGGCATGGTTCCGCGCGGCACACGTCAGCGTCGGCGAATACCGCTTCCCGCTTTATCGTTATCATACCCGTAAGCGGGCGCACGCTCCCAGATGTCCGAGGCACAATCCATCATGACCACCAACCTGTCTTTGACTCCTCCCCTGCCGTCCAGGTTCGTTGAACGCTGGCTGGCAGCGTCGCCGGCCCGCGCTCCGCTGCTGGCCAAGCTGTGCGAAGTGAAGCTGTCGGAACTGGATTTCAATCAGTGGCTGGCAGCGCAGCAGGAGGACGCGCCCACGCTGCGTGCCGCGATGCGCCGCCTGCGCAACCTGCTGGTCTGCGCCATCGCGATGCGTGACGTGTCCGGACGAGCCGACCTGGCCGAGGTGGTCGATGCCATTTCCGGCTTTGCCGATTTCGCGGTACGCACCCACCTCGCCGACCTGCATGCCGCGATGACGGACGTGCACGGCGTGCCGACCGGCGCCGAATCCGGCCGGCCGCAGCAGATGATCGTGGTCGGCATGGGCAAGCTGGGCGGCGGCGAACTGAACGTGTCGTCCGACATCGACCTGATCTTCCTGTATCCGGAGGGCGGCGAGACGGTCACGCAGCGCGACGACCAGCGCGCGCTGTCGAATCACGAATTCTTCACCCGGCTCGGCCGCAAGCTGATCGCGGACATTGCCGAGATCACCGAAGATGGCTTCAGCTTCCGGGTCGACATGGCGCTGCGGCCGAACGGCGCGTCGGGCCCGCTGGCGGCCAGCTTCGCGATGCTGGAAGACTACCTGCTGGTGCAGGGCCGCGAATGGGAGCGCTACGCCTGGGTCAAGGCGCGCGCGCTGACGGGCGACTCGGCCGACATCGCGCAGCTCGAACGGCTGGTGACGCCTTTCGTCTATCGCCGTTACCTCGATTTCGGCGCGATCAACGCGCTGCGCAACATGCATGCGCAGATTCGCGCCGAGGTGGTGCGGCAGGAGACGCGCCACCCGGAACGCGACGTGAACGTGAAGCTCGGGCGTGGCGGCATTCGCGAGGTCGAGTTCCTTGCCCAGGTATTCCAGCTGATTCGCGGCGGCCGCGACCCCGGCCTGCGCGATCGCTCCACCCGCAATACACTGCGCACGCTGGCCGACAAGAAGCTGCTCGCGCCGGACGTGGTCGAGCGGCTGCTCGACTCCTATGTTTTCCTGCGCAACCTCGAGCACCGGATACAGTACCTCGACGATGCGCAAAGCCATGTGCTGCCGCCGTCGAACGAAGACCGGCAAAGGATTGCGGCGATGACGGGCCATGCGGACGTGGCCGCGTTGAAGCAAGCATACGAGGATTGCAGCCGCTGGGTCGCGGCGCAATTCGATGCGATCTTTGAAGACAAGGCGACCGCGACGACCGACGATGCTTCCTCGGCGCCGGTACCGGTGCTGGAAGAAGTCGACGAGGCGACGCTGGTGCAATACCTGGGCTCGCTGAACTATGACGACCCGGACGGGTCGGCGACCCGCCTGCTGAGCAGCTGGCGCTCCAGCCGTATCCAGGCGATGCCGTCCGAGCGCAAGCAGCAGCTGCAGACGCTGATGCGTAATGCGCTGCAGGAGATCGCGCGCCAGGGCGGTTCGTGTGCACAGACGCTGAACCGGGTGGTGGATTTCTTCGAGGCGATCGCGCGCCGTTCGGCCTACCTGTCCTTGCTGACCGAATTCCCGCAAGCGCTGGAACGGGTGATACGCATGATGGCGGCCAGCGACTGGGCCGCGCGTTACCTCACGCGCCATCCGGTGCTGATGGATGAGCTGCTCGACGATCGCAGCCTGCATGCCGAGCCGGACTGGAAAGCCTTCGGCCACGAATGCCAGCAGCGGCTGGCCGCCTTTGCCGGCGATACCGAACGCCAGATGGATGTGCTGCGCGAGCTGCACCATGCGCAGCTGTTCCGCTTGCTGGCGCAGGATCTGGGCGGCGTACTGACGGTGGAAAGGCTGGCTGACCATCTGTCGGCGCTGGCCGATGTGCTGGTAGGCGCAACGCTGTCGGCCGTCTGGCAAACCCTGCCGAACCGGCATCGCGAAGTGCCGGCCTTCAGCGTGATCGCGTACGGCAAGCTGGGCGGCAAGGAGCTTGGCTATGCATCCGACCTCGATGTGATCTTCCTGTATGACGACGAAGACCAGGAGTCACCGGCACTGTATGCAAAGCTTGCGCAGCGCTTCATCACCTGGATGACCAGCCATACACCGGCCGGCATCCTGTTCGACATCGATATCGCGCTGCGGCCGGACGGCGCCAGTGGCTTGCTGGTGTCATCGTTTGCGTCGTTCGAGAAGTACCAGCGCAGCTCGGCCTGGGTCTGGGAGCACCAGGCCCTGACGCGGGCGCGCTTCTGTGCCGGCGACTCGCAGATCGGCCAACGTTTCGAGCAATTGCGCATTGCGATGCTGCGGCAGCCGCGCGATCGCGAAACGCTGAAACAGGAAGTGCTGACTATGCGGCAGCGCATGCATGATGCGCACCCCAACCGTTCGGACAAGTTCGACTTGAAGCATGACCCGGGCGGCATGATCGACATCGAATTCGTCGTGCAGTATCTGGTGCTGGCGCATGCCTGTGACTTCGTCGCACTGACCGGCGACATCGGCAATATCGCGCTGTTGAAGCTGGCCGGGCAGATCGGGCTGATCGATGACGGCCTGGCGGCCGAAGTTGCCGATGCATATCGCCAGTTCCGCCGCCTGCAGCACCGAATTCGGTTGCGCGGCGATGACCGCGCAAGGGTTGAAATTTCCGAGGTGCAACAGATGCGCGATGCCGTGGTCAGGCTTTGGGCGGGGATATTCAACGTCGCGCCGTAGCACCCTTCAGGACGCCAGCTGCGCGCGATGCATCATTCTGTTGGCACGCAGCAACGCGTCGAATTTCCGGGTATCGGGCACCGGTATTATTGAAATGGCAATTTCAATAAACGGCCGTCGCCCTCGCGTCGGTCAATCACCGATAGAGCGTACCCATGAAAACCACCGCCCTGCTTGCTGCCGCATGCCTGGCTCTGCTCGCCGGCTGTGCGAGTCCGCCGCCCAAAGACACCATGGCCAAGAGCAACCTGACCGCAGGTCAGGTCAGCCTGACCCTGAAGAAAAATCAGACGACGCAGCAGGAAGTCGTCGAAACCTTCGGCTCGCCCAATCTCGTCACCCAGAGTGCCGATGGGGAGGAAATCTGGACTTACCAGCGGCATGCGACCGTGTCGAATGCCAGCAGCAGCGGCTTCAGCGCCACCATCATCCTGCTCTCCGGTAGCAGCAATACCTCCGGGTTCGAGCAGTCCAGCCGGACCATCACGCTGATCATCAAGTTCAAGGAAGTCAACGGCGTCAAGACGGTCGTCGACTTCTCGTCTCGTTCTTCATCCTTCTGAGGAGTAATGCATGAAAATCCCTTACATCCTCGCCCTGTCGATGACCATGCTGCTCGGCGGCTGCGCGATCGACAATCCGGCACCGCAAAAGACGTCGCTGGAAATCCAGTCATTCCAATCGCGACAATTCGAGACAGACAAGAAGACGGCATTCAATTCGACGATGTCGGTGTTCCAGGATCTGGGCTACATCGTCAGTTCTGCCAGCATCGAAACCGGCTTCATCGCAGCGGAGTCGCCGACCAAGGGCGCGCAGGGCATGGCCGCCTTCTTCGAGGCACTCGGCAGCATGCGCTCCGAAGGCCGTACCGCCGTGACCGCCTTTGTCGAAGAAATCGGACCGAAGGCGACGAAAGTCCGGCTGAATTTCGTACAGCGTGACAAGACGCTGATGGAATATGGGAAGCAGGCGAACAATGACAAGCCGATCATGGACCCGAAAGTGTATGAAGCCGCTTTCAACAAGATCGGTGATGCCGTGTTCGTCAGGACGGCACAAAAATAAATCATTACGGGTCTCACGGCCCGGAAGAAAAAAACCCCGCATTGAACTGACCCCCAAGAGTTGGACGACTCTTGGGGGTTTTTTTATGGACAGTAGCTCTGCTTACTTCGCCGTCATGAGAGCGACCGTCGTATCCAGCATACGGTTCGAGAAACAAAAAGAGACCGCTAATGCGGTCTCTTTTTTCGCCGCTGCGCGGCGACCCACTCATTGTGGCTTCGGCCGGCCCTTCGGGCCTTAACTTCGGCTGCGCCGAAGTTAGCCTACGCCGCAACGAATGGGGCAGCAGTGCTGCTTACTTCGCGGTCATGAGAGCGACAGTGGTGTCCAGCATGCGGTTGCTGAAGCCCCATTCGTTGTCATACCAGGACGAGACTTTAACGAGGCGACCCGAAACTTTGGTCAGCGTCGCATCAAAGTTCGACGACGCCGGGTTGTGGTTGTAGTCGATCGACACCAGCGGTGCGGTGTTGTACGTCAGGATGCCCTTCAGCGCGCCGTCGGCAGCTTCCTTCATGATCGCGTTGACTTCGTCAGCCGTCGTGTCACGTGCAGCGACGAAGGACAGGTCGACGACCGAGACGTTGATGGTCGGGACGCGGATCGCGTAGCCATCGAGCTTGCCGTTCAGTTCCGGCAGCACCAGGCCCACTGCCGCCGCAGCGCCGGTCTTGGTCGGGATCATCTACATCGTGGCCGAACGCGCACGGCGCAGGTCTTCGTGCATCACGTCGGTCAGCACCTGGTCGTTGGTGTACGCGTGAACGGTAGTCATCAGGCCGTTCAGCACGCCGATCTTGTCGTTCAGCGGCTTGACCAGCGGCGCGAGGCAGTTGGTGGTGCACGATGCATTCGAGATCACCGTGTCGGCTGCCTTCAGCACCGACTGGTTCACGCCGTACACGACGGTGGCGTCCACATCCTTGCCGCCCGGCGCGGAGATGATCACCTTCTTCGCGCCGCCCTTCAGGTGCGCGGACGCCTTTTCCTTCGACGTGAAGAAGCCGGTGCACTCGAGCACGACGTCAACGCCCAGCTCGCCCCACGGAATCTGCGCCGGGTCACGCTGCGCGAACACGCGGATCTTGTCGCCGTTGACGATCATGAAGTCGCCCTCGACCGACACGGTGCCCGGAAACTTGCCGTGCGCGGTGTCGTACTGGGTCAGGTGCGCATTCGACTCCGGATTGCCGAGGTCGTTGATCGCGACGATCTGGATGTCGTGCTTTTTGCCGCCTTCGTAGTGGGCGCGCAGGATGTTGCGGCCGATGCGGCCGTAGCCATTGATGGCAACCTTGATGGTCATGCTGATCTCCTGATGTGAAATGCGTTAACCGTATCGTGTCAAATCAGTTCAGCACCGATTTGACCGCA
>JACCDX010348795.1_pt1 | contig 12636 bp, 3 predicted proteins | sample 7449681 | NCBI WGS metagenome assembly JACCDX01 (sample SAMN15323450, study PRJNA562643) | freshwater metagenome | isolation source: river surface water | place: USA:Blue River Watershed | collected 2017-08-18
ATTTACGTAAATGAGGTGGATGTTATCCGTAGTAGGAATTTACGTACACAGGGGTTTGCTAATGTTTGGGACAGGGATGCTTCAAAGCCGTTCTTTGACGTGCAAAACAATTTTGTAGCGGTTATCACCAACCCACCATTCGGCAAATTGGACAAACCTGTACTATTCGACACCTTCAAAATAGACACCCTCGATCATCTGATGGCATTGCGTGCTTTGGAAACAATGACCTATGACGGCAAGGCGGCTATCATTATCGGTGGACATACAAGCTGGGATGATAGAGGCAGGATACAGGCAGGGCGAAACCGAATTTTCTTCAACTACCTGTACAGCCGTTACCATGTGGCGGATGTATTGCTAATAGATGGCAAAAAACTATACTCCCGGCAAGGCACTTCGTTCAATGTTCGGTTGATACTTGTAAATGGTAGGAAACAAAAACCATCAGGTGTTGCCCCGGTATTTGACCCGCAAAAAGACAAGGTGGTAACAACCTTTGACGAACTATATGAACGAGTAATTGATGCAATGGACATAAAAACAGGACACAAAATGAACAGGTTAAGCGAACTGGAAAGGGAAGCCCTCGAATTACAAGCTGCATTTGGTTTTGGTGGGTTGGGCGCACCCTACATGCCTGCTTCTGAAAGTTGCGTGGTATTGAATACCCAAGTGCCGGATAGTATGGCATTTGAAACACAATCAGCTATTGCACAGATAAAGGAAGAAGTAGGTGGAGACATTGACAGTTTTGTACGGCACAGGCTTAAATTTTCTTCCCATACCGCTCTTTGCAAAGCCCTTTCAGCCGAACAGATTGATGCGGTGGCAACAGCAATATATAATATTGAGGCAAGGGAGCAAGGCATGATTATCGGAGACCAGACCGGGATCGGCAAGGGCAGAATTGCCGCCTCTATTATCCGCTACGCTGTTTGTCAGGGATTAAAACCCGTTTTTTTGACAGAAAAAGCAAATCTGTTTTCCGACATCTACCGTGACCTTTCTGCCATTGGTTCGGGGCATTTAAAGCCATTTATCGTAAATGGCAAGGAAAGCAAAACCGATATAAAGGACGAGGACGGCAATATTGTGTACCAGGCACCCGCCGCACCGGAACAGCAGTCCATTTTTGCTTCGAGGGAATTGCCTGCCAAATATGACTTTGTGGTGGCTACCTATTCGCAATTCAACAGCCCTGAAAAGAAACCCGAAAAACCATCGTTTTTACAGGCCATTGCCGAGGACAACATTTTCATACTTGATGAGGCGCATAACAGCTCCGGTTCATCTAATACGGGTGAGTTTTTGCAACGGGTAGTCGGCAACACCAAGGGAGTGATATTCCTATCGGCAACATTTGCTAAACGACCAGACAATATGCCGATATATGCCATGAAGACGGCTATTTCAGATTGCAACATGAGTAAGGACGAATTGGTAGATGCCATTACAAGGGGTGGTGTTGCCTTACAGGAAGTGCTAAGTTCCCAACTGGTAGCCGAAGGGCAGATGTTAAGACGGGAACGCAGCTTTGAAGGGATAGAGGTTAACTATATCAGTCTCGATGATAAAGCGGAGGAGCATAGAGCAATTGCCGACAACATTACCGAAATACTCAGAGAGATCATCAGCTTTCAGGACAGGTTCATTAATGAACAGGTGGCCGAATTGGATAAGATAGCCGTTGCAGAAGGGAAAGAGGTCGGGGTAAGGGAAGGTACATCTCAGGCTGGCGTAGATAATCAGCCTTATTTCAGTAAGGTATTTCAGGTTATCAACCAAATGCTATTCAGCATAAAGGCGGAATCAGTGGCGGAACGGGCTATTATGCGCCTGAAGGAAGGTAAAAAGCCAATCATTGCTTTTGCTTCCACAATGGGCAGCTTTATTGAAACTATTGAGAATGACAAGGGTTTACCCGTTAGTGATGGCGACACCATCAATGCTGACTTTTCAGAAGTATTAAAAAAAGGGTTGGACGGCATATTGCGCTACACCGAAAAAGACGTGGACGGTAACTCCATTTACAAAAAGTTTGAAGTAAGCGAGTTACCACCTGAAGCGCAGGCGGACTATAACCGCATTGCAGCAGCCATCCATTCCGTGTCAACAGGCATAACCATTTCCCCCATAGACGTTATCCTGAAAAGGCTAAAAGAAGCTGGCTATTCGGTGGCTGAAGTAACCGGGCGTAAATATGAACTACAACTAAACACCAAAACGGGCAAAGGACTGGTATTATCACGCAAGCGTTTGAACACAAACGATGCGTTCCGGCAATTCAACAACAACGAGGTGGATGTACTGATGATCAACCAGTCAGGCAGCACAGGTGCATCGGCTCATGCGATACCTACGGCAAAAGTACCTGCCAATCAGGTGCGCCAACGGGTAATGATCGTGCTGCAAGCGGAGTTGGACATCAACACCGAAGTACAGAAAAGGGGCAGAATCAACCGTACCGGGCAAATACTGAAACCGATTTATGACTATGTAACTTCTGCAATACCCGCCGAAAAGAGGTTAATGATGATGCTTCAGAAAAAGCTAAAGTCATTGGATGCCAATACAACCTCAAATCAAAAACAATCTACCAAAATATTAGACGTGCCGGATTTTCTCAATAAGTACGGTGATAAAATCGTAAAGGAGTATTTGGGTGAAAACCCAGACATAAATGACCTATTGGACGACCCGCTTCGTTTAAAGGACAGCAAGGCAGATGGTAGCGGGGAAACAACAGTGTCGGAAGATGCGGCACACAAGGTGAGCGGGCGTGTAGCAGTTTTATCTACCAAGATGCAGCAGGATTTCTATGTAGAGATAGCAGAGCGGTATAATGACTACGAGCAATACCTGCGGCAGGTAGGCGAATATGACCTTGAGGTCGAAGCAATGAACCTCGACACGGAAACGCTCACTGCCAAAGTGGTAAAAATGGGTAAAGGTTCAGACAGCGCATTTGGCGAGGACAGCATACTGGAGACGGTAAGGGCTAATGTGCTGAAAAAGCCATTTACTACTACTGAATTGCAAAACCTGCTTGCAGAAGCACTAAAAGGTGGTGATGCTTTATCGCTGCAACAGGAACTGATTGCTGAATACCAGCAAGACAATGAAAGCAGGTTACAAGAAGACCAACAGGAAGCTATTGATAAATATGATGAGTTGATCAGGAATGTACCTGAAGAAAAGAAAATCAAAAAAATTGCGGGTGCAACCGAGCGGGAACAGGCAATCAGGGAGCGGGTGAAAGAACTTACAGATGCCAAAGAAGGGCAGCTAAAGGTACTCCGGGTTAAAGCCAACAACCGCAGGCAGTACCTTGAAAAAATATTCCGTTTTTTTTATACCGGGAGAACGCTTAGATATCCGATTGAAAGTTTTACAGGTGGCAACGAACTTGTTCCGGCTGTATTTATCGGATATACCATTGATAAGAAAAAACGCAACCCTTATGCGCCCTCGTTGATAAAACTTCGTTTTGCCGTTGCCAATAGCAGTAAGTACCTGTCTATCCCCGCTTCCTATTCTGAGGATGTTATGTCTATCATAGGAGCAAGTGCGGATCAATACCAGCCGGATGCGGATACGCTGATGAGGCAATGGGAAGACTATACCAAACAAAACTATGTTGACCGGAAAGTAAGGCACATTATTACTGGCAACCTATTACAAGCGTTTAGTGATTTCAAGGGTAAGCTGGTTAGTTATACCACCAATGACGGGAAAACAATCAAGGGTATACTAATGCCGGAGAACTGGAATCCGGGCGAACAGATACAAGACAAGGTAGTTGTGCCGATCATTAAAGCCTTGCCACTTATCAAATCGCTGGTTAATGGAAGGCAGATCGTTACCAATACCGGGGTATCCTTGTTCCGAACAGGGGGCTATTACAAAATTATCGTAGCGGCATCCCGGTCAAAGGGCGGTGAAATATACCTCGACAAGCAAATATTAGCCTTGGTAGAGCGAAATAACTTTGACAAGGTGTCCGATAAAATGGTAGCCATGATTGAGGACAACAAGATCAGCCAGCTTGTTGAAGTCTTACAAATCAACCATAGTTGCGCTATCACCATTAATTCGGCACAGTTCAGCGAAATTGGTAAAAGCGACCATAGGTATAGCAGCCGCAGAAAAATTGAACTGCCGGTATTTACCCCAGACCAAACCGAACCGGATAATACGCTGCTATTATTGGAACTGGAGGCAGAAGCACTCGCATTAGAACTTGAATTACTCGCAGCATAAAATATTCAACCATGTACACGCCAGACAACTATTACGCACAGATCAATAGCTTGGTTTTTAATACGCTTCCTGAAGCTTTACGCAAAGGGCATGACTTCGTTAGTAAGGTTACCAGCAATGGAACAAACTGGACAAACTATTATTCCAGCGAAACCATCAAAAAAACAATCAACACCTATTTTGAAAAATTGGCTGATTTTGTCGGCAGCACAAAGAATGCAGCGAAGACTTCTACCCGAAAAACAAAGAAAAAGGAAACGGCAAAGGAAGCCGTGGTAGAGGATATGCGCAGGCAAGGCAAATCCAAAGCCAGCAAAGTAGTTTCTGAACATCAGCCCACAATGGTGGAACGTATGCCGGATGAGATACGTTTTATCAGGCGTTTTGTGAACCTTGACGGCAAATCGAAAACAAAGGAAGAGGTGTTAACCTTTCTCAATAGTCTCCAAAAATCCATTCTGGAGAAGAAGATACGCAAAACATCGCCTTATGCCGAACAAATCCGGTTTATTCAGGACCGGCTCATTGAAACTTACAATGAAATGGGTGCAAAAATCGCATTTCAGCTAAAGCCAGAAACCCATGAGGCTCTTAGTAAAATTGCAAATGAAGAAAAAGTAATGCCTTCAGTAGGCTTTATCAAGCGATACATCAACCTTAATGGCAAGGTTGGGATGAAAGAAAAGGCAAAACTGCTGCTGGGTCAAATAAACCGAGCTTACGAGAAGGGGAACGTAAAAGATAGCGACCCATACATCATAGAAATGCACGAGATCAAAAAGAACCTCGAAAGCTTCATTGCTGACAAGAATGTAAAGGTTTTGAAAATCGAGAAAAACAGCCTGAATGGCTTAGAAGGTATTCTCGGCGTTTGCTCCTGCGATAACCTGAATGGTTTTGATGATGATTTACAGGGGGATAAGCCGGTTATCATGAATAGTATGGACTTTGCTAATATGCGCTTCAAAACGCTTGGTTTAGGCGGCAAGTGGCTGGATTTGATTGGTGATCCGTCAACCAATTTTTCTATCATGGTCTTTGGAAAGCCTAAAATGGGCAAGTCTTATTTGTGCATTGATTTTGCCGGATACCTGGCACGCAATCATGGAAAGGTACTGTATGTGGCTAAAGAAGAAGGGCTAGATAAGACCTTGCAAGACAAACTGAATGACAAGGAAGTGAAACACCAGAACCTCTATGTCGCTTCCGCCCTACCTGATAGCTTGTCCTACTTTGACTTCATCTTTCTGGATAGCGTAAATAAACTTGGCTTGCAACCGGAAGAATTAAACAGGTTAAAGGCAATGTACCCGCAGAAAGCGTTTATCTACATTTTTCAGACGACTAAAGATGGTAGGTTCCGAGGTGCAAATACCTTCCAGCATGATGTAGACAGCGTAATAGAAGTGCCGGAAAGAGGCAAAGCAGTACAGTTCGGGAGGTTCAATCAAGGGGGAGAAATAGACATTTTTTAGTATTTTCGTATCTTCATGGTGATAGGGTTTATAGGGGCCGGTCTGTTCTCAGACTGGCTTTTTTATCATTAATAATCCTCCAATCTACCCTAAGGACTGGTTATTTTTCAAATAACACTCACCAAATTCAAGAAAAGTCTATTAAGGGGGGTGTTTTTCCCGTTTTCTATCTCATCATTATTGTTAAACTTTGCGCATGTGTATATTGTATATGTGGAATTTGAAAACCCCAACCTCGAAAAAACAATGGAACAGAAAGATATCCCTGCATATGAAGCAGCTCCCCTTACCCTTGCATCGGAAATAAACGATTTTGTACGCTTACTTCCTTATTGGGGGCAGCATATTGCACGCGTAATATTAACGACAGGTAATTACGCCTTAGACGACATTAAAGCAGCCTATGATTACTTCCTTGAAGACAGTGAACTTGCTGAAAAAAAACTAGCACGGCCAATATTTACTTTTGAGGACGCCCCACTCAACAATAGTACGTATAAAGGCGATTTGAAGTTGACTAGCCTCTCAAAAGTGGAAGGCGTTAATGCGCTTGCAGAGAACCAAATAATTGAATTTCACCCTAACCTAACCATTATTTATGGCACAAATGGATCGGGAAAAAGCGGATATATAAGGCTATTGAAAAAGGTATTTTTCTCAAGATCCGCCGAGGATATTATTGGCAACATACATTTTGAGGGTACTAATAAGCCCATTAATGCAGACTTTACATTTAGGTATGATGAAGCCACAGAAACTCTTAACTATCCAGATGACGCTAGAAACCCAATATTCAGGCAATATTGTGTTTTTGATGAGAAGAGCATTCCAGTGCATCTAAACCAAAGAAATCAATTCGAGTTTCGACCGGCTGGGCTTAACTTCTTTTCGAAACTCATTTCAGCTTTCAAAGACATTGAGAGTAAGTTGAACGCCGAAACAACCCTAAAGAATACCTTGATAAATTATGCGGCTCTCTTCGAGGGAGAATCGCCCATTAGGACACTGTTAGACAACCTAGATGACAAGAAAATTTTAGATAAACTAAAAAAGCACTTGCCGTATTCGGAGAAAGATAAAGAAGATTGCAAGAAACTTGAAGAACAAAAACTAACTCTTGCAGCGTTAAAAAAGGACAAAGAGATTGCAGGCTTAAATGAGAAGAAGCAACTTATAGCCAACTGTAAAACTGTAATTGAAGGTTACAATAAATGGTTTTCTGCCGACAGCACTGAAAAAATCAAACAGGCTATTGAAAGCAACATTTCCACTAAGGAAATAGCTGCTAAGGAAGGTGTAGCGAATTTTAAATTTGAAAGCATAAAAGATATTGGCGGAAAAGAATGGAAAGCCTTTATTGAGGCTGCTAATAAGTTTGCATTGAAGCAAGAAGGGACTTACCCTGCAGAAGATGCAACGTGTTTATTTTGTTACCAGCCATTATCAGACGACGCCAAAAATTTGGTGAGTAGATATTGGGTTTTTATTAAAAGCACTGCCGAAAAAAATGCATCCGATGCGCAAAAACTTGTTGATACGTGTATTGGCAGCCTAGAGAAACTAAATTTTCAAATTCTTGCCGAAGATAGCATTCTTCACAAGTGGATGGGTGCGAACTATGCCACCCACCTTGAGCAATTAAACAGTGAAGTAATTAAACAAAAGGAACTTGCCACACAGGTCATTACTGATTTGAAGAATTCCGTTCCACACGCATATTCCGAATGCCTAATACAGACTACGACACTCGATAATATAGTCGCGGAAATAGAAGCTAAGATTAAGGAATTTGTAGAGTCAAATACTAACAAAGACATTGAAAGAATAAACCAGGAGCTGACCTATTTCGAGCATAAAAGGAAACTCGACCAACACTTCAATAGCATTGAGAAACATCTAACTGATAAATTGTGGTGTGCGCTGGCAGCGAAGGCTTCTAAAAATCTTAATTCGCGAAAGATAACAGATAAAGAAAAAGCGTTGTCTGCAAAGTACTTCAACCAAGTATACGTTGATACGTTCAATAAAGAATGCGCTGATCTTAGAGCGGATTTTGGTATAGATATTAGTCATACCGGTAGCTTGGGAACCTCGTTTAAGCAATTGCTTTACAAAAATTATGCGCCATCGGCCGTACTCAGCATAGGAGAACAAAAAGTCATTTCCATAGCCGACTTTCTTTCTGAAATTCAAATATCAGATATCAACAAAGGAATTATTTTCGATGACCCTGTTTCGTCATTGGACGATGAAAGGAAAACCGATATTGCTGACCGCCTGGTACTTGAATCTCAAAAAAGACAAGTAATCATTTTTACGCATGATCTCATGTTCGTTTCCAGCTTAATACTATCGTCGGAAACAAGAAAAGTAGCGTTCGACTGTCACTGGATTGAAAATGCCGACAAAACACCTGGAGTCGTGTGGCTTCGAAATACTCCCGTTTTTGAGAAATCTTACAAAAAGTCTGGAAAAGCACAGGAGTATTATGACGCCGCAAAAAAAGCAGGGCCAGAAGAGCGTGAGAGTAAAATTAAAAATGGTTTTGCGGCACTTCGAACGAGTTATGAAGCACTGGTAATTTTTGAACTTTTTAGCGGCGTTGTTCAGCGATTTAATGAGCGAGTTAGCGTAGACAGTTTATCAAGTGTTTATTTTGACCAAAAGATAAAAGAGGAGATTCTGGATTCGTTTTATAAATGTTGTCGATACATGGAGGGACATTCTCACAGCGACAAATATGCTTATATAAAGCCTACGCTAGAAAACCTGAATGAGGAAATACAGCGATTCAACGCCACAAGGAAAAACCTAACTGATTTAAAGATTGCTCAACAAAAAGCTCTATAAAACTACCTTTTACAAAAGTTACAATTAGGACTATTAGTCAGCTTTTTAACGAACACTCAAGGTTTTTCAAATATTGGCACATAATTTGTTGTAGAAACGTTAAATTATCTCTCAATGAAACTAATTCTATTTATTTGCTTAGTGCATATGCCTGTATTTATGCAGGCACAAGTAATCGTTACTGTTGCGGGTACCGGCATGAATGGATATTCGGGGGATGGTGGACCATCAACTAACGCTTTATTATCCGATCCTACAGGGGTATTTATAGATGATTCTGGCAACGTGATCTTCTGTGACCACTCGACAATTCGCAAGATTAAGCCAGCCTATGGCGGAATTATTTCAACGGTAGCTGGCTTACCCACAAGTGGCTATTCAGGAGAGAATATTCCTGCGGTTTATGCTGAAATTAATGGCGTACGTGACATATTTGTAGATCATAAAGGAAATATGTACCTGCCGGATGCAGGAAACAATCGCCTCAGAAAAGTAGATAAATCTGGCATAATAAAGACGATAGCCGGTACGGGAGTTGCTGGTTATAACGGAGATGGAATACCAGCTACCTCCGCTCAATTAAATTCACCGTACGGTGTTGCAGTTGACGACACTGGCAATGTATATATCGCTGATAAGTATAATTACCGGATCCGAAAAATAGATACTTTTGGCGTTATTTGGACAGTTTGCGGAACTGGTGTAGCTGGATTTAGTAATGACGGAGGTTATGCAGACACATCAAAAATTAGTTATATAGGTAGTGTTAGATTGAATAAATCAGGCGAACTGATTATCGGCGACAATGCTCGACTTAGAAAAATAGGTATCAACGGAATTTTAACCACTATCGCTGGCTCTGGGACTTTAGGCTACACAGGAGATGGCGGACCAGCTACCGCAGCTAACATTGGAGGTGGCATGTTTGGGATCGACACTTCAGGTAATTTATATTTATCAGATGTAACTAACAGCATTATTAGAAAGATTAATACAGTAGGTATCATAACCACAATTGCGGGTAGTGCTGGCAGTAGTGGTTATTTCGGCGACGGTGGAAGTCCGTTAACGGCATTGCTATCTTCTCCGAGCGGAGTTGCCATTAATAATCAGGGGGATGTATTCATAGGAGATTTGGCAAATAACCGTATACGCATGATTACCAATCATCCAATAGAGGTGAATAATACAGATGCTACGGGTGGTCAGAACATTTCAATTTCCCCTAACCCCGCAACAGACCAATTCGCGGTCACATTTACCACCAATTTTCGTTCTTCTTTCCCATTGATCATTAGGGATATTAACGGACGGGAAGTTGATAAGCTGATGATACGATCAAATGAACCACTTTTATTTCCGTCCTGCTTGCCACCTGGTATCTACGTATTCTCTGTAATCAGCGGTGGCCAAACTTTCTCTACGAAGCTACATATCAAATAACGCATTTCTGCTCCCTCAAATCCACTTTACATGAAAAAATATATCTTATTAACAGCACTGACTTCTTTATACTTTATCTCACTAAAAGGACAAAGTCTAAACGCCCCAATATGTAAGTTATGGAGTTCATACGCCAGTGATACGACACGCACATTCCCACTGATTGTTGCATTGTGCGATAGTATGTTTGCTGACGCCGGATATCCCGTATTAGATACCGTTACTGATTCTGCTGAAAAAGAAGAACTGCGGGGGCTAACGGATGGAAGCCCCTACTGGGAATACACCAGATGGAAGATGTTTTGGGAATCACGATGCGACGTTGAGACATTGAAGCCCCATGATTTTCTTAGAGATGCGTTGCAGCAAGTTGGTACGCAGCAGAAAACAACGTCTAGCGACACATACTGTTCTGGAGGATCCGACTTACAAAATGATCCAACAAAATTTCCGATGAGCCCAAGGGGATGGAAGTATATTGGTCCTAGGAATTTATCAACCACCGTCTCTGACCAACATGCTGGTCGTGTGAATGATATTGTTGTGAACCCCAGTTATACTAATGAGATATATGCAAGAGACGAATTTGGTGGGCTGTGGAAAACAGAAAATGCGAATTCTCCCGATATAACATGGAGATGTCTAAGCGATCATTTACCATATGTAAATGGAATGGGTGTACTTAATTTTTATGTTGACTTCTCAACAACTCCGCATCAACTGTTTTGCCAGGTTGGTATTGCGAGAGGCACTTGCTTTCCCAATATTACTGAAAGCACTCCGTATACTGTTGGGATATTTTATTCAAGCAACGATGGAGCAACATTTAGCCGATTAGATATTTCATCCATCATTCCAGATTTTGCCAATGAACCGATATTGGATATGAAATATTGGCCTGGAAATTCCGGATCTGGTGATAAATTTTTATTTATTTCAACAACAAAAAAAGTACGCAGGCTCAAAATTAATTCCCTTACGTCTATCACCTCGCAAACATTATTAGACATTTCAGATATATTGAGTGCCGGTGAAAATGGCGACGATCCTGCAAGTCGTTTTCGTGGGTTTCAACAAATGACATTCTTGCCATCTAACCCAAACACACTGTTCGTTTCAACAAGGTCAAATATAGGATTTGAACATTTCCAAACAACAGCCGGACTCTATAAGATTAACTCATGTAGTACTTGTTCAAGCTGTAGTTATACATTTATGGATAATAACATTGTTGGCGAAGTTTTACAAGGCAGGGGAAGTTTTTCTTCAGACGTTACTTTTCCATCTAAATACGGATTTTGGAGGTCAAGTAGTGGGATAAATAATTGGGAACTAATTACTAGTGTAAGTATAGATGGTCATCTGAAATGTGTTCCGCCCTCTGGTTCCGAATCTAGCGTAGAAATGCCCGTATCAGGTTCATTTTTTCACAGTATTCCGTATACTGTAAATTTTGATTTGGAACTCCCCCCATATACATCCGTAACCGTAATTCTCAAAGACGTAAAAAAGACACATAGCGGAGAGGCGGATTGGGGATACGGTGGATTTAATTCGATGATATATGTCGGCAGTGGGTCTTGTACCGGCCCTACAGGAACATGTACACCAACTCCCGGTGTGTATGAAAACTCAAGTTCTTCAACAGTTCCTTTGCCAATTTCTGTAACAGTAACCGCACCTTATTTTGTAAATAGGCTTGAGTTTGGTGCGACACAGTTAGCAGGATATCCATCAAGTGGAGGTGGCGCTATTAAACTAGATAATGTGAAAGTATTCCAACCGTATTCAGATTATATATGGAGTCTTGCAAGTACGTACACGAGTACGTCTGCTGCCAATAATGTATATTGTGTTGTTGAACAAGCCTTCCCAGACCCAGAGCCACCCATACAAAAATTTCAGAAGATAGATGGTACCACAACAGGTGTATTCAGCTCGTATACAACGCCAGGTAGTCAATTTTCGATTTCTCCATCAAACCCCAATTACATTTATCAATACAATTTCCAAAATTCCAGCGGAGGTAGATTCGCAAGGTTAGATCTAAGCACCGCCACACCAACTACTACTGCGACTCCGGATCTTACGACAACATCTCTTCACGATGACACAAGAAGCATTACCGCCATTAATAATGCCGGGGTGGACGATATTTATATCGGCACGGATGGCGGCCTAGCGAAAGGTAATTATGGGGGGCCATGGAGTAGCTTAAATGGAACCGGCCTGAATACTCTTTGGGCAATAGATGTTGGCTCCAGCGAATATACCGGACAAGTGGGTATCGCAGCCAGCGATAATGGCATTTGGTTAAGCAATCCCGGACTACGAAAAAACTGGGATTTTTATCACGTTGGAGACGGCGCCCAAGTGAAATTCGGGAAAAGATCACAAACAGGAAAAACTGCATTCAAAGGTTCTAGTAGTAATGGTCCGTTTAACGAGCTCGCAATATTGGGTAATTGGGGCATTCCGACTATATCTGGCGCAGCCATCAATGTAAATGCGGGACTTTTAAGCAAAATGGTGTCAACTTTCGGTGGAGAATTTGTTGGTAATGGGAGACCCCCATCTCCTGCAACACCATATTGTATATTAAGCG
>JACCDX011111198.1_pt1 | contig 12634 bp, 14 predicted proteins | sample 7449681 | NCBI WGS metagenome assembly JACCDX01 (sample SAMN15323450, study PRJNA562643) | freshwater metagenome | isolation source: river surface water | place: USA:Blue River Watershed | collected 2017-08-18
GTAATTGATGTAAATGAAGATTTTGAAAGCAATCCTGAAGAATTTGAGCGTGTTAAAAATCTGATTATGGATTTTGCAAAAGCAAAGATTGAATCAAAAGCATAAATTTACACCGTTGATGAATTAAATTGGGACACCATAGATGATTTATCTAACCCTAAAGGGTTGATAAATCATCATTAATGCCCCATAATTTAATCATCTAACGGTTACTGTAACCCTAAGATTTAAAATGGATGTCCCATTTTAAATCTTCAAGGGTGTAAAAATAAAATTTAAAAATTAATAATTTATGAAATAATCATTTCATAAATATTATAAAATATATTCTAAAAAATCAATTTATTTAAAAAAAAATAATTTATTTCTTTTCTTCTTTACCAGATTTTCCAAGAAGTGCTGCTAAACCACCATCTTTGTCACTATCTAAACCATCCATATTTAAACCTTTAAATAAATCCATTACTTTTTTACCTTCACTTAATACAGGATTAAGTGATTGAACTGTTTCTTTAAGAATACCAATCGTATCAATAAGTTCATATGTTTCTTTTTGAGCTTTCTTTAAAGGATCAGGTTTAATTTCGTCATGCATCATTTGTGAAGTATCAATACCAACAGGTTCATTTTCGGTAGTATCATCATCATTTAATTCAATTTTTCCTTTAAGACGGTCGGTATATTTTTCTATTTTGGAAGTATCAATATTGCTAGTACCAGATTTGTGTTGAGCTTCAAATTTTTTAATTAAAGCATCTAATTCAGCACGAAGACCATCTTTTCCATCTGCGTCTTTTGAAATACTTTCTTTTTTATCTTCTTTCTTTGCTCCTACTTCGTTTACATCTTCATTTTCAAAATTTTCAAATCCGTAATTATTACGCATTACATAATAAACTAAAGCTAAATAAAGTACAGTGATAACAGCGGTATATTTTAATGCACATTTTATATTTTTAACAATCATAAATAAGATACTAAAAATAAGTACTATATTTAAAATATGTTGGATTACATTAAAAGTATTTATGTAAAAAATTCTTAATAAAATAAGAACGACTATAAAAGATACTAAATAATTTCTATTTTGAACAGATAAATTGGAAATTTTATTGGAAGTTATTTTTTCTTGTAATTTTGAAAAATATTTCATTTTAAATAAAAGAATAATGATTTTATACTATTTTAATATAATATTTTTTATATATTATTTTTATATTTAAAAATAGTATAAAATCATTATTTTTTTTATTTATTTTTTTTATTTATTTTTTTTATTTATTTTTTTTATTCTTATATTTAACCACAAGATTGTTGAAGCATCATTACAAGCTCTCCATCTTCTATAAACCAATTATATTTTTCTTCTAGTATATTTTTAATATGTTCAACATCAATATTTAATGAAAATGATGTACCATTAATTCCTTCACGACCATAACCATATCTACTTGTAGATATAAGATTTTTTAATGGAATAAGAAGATATTTTTCATTAAGATAACCATAACTAAATACTTCAACAACTTTCCCATGATGTGATGTTGCAGTTGTTCCGCGTTTTTTAATTTCTTTTATAAATTTATTTTTAAATTTTTTATAATCCTGTTCACCATCTAGTTCAATTAAAATAAGTCGTAACGAATGTGTAAAATCATTATTTTCATCATCAATATAAGCAGTATCAAATATTTTTAATATATTATCAAAATTGTGTTCGTTTATTTGATTAGCTAACTTTTCTAATTGGATTTTTATTCCAATAGAAACGGTAGCATTTTGGCTAAATCCCATTTTATTATTTTATAATATATTATAAAATAGTTTTTAAGACCATATTTTTGTTAAAAATATAAATTAAAAAAAATATAATTAAATAAGAGGATGGGTTGATAAGAGAAACCTAGGTTTCCCTTAACTAAAACTTAACACGAAGTGCTATTAAATTTTAATCAATAAATTAGATTAAAATTTAACAAATCGTATTAATAAATAAGAGAAAATTCCGACAATTAATCCTTTAAAGAAAGTTCCTAAATGATTTGTATCATAAGAATAGCTATTTAAACGCAAATAAGGGATAATTTGTGTAATAAATTTATTAAAATGATTATTAAAAATAAATAGTACCATAATAAGTACAAAAACAATAATACGCATTTCGTTTAAAATCTTTTTCCACATTGGATTTTTTTCAATAATTTCTTCATATTCTTCATCATCATCTTCTTCATCTATCATTTGTTGTTGCATCATTTGTTGTTGAATTATCATTTGTTGTTGTTTTTGGGCTTCAATATGAGAAATAGGGTTCATATAACGCATTTCTTCTAAAGCTGCGTTTCTATTACGATTTTCCATATCGTGTTCCATCATAGGTATTTGAGGATTAATGGGTGGTAAATCACCTTGATAACCTTCATTTGGAGAAATATTCATATTATTAAATTTATCTAAAATAGAATTAGCAACATCGGGGTTAGTATCTTGTATGTGAGATTGATTTTGGTCAAGTGAATCAATAGGCGTTGACATATCCATTTTATTTTTATAATATTAATATTTTATTTTTACTAATATATTTTTATATAAATGATTTATTTCTTAAACGAATAAAAATAATAATCATTATATTATATTAAAAATAAAATATTTTTGATTTTTATTCATCTATGCTTTTATCTGTACATGTAGCATCGGTTGAAACTAAACGATAACATTTACCATTTTCTTTATGTATTTCTTTTATAACATTTTCAACTGCAGGTGCGTTTACAATAACACATTTGCGTCCATAACAAGCTGCACGAAAAAGTAAACCAACGGCAACACCCCATAAAATGCCTAAAATTATTTTAGCATTTGGATTTTTTTTAATATATTCTTTAATCATATTAAATTGAATTTAATAAAATTTATTATATAATAGTTACTATTATATAAAATGAAAATAAATAATTTGTAATAAAAAATAAATAGCTATTTAATTATTATTACATTGAACTTCTTTTTTATTATATTTATAACAACTGTTATCTTTACGACGGAAAACTAAATCTTGGTGATTATCTAAATTAACTTCTTTTACAACAATATTTTGTTTAGGTTTTAATATATTTACTAAAATAAGTGTTATAATAAAAGCAATAAAAAACCAAAGTACTGAAATATAATCGGAAAAGTTTATCATTTTTTCTTACTAATTTACTATAAATAATAAATATAATAAATTAAATAAAGCCTAATTATAAATTAAATAAATTTAATATTTCTTCACTCATTTTATTTCCGACTAAATAACCAGCATAATTTGATGAATCATAATGTATTCCACCATAAATACGAGATATACCTGCTTCTAAAGCCATATCATCCCAAGAATTATATGTTAAAGTAATAGCTTTATTTGGAACATGTGGATCAAATTCGCTACATTTTGGGAAAATGGTTAAACAATGTAAATAAACATGATCTTCAACATTATTTTGGTTAGAAAAGAGTGGTGAAAGATTTTTCATAAAGGTTCCATCTATAGATAAATTAAGATTTAATAAATTAGAACCAATTAATTTACTTAATATACGGGCTCCAACAGCGGAAAAAGTAGAATGTCCTGAAATAAAATCTGGGAAAGGTGGTGTAATAAAAGTAGATGGTTGATAGGGCTTCCAAAGTGAAGATGAAATGTCAACACCGCCATAATATGAAATAGTTTCATTTGGATAATAATAGCGAATAGTTTGAATAGGACGAGCTTGGAAATTTGTAAATTTGGTACGCCATACAAAAATAGAAGTTTGAAGTAAAGCAGTATTTAAAATTAAAAAATCACGAGCTTCAATATTATCACTAATATTAGAACCATATTTTTGGTAATAAGCAATTAAAAAAGCATTCCAAAAACCAGGTGGGGTAACAGTATTTTTGCCACCGGCCCAAAATTCAGCAATACATTTTTTTTTATCATCTAATTGTAATGATTCTTCTAATACTTTATGTACTTCATTTTGAAAGTCAATTCCATCTAAAAAGCGTTCAACAAAAGATGTACAAGAATCTAATGTACTTTCAGAAAGAAAACCATTAACAGACCCCCAATGCGGTGTTAAATAAAAGTTTGTATTTATAGGGGTCCATTTAAGTGGTTCCGTATAATTGTTAAAATCAATAGGTTCATTTGGATTAATTCTTTGTGAACCATTCGGTAATTGGTCATCACTTAATTGAACATTTGCAATGGAACTATTATCTTGTGAACGGTAAGTTAAATAAGATTGAATATTAGAAGTAATAGTAGAGCGTAAATTTTGATAAATAGATAATTGTTTAAATTGAATATATTTTACATTTTTAAATAAATGATGATTTTGTAAAAAATTATGAATAGAATTTGAATTTGAAAATAATAAAGTATTTAATTGAGTTAAAGCAATTTCGGCACTATATGTATAAATATAATTTGAATTATTAAGATCAATAACTTGAGATGATTTTGGATAATTATCAAAAGGAACAAATTTAGTATCAAAATATGTACGACTATTGTATAATAAAGATGATATTAAAAATAAGTTACGAGTTGTAAAGGTGGGACCAATTGATTTTTCGGCAATTGCTTCTAAACAAACTTTTATGACATGATGTATCATTTTTATAAAATATTCTTTAATATACTATATAATAAAATGGTATAATAAAAATAATTTCAAATAAAATAAATTAAAATAAAAATCTGCTAACTAAATTCAATATTAGGTTTTTGTAAAATAAAATTTTTTGTTAAATTTTTAAAATTTTCTTCTTCCATATATTTTTCTTTTATAAGTTGAGCATATTTTTGTTCATTACTTAAATATAAATAACTTTTTTCAATCCATTGGAACCATAATTCAATATCTTCAATTGGTATTTGTGTATCAGATGATATTTTATTAATAATATCAATAGGTGGTATTTTATGATTATTTTCTTTAAAAGCAATCATAATTTTGTCTTTTATTTCATTATTTATTTTACTATTTATTTGTTTATAAACAGAACGACGATTTTCTTTTAATATATTTAATTCAATAGCAATATTAGCAATATCTTCTTCAAATTTAGCAGCTTTATCAAAATAATTTTTTTCAATATTTTGTATATCATTTAATTGTGCTTTAAAAATAATATAACTATTTTTATATTTATTAAATTCTTCTTTTTGTGATGTATTATTCATTGAATAATTTTCAACAAGTTGAAGAATATTAAATAAAATATTATGAACTTCTTTTTCTAAATAAAGTTTATAATTATCTAAATCAACAACAACAGATGGAGTAATAACAATACGTTTATCTTTAGAAGTTAATACAAGTTTATTATTTTCATAACTTTTTTTATAAATTGATTTTTTATTATCTAATTCATAAAAAAGTTTTAAATAATTTAAATATTCTACATATTTTTCATCTTCATATAAATGGTCTTGATATGATACCATATTTTGAATATTCCCATTTACTTTATTTGTAATTTTATTTTTTTTCATAAATAATGAATTAATATTAATTAATCCAGCATTTATATTTTCAAGAAGTGTATTTACAGCTTGTATTGAATTATTTTTAGCAACATTCAATGTATTATTTTTTTCATTTTCCATATTTATAATTTCATTTTCTTTTCCCCCTTCTTCTTCTACACCTTCTTCTACACCTTCTTCTTCTACACCCTCTTCTACACCTTCTTCTTCTACACCTTCTTCTCCTACACCTTCTTCTTCTACACCCTCTTCTACACCTTCTTCTTCTACACCTTCTTCTCCTACACCTTCTTCTACATCTTCTTGTACGCCTTCTTCTACACCTTCTTCTTCCACTCCTTCTTTTTTTTCACTAATTTCAGGAGTATTATCAAAAACTTCATTTGCTATATTTTCTGGATTATTAGATGCCATTTTTTATAATATATAATTTTTTAATATATAATATTGTATTTTATTTAATATTACTAACATATAAAAATATATTTTATATATTAAAGTAAACAAAGATTAATTAATATTTAATTTATTTTTTAGTAGTGTGTTTTTTAGTAGTGCGTTTTTTAGTAGTGCGTTTTTTAGTAGTGCGTTTTTTAGTAGAAATGGAATTTTTTTTAGTGCTACGTTTCTTTTTTTTACCACCAACCATTTCAATCACATTTTTACTTTTTTCAACTAATCCAGAAGCAACCATAAAATCTTTACCATCGGGAGTAGGACGACCAAATAAATATGATTGCATAGCTTCACCTAAATCAATAGCATAAGGAGGTGAAGTGGAAGTATTTGGCATATGCCAATCAGGTGAAGATTGAACGCGTAATGGAATTTTTGTACCTGTTAAATATTCAGAAATACCACCTCCATTCATACGTTTTTTACCTTTAGTACTTTTTTTCTTAGTAACTGATTTCTTAGTAACTGATTTCTTAGTAACTGATTTCTTAGTAACTGATTTCTTAGTAACTGATTTTTTAGCAACTGATTTCTTAGTAACTGATTTTTTAGCAACTGATTTCTTAGTAACTGATTTTTTATTACCTTTTTTTAAAGTGCGCTTCTTTGAACCGCCAGTTAAAAGTTGAGATGTTTCTAATGCAGAGCAACCACAAGTCATTTTCTTAGTTTATTCTATATATAATAAATATAAAAATTATAATTTAATGAAAAATATTTATGAATTAAATTTTTTACGCAATTCTGTTTCATTTTTTTCACGTTGTGTATTTGAATTATTATTTATTATAGCATTTCTTACTTGATTCGGATTTAAATGTACTTCTTTGCTTAATATTTCTAAACTTTTCTTTTTTTCTTCTTCTTTTGTTAATACTTCTAATAAAGCGCGTTCTTCAGCTTCTTTTTTATTTAAAAGTTGTTTTTCAATATATTTATAATAAATAATAATTCCTAAAAATCCGATACATAAAATAAATAAAAAATTAAAATGATTACTATATATTTCTTTTGTTATTTTTGTTTCTTTTACTTTATTTTTTTTAACAAATTTTTGAATTAAATCTAAATCTAAATATTTATCTTTTATCATTTTTTTAAATAAATAATAAAGTTTATTTTCTATCTAAAATATCATAAAATAATTTAGATGAAAAATAAAACGAAATCATATGGACCATAAATACATTTATATAAAATTTAAAAATAAAGATTATAAAGTTAAAGTAAATAATTACAATTCAATTCATCATATAATAACTGATTTATATGAAAATATTATAAAAAAAGAAATATATTTTTATGAAAATTTTTATTATAATTATTTAATAAAAAATAAAGATTATTTTTTAAAATTAATAAAACCAAATAAAAATAATCATCTTTATTTAAATCCAAATTGTATAATTGAAATAAATAATAATTATGAATTACTCATAGATTTTGATATAATTATATTATTAAACATCATTACAGATTATCTTATTTTTATAGTTAAAAACATAATTTTAATAAATGTATTTATTCAATATATTTTATTAAATATCATAAAACATTATTATTTTATAGAAATTCATAATAAAGCATTTGATTTATTTAATCATTTTACATTTAAAATATTATCTATAACATTAATTATATTTACAATCATATGGATTATTTTATTATATATTTTCTTTATTAAAAATAGAAAAAAATGATGTATGAAAGAAAACATATACAAATAATATACAAAAATAATTCATATGAATTAGATGTACAAGAAAATGATATTATACATGATGTAATAAATGATTTATATTATCATATTATTAAACCAAATACTTATATATCATTATTTGAAAAAATATATATAGAAATAAAATTAAAAATGAAAATGTATGTAGTAAAATGTGGAAATAAAAGTGTAAATTATAATGATAATGTAAATTTTGATATATATAATCTTTATATATAGTAAAAATGAAAATAAAATATAATAATAAAAATTATGAAGTTGAAACAAATGATTATATATCGCTTCATCATTATATTATTCTTTTTTATGAAAAATATTTAAAAAAAGAATTAAATATTTTAAAACAAATCTATATTTCACATATTTTATATAATAAAGAATATAAAATATGGAATGGGAAAAAAGAAGAATTGAATAAAAATAGTTTATATTCTAAAAAAGTTGAAACTATATTATTAAATATAGAATATAATGAAAAATATATTTTTGATTTATGTATGCCTTTTATAAAAATACTTATTATATCTTTGCTTATTATTATAAGAATTGATATATTTTTATCAACATCTTATAATAATCATATAAAATCATTTGAAGATTATTACATTTTCATATTATATATATTTATATTATTATTATTATTTTTAATACCTTATTATTCATATAAAGTAATCATACGATTTATACAATATACAATTGAACAATTAGATAAAGACATTGGAATATTTATGAGTACTTATCTTGAGAGTTATAATATATTAGATGTACATAATTATAATAAAGTTGAATATAAAAAATGGATAAATGAAGAAGAAGAAAAAAAAATAAATAAAAAAGATGAAATATAAAATAAAAAGTAATATTTAATAAAATATAATATAAATAATAAGTAGTGGTTATTATTTATATAAAATTTATAAATAAAATTTTATTAAAGATGATATTAGAAATAAAAATAAAAATAAATAATAAAATATATAAAAGTATTATACATTCATATGTTTCTTTACACTGTGCAATTATAAATGTTTTTCCACATTATACTCCTAAAGATTATACTATATATCATTCAAATAAAGTAATAAGTCATACTCAAATAGTAGATGAATTAAATAGAGAAAGTGTAATAGAAGTAATACCAAAAATGCGTGGTGGTGCTAAAAGTATAATGAATTCGTGGCTTTTTTATATTATACTTTTTCTTATTACATTAAGTCCAATTTATTTTATGTATGTAGGTATTGTTCCTTTAAAATCATTTTTATCACGCCGTATATTAACAACAGCATTACAACCATTTGGTAAATATTTAGTATGTGTATTAGGTAAAAAAACATTATATAGTCGTATTTTATTAGCAACATCAATAATTAAATATTTTATATTTATATTAGCGGTATTTGTAACATTTACATTACCATTTATTATATTATGTATATTAATGGGAGTGTTTATGAAACACAATACTTTAAATGATAGTCCAAAAAAGTTAAAAGGTCCAGTGGAAGCAGGAAGTACAACGGGTATGATTTTTACAGTAATTCATATGTTAATTTATTTTGGATATAGATGGTTTGATTACTTTGCAGATTTCTTTATATCATTATGTAATAAAAATTATTATACAAAAATGGTATTTGTACCAATGTTAGAATCAATGAAGTTATCATTTAATAATATTAAAGGTACAGGAGCTATTATAGCAACAATGGGTTATGCTGCGGATGTAAAAGGAATAACGGGAAGTTTAGGTGGAGCAGTAAAATCATTTGAAAATGTAATGAATACAATTGTAAAAAATGGATGTGAGGCAGTTGGTGTAGATGAAATAGAAGAAGAATTTAGAAGAAATATAAAAAAATTAGATGAAGATTCTTTAAAGAAGTTTGAAATTAAAGGACGAGAACGAAAACAATTTTGTTTTGATTTTAATGAATATTTAGACGAAAATGAATTTGAAGAATTATGTAAAGCATCAGGAAATGAACAATGTTGTACATCTACAATGTTTTATAAAATTGCAGAAGGTTTATATAAAGCATTAACAGAAGGAAATACTTTTGTAGAAATGGTAAAGAAAGGTTTAGCAATGGTTGGTTTAACAGGACATTTAATAACGGCAAATATAGCATTTTTTGAAGAAGCAATGGAGCGCGATGATGTTTTTGATGATAAGTCGGGTGATGCTATTTTCTTAACAGAAACACAAATTATGATAAAGAGTAATATAGGACGAACATCGAAAGAACATAGTACAAAATTAATGGTATATGAAGATGATGTAGATAATAAGATTGAAGAATATAAGAGTAAAGGATTTAAGGTACAAGCATTATATGAAAATAAGTATAGAGATGAAAAGAAAAATATAGTAGGTTTATTAAATATAAAACGAAAAATATCATTTGATGAAATGAAAAATAAGATAAATGAATTAAAACGTATGTTAAATGATTATAATGCTTCTTATGATGATGAAGATTTAGCTGTTAAATATATATTTAAACCTTATTTTATATCAAATATATGTGAAGCATTAAATGGAGTACGTGCGGTTCGTGACTTTTCAAAAGATATAAATGGTTTAGATAATGCAGTAGATATATTGCGGTCGGGAATGTTTACTGGACGATGGATGATAGTATTTTATTTAATAACTTATTTAGTATTAGTGATATTAGGTTTCTTTAAAGTATATCTTAAATAACCTAACATAAAAAATACTTTTTTAATAAATAAAATTTTATAATAAAATATATTATAAAATAATAGTGAATAGTTATATTTTAGTAATTATTATAATAAAAATGAGTAAAGTATATAGTTTAGATAAAGGTGAATTTTCGTGGTTTATGATAAAAGGAGTAATATATTTTTTAGTAGGTTATTATATATTTTTGGGAATATTTACTGGATTTTTAACAGTAGTTAAGGTAACTGATTTAAATAATGAATATTTAACACAAAATATATTAATTAAACCGTTATTCCAGTTATTACGAAAATGTGATTTTTTTAAAGCGAATTTTAATGAAATATCTATTGAAGTATTTTTTAAAAGTATCATGATCTTTATTTATACAATTTTATTTATATTATTATTAAAAGATATATTAAAATCTCATTTATATGAACAATTATATGGAACAATACAATTTAATCCAAATAATAATCCAACGAAAAATTTAAAAATGGTAACTAAAATAGAAGATAGTCCATCAAGAGATAGATATAGTTATATTATAAAAATCATTAGTGGTTTAATATTTATTTTAGCATATCCATTTATTGTATTATATTTAATAAGATGTTATGATGTACAAAATAATATAGCAACACAAATTGCTGTAATATCAATGTTATTTGTTCCAGTAATTTATTATGCTACAACACATATGGCAACAATGAAAGGATTATATAAAAGCAATGATATATTAGATTATGGTAAAAAATATGTGGAAGAGAAAGATTATGAATATATAGATATGTTTAAAAAGAAGTTTAATTATCATTTTAATACAATTTTATTCATACCATTATTAATATTATTTGTTTCAATATTATATTTTTTTATGTATTATGAATTTGATTATAAAAATCCATTAATGAAAAGTTATGTATTATTATTGTTAATAGGATTACCGCTTATATTATTAATATTTAATTATAATGTATTATTTAGTTGTTATACAGAAGATAATGAATGTGGTATTTTCCGAAATGGTTTAATCAAATATGAAATATATCATTATGGAATAAAGAGTTTTTATGATGCTTTAGTAAAATATAATTATTTGTGCTTTCCTCGGTAGGATATCAAGTAAAAATAAAAATTTAATAAATAATATATAAAAATATATTATTTATGTTAAAAAGATAATTATATCAATGGTATAATGTATTAAATCACTTTCAACTTTAATGGAAACGTCAAAATAAAGTATTGATTATAAAATAATTTATTTATATACTTAATTAAAAAATTTATAAAATATATATAAAAATTTATCCCAAAAAAAATCCCAAACCTTAAATTAATTATTTTTATTATTTATATAAAATTATTAAATTCATACTTAAAAATGGTAATATAATTTCATTTCCCAAAAATCCTTTATTATTTTTATAGTTTTTATAATCCCTTATAGTTTTTATTATTTTTATGGGATTTCGTAATTCTCAGTTTTAATCTTTTAAAGTTCAAAATTATAAACCCTTTTTAAAAATTTTAAAAATCAAAAAGTTAGGCGCCTATATAAAAAGTGAAAACCGAGAATTACGAAATCCCATAAAAATAATAAAAACTATAAGGGATTATAAAAACTATAAAAATAATAAAGGATTTTTGGGAAATGAAATTATATTACCATTTTTTAAGTATGAATTTAATAATTTTATATAAATAATAAAAATAATTAATTTAAGGTTTGGGATTTTTTTTGGGATTTTTTTTTGGGATTTTTTAAGAAATAAAATATATTTTATAAATGTATATAAAAGAAATAAAATATAATAAATTAAATATAATAAATTCAAATATATAAAATTAAATTAAAATATAAAATATAATGAAAGATAAAGTATTTATTTGCCATTATTGTTGTAATTATTTTACTGATAATAAAAAAGATATGAAAAAACATTTTAAAAGAAAAAATCAATGTAAATGTATGACTTTACATACTTATGAAGAAGCTGAATTATTAAGTATTACTAAAATATTTATTTTTGATTTTGATTATACAAAGTTATTAGAAGATGATTTTATATATATTGTAAATAATTATAATAATAGTGAAAATATAATTAAATATAATTTTAAAAATAATAATATATTATTAAATAATCAACCAAAAAATACAATAATTGAAAAAGAAATGGAAAAAGATAATAAAGAAAAAAATATTAAATATGAA
>JACCDX010781997.1_pt1 | contig 12633 bp, 5 predicted proteins | sample 7449681 | NCBI WGS metagenome assembly JACCDX01 (sample SAMN15323450, study PRJNA562643) | freshwater metagenome | isolation source: river surface water | place: USA:Blue River Watershed | collected 2017-08-18
ATAAATGTTAATTGCTCTCTATGGTTGTCAAGGCGCAGGCAAAGACACAGTTGCAAATATACTTATACAATATCATGGATTTATAAAATTATCTTTTGCACAGGTACTAAAAGATGCAGTGGCAACAATTTTTTCATGGCCACGACATTTATTAGAAGGTGATACAGAATATTCGCGTGAATGGCGTGAAATTATAGATCCTTATTGGGCAGAAAAAACAGGCATACCAGATTTTAGTCCACGCAAGGCATTACAATATATTGGTACAGATCTATTTCGCAATCATTTTTGTCAAGATATTTGGATTCATATATTAGAAAAAAAATACCTAGAAATAAAGAAAGTGGAACCAAATGCCAAATTTGTTATTACAGATTGTCGTTTTGCCAATGAATTCAAAATGTTGCAAAATCTCGATTGCAAATTTATAAAAATTATTCGTGAACATCAAACAAATGTATGCGCACATCGCAGCGAACAAGATTGGCATAATTTTACATATTTTTCTTGTATAAATAATAATGGCTCTATTGCCGACCTACATACACAGGTTAAGTTAATTTTGTAAAAATGTTAATTTAAAATAAGTAAGGGGTCTGCCTTATAAATCACATAAATTTATCATCAAAGGTTTCGAATTTTTCTGGGCTTCTGTTTTTGGACGAAAATAATTGGTGATTTTTTTTGCTGGTTTTGCCGCTAACAATTCACGACGATATGCAAATAAATCCATGATTTCTTTGGATATAACAGGCACCTCTATTAATTTATAATTGCCATTATTGTTATCTGGATGCAAACATACCAAACAAAGGCCAACTACTTGCATACCATATTTCTCTTCAATAATGGCTTTGTAAGTATTTAATTGTAAAGTATAATGCCAAAAATTGGTATCAGGTAAATGTTTAATACACTGTGTAACAGCTGTTTCGCCATAGGCATTTTCTTTAATAATATCGCGACAACGCTTCCAATCATAAATCAAAAGAGTGCCATCAGGGTTTCTATAAACCATATCAATAGAGCCAGCGATTTTCAGTTCTTCATGATAAACCATCCATTCTGTGCGATAAGGAATCAGTTCTGGATGGTCCCGCAGAAAATTTTGGAAATAGGTATATTCAATACTGTTGTTTTCAACGGGCAATTGGTTATAGTAACATTCAATATCAAAGTGCATGTTTGTACCAGAACCAGCGGCTTGGTCACGATTTTTATCCCAAGAGGCCTTGATGTCAGCCGGGCTCATCATATAATATTTGTATGTGGGGTCTTCCTTATATTTGCGACTGGATACAATATTCTCTATGATTTTATCCGCATTAAATTTTGGAAAATGTCCATGATTCCATGTAGTAACAGAGGTAAATGTGCTATCGCCATGTACGGTATATATATGTGTTGGTTCATCAAATTGAATAAACTGGTCACGAGGATGCGCATTAACTTGCGCCAAATAAGTGGGATTTCTCTGCATGATTTAATATAATAATATAATATGATTGCCTCTATTATATTATTGGAAAAACAGTTCAATTTTTATAGGGGACACAAGGCCTTCCAGTTTTTCCGCTTAAAAGCGGAAAAACATAAGGGCACTGGCGGCCTGCCTTCGGACTGATAGCAGCCCGCTTTGCTGGCAGTCTGGTCGCCAACGAAGTTTATATGATTTCCGCTATATAGCGGAAATCTGAAGCCCGGACCCCCTTCCCTTCGGGCACCCCCTCCTTACTTTTTTATGATCCTCCAAAGGCATTCGGGAGGCAGCATAAATGCTGCCGACCACAGTGCAGTCTGCCAGACTGGCCTAAAGAATTTCCTTCGGAAATTCTGAAATGCCTTGCGTCCCTTTGTATAAATAATATTGTAAATATTTATATTAATATCTATTTAATTGTGCTCGCTTTGCTCGCACAAAAGAAAAATAAGTAAATCGATATAGATACAATCATTTAATGATTCTAAAAAATGAATATTATCAGTCAAATTCTTTATTGGTTTTGGATTATTCTAGTAAACATAAAACAAAGATTTATTTTAAAACAATCAAAAATCATTGATAAAAAACCAATCTCTATCGACTATGAAAAAAAATACGCCAAATACATTAATTTTTATAAAAATCCCACATCGGATGCTAACATGAATATTAATACAGACCTATATGATTATAAAACACGCAAAGAATTGTTTAAAAATAATGATAATCAAGAAGAAAAATTATGGCGTTCACGCATATTAATTGAAAATATGGAACAGGGTAATAATATTCTTATGTATTACGATTGTTACAGAATGGCATTTACATATCATAGCGATGCCCAAGTAATATCTCGTAAAGCGCTTTATTATGCCGCTATGAAATATGTTGTTATATATCGTTGTCGCAATTTCTTTATTGATATGGAATTAAATCCAGAAAATCCAATGCATAATGTGTTTCAAGCAGAAGATGAAGAGATGAAAACAAAGACTGCGCCAAAATCAAATATCAGTAATAATAATGTGTTTGTAAAAGCAAAAAAACCCACGCAAAAAACAGTCACACAAAAAATCGAAATTGATAAATATACAAATAAATATTCAAGAGTCAATAAAATATGCGAACATAACATATTGCAAAAACCACCCTGTAAAAAAATTGCTTATGTAAATTCTCTGTTATTTGGCGATAAACCTTTGGTGACAATGGACGATTTTTTTGATGATTTGGATATTAAAGAAACATCAACTCTATTTTTATCTCAACAAATGGAACAAAAGCCTGAACCAATAAAACAAGGAAGTTATGCTGCATTCAAAAAACAACAACAACAATTATAATTATTTGTTTGCATCTCTATCTTTCAACCAATCCAAATATGCATTTGATTTGTCCAAACTGAATAATAATCCCAAATGACTTTTTGCAATATGATATGCAATAAGTTCTTTCTCATCCAAAGATTTCAAAAATTCTTCTGTCAAGTCTTGTTGTTGTTGCTGCTGCTGCTGCTCCATATTAGATAAGATTGATATATTGTATAATTTGTTTTATACAATATAGTTTAAAATAAGTATCAATTTTTCAAGGCAAAATACATAAACTCTAAGACCCAATAAGAGGCACGCGCAACACATTTGTATAAACTATTTGTGTTGGATCATTGCGACCACATTCCTCAGCAATTTTATCTATTCTTTGTGATTGTAAAGGAATTGATATATCCTTTGTTGAAGGCGCGTCACGGCATGTTGTTACATGCCTGCTGAATAGGGGTTGACCTTTGTTGTTTCTCAAATATTTGCATGTATCAGGTTTCACAGGCATTTCATCAGGCTTTTTGCAATAGGTCTCTATTTTGGTTAATTCACGGCGTTTCAATCTTTCCAAATAAATTGCCTGGGAATTTAATGTACTTGATGAACTGGGTTTTACAACTGGTTTATTCAACCATTTATATTTATTTGCTAACATACCACGCGTGTTTAATACACTGGGTTTTACCACTTTGGAATCTTCTAAACAACAAATTTCGGATGGCTCTATTACATTCATTGAATATGCGCCACAACATCCACCATGACCTATTGGCTCTGCTCCTTTATATGGCGTATGAATCAAAGACCTGGATTGCAATGATTGACCAATATATCCTTGATTGCGTGTAGTTCCATTTATCGAAAATCCTTGTTGGCCAGTACTTTGATTTTTCATTGCATTTATTTTGCGTTTTAATGCTACCACTGACATTATATTATATACATCAATATCATTTATTAATTTATTTGATACCATCCACTTACTGCATTATTATATCCCATTAGTGTTACCAAATTTACATGTTCACTATTTGAACCCTGTACATCATATGTATATGTGGATGCAGGGGTTGGACTAGAACCCAATACAATTGCACTTGTTGATGGATATATTAACAATCCTTGTGACGACATAAATGTCATTGTTGAATTTAATCCTCCCATTGTTCGTCTAAATGTTATTGTGTATGCATCACTTGATACAGGCAATGTTGGTAAATTTATTATTACATCTGTTGTTGATGAATCTGTTATTAAATATGTATTATAAAGTGGGAATGTTAATGTTACAGGTGCAGTATATGGAGAACTGATTGGGTGAGCACTCATTATCATTGATCTTATGTGAACGGTGCTCATAAATGAAGCGTCGTTTGCCACATATAATTTGTTTCCTAATGATACATCTGACCCCACACTTAATCTTGTATTAAATGACACATCATTCGCTGCATATAATTTGTTTCCAAATGATACATCATTCGCGACATATAATTTTCCATTGGCACTTATATCACCCAATATTGTTACTGTGGATGACGCATTTGCCAACACAATATTTTGGTCTATTGTTGTAATAGTGCCACTATAACTATAAGGTGCGAATCTTGTTATTAATTCATTCACTGATGTATCTGTGTTGCCAAGGTTTGAAATTGTATTTCCAAGAGAAATCTCTATGGCCGATAAAGAAGTATCCGTGTTACCCAAATTACTAATAGTGTTTCCAAGAGAAATTTCAATGGCCGATAAAGATGTATCTGTGTTGCCAAGATTTGCAATAGTATTTCCAAGAGAAATTTCAATGGCCGATAAAGATGTATCTGTGTTGCCAAGATTTGCAATAGTATTTCCAAGAGAAATCTCTATGGCCGATAAAGATGTATCTGTATTACCAAGGTTTGAAATAGTATTTCCAAGAGAAATCTCTATGGCCGATAAAGATGTATCTGTATTACCAAGGTTTGAAATAGTATTTCCAAGAGAAATCTCAATAGCCGATAAAGAAGTGTCTGTATTTCCAAGATTTGCAATAGTATTTCCAAGAGAAATTTCAATGGCCGATAAAGAAGTGTCTGTATTTCCAAGATTTGCAATAGTATTTCCAAGAGAAATTTCAATGGCCGATAAAGATGTATCTGTGTTGCCCAAGTTACTAATAGTGTTTCCAAGAGAAATCTCTATTGCCGATAAAGATGCATCTGTATTACCTAAGTTTGAAATGGTATTTCCAAGAGATATTTCAATGGCCGACAAAGAAGTATCTGTATTTCCCAAATTACTAATGGTATTTCCAAGAGAAATTTCAATTGCAGATAAAGAAGTATCTGTATTACCAAGGTTATTTATAGTGTTTCCAAGAGAAATCTCTATGGCCGATAAAGAAGTATCAGTTCTTAACAAATTACTTATTGTTTGACCCATGGATACATCCAATTTACCAAAGGATACATCAGTTCTTAATAAATTGCTAATTGTTTGACCCATGGAAACATCAATAGCTGATAAAGAAGCATCAGTTCTTAACAAATTACTAATTGTTTGACCCATGGAAACATCCAATTTACCTAAGGATGTATCAGTTCTTAACAAATTACTAATTGTTTGACCCATTGAAACATCCAATTTACCAAAGGATACATCAGTTCTTGACAAATTACTGATTGTTTGACCCATAGAGGAATCCAATTTGCCAAAGGATATATCAGTTCTTAACAAATTACTGATTGTTAAAGCCATAGAAACATCTATTGCAGCCAATGAAACATCACTGCGATTCACACGAGCAGCAGTAACAATTGTGTCAGATGTTTCACCTTCATTCATTAAAGACCAAACTGTGGATCCTTCAGTGCCAGTTAATTTAATATAAGCTGCAATGGAACCATTTTTCTCTATTTCGATGCCTGAACCAGAGGCTGTTACGCCTCCTTTATTCAAGGTAATTAAATTATCGCAAATATCTAATTGTACGGCATTTAAATGAGTGGTTGTTCCTTTTATAAATAAATTATCAGCCACAATATTGCTTGTATAAAGGTTTTGGTTTACTGTTATATTACCACCAACAACCATATTTTTGTTTAGAGATACATCACTGGCAACATATAATTTGTTATTCAATGAAACATCACCTCCAACAAACAAAGAACTACTCAAAGACACATCACTGGCAACATATAATTTGTTATTCAATGAAACATCACCTCCAACAAACAAAGAACTGTTCAAAGACACATCATTCGCAACATATAATTTGTTATTTAATGAAACATCACCTCCAACAAACAAAGAACTGTTCAAAGACACATCATTCGCAACATATAATTTGTTATTCAATGAAACATCACCTCCAACAAACAAAGAACTGTTCAAAGACACATCATTGGCAACATATAATTTGGAATTCATAGAAACATCACCACCAACAAACAAAGAACTACTCAGAGAAACATCATTGGAAACATATAATTTGGAATTCAATGAAACATCGCCACCAACAAACAAAGAACTACTCAGAGAAACATCATTCGCAACATATAATTTGTTATTCAATGAAACATCACCTCCAACAAACAAAGAACCATTAAAAGATGCATCACCTTCAAGTGACAATAAAGGACGACCCCATATACTAAGCAAAAATGGGTCAGTTGTTCCCATTTTCAAAGAATGCCATATTTTAACATTACCAAATACATCCAATTTTTCCGCAGGATTTTCTTGTCCAATACCAAGGCGTCCTTGAGATGTAAGACGCATTTTTTCTCCATCAACAACACCATTTTTATAGCAATCATTGGTATTTTCACCGCCATCAACCAAAAAGATCATATCACCAATGTCATATGGTGATGCAAAACTTCCAATTGAAGGACTTGTTCGAACCATACCAATACCAACTTTTGAATAAGTTGCGCCATTTCCATCCTTGTATCCTGTACTAAAACCTAAAATAGAGCGAGAATATTGTTCACTTGCAATTCCAGGCTTATTTGTTACACGAGCAGCAATATTATTATCATAACCCTTGCCAAAAAGAAAAGTATTACCATGAAAATAATTATTGCCATTCAATGAGACATCACCTTTTGTATTCAAATTATTCAAATGCACATTTCCATTAACTGATATATCGCGTCCAACTCGCAAATTTGTATTGAGTGAAACATCAGTGCCAACAGTTAATTTACTATTAAAAGTAACATCATCAAACACATATAATTTGGCATTTAAAGAAGTATCATTGGATACAGATAATCTGTTATTCATATTAACATTATCCAAAACTGTTAATCGCCTATTTAATGAAACATCACCATAAACATTTACTTGATATCCAGCTGTACTAATATTCAAATGTTCCTTTATTGTTGTTGTATTTCCTCCATAGGTTTGATTTGTCAATTTTGTTAAAGCAATATTCAAAGATGCGTCTGTTCTATCAACACGAGTTTTTGTAACAACTTCATCTCCACTTGAATCGCTTACATTCTTTATTTGCCATTTTCCATCAGAGTTAAGTTTAAATGTTGCAACAATATTACCACTGCATTCAACTTCTAATCCAGAACCGACAAATGTATTACCGCCTTTATTCAATGTAATATAAATATCACTGATGTCAGTATTATTTAATGTTATATGTGATGCACTGGAAATGGTATTACAATAAATAAAATCGTAATATTGTAGCGGTGTGCCAATATTGGAATTGCGTGTACCAGATGGAACCAAATTATCAGATATCAATAATCCATTAACAAAAACATTTGAATTGAATTGAGAATAATTGGATGCATAAAGATTTCCATTAATTGACAAATCGCCTCTCACACGAACATTTCTGTTTACAGATAAATCGCCATCCATGCGCAAACCAATATTACCATATGAGCTATTATTGCCAGGAATATACACATATTCTTGCTCTCTTCCAAGAACAATTTGATTGGAGCCGGATATCATTGCGCGAGAACCAATAGCGGTTGAATCATAATAATTATCTCCATTTGTGTCTGCATAGGCTCCAATATATGTATTTCTGCCACCTGTTCTATTGCCAGCGCCTGCATTAATGCCGACACCAACATTATCATAACCAGTGGATGTTTGATACATAACCGATGCGCCAACGCCCACATTATATGATCCACCTGTAACACCAGACAAAGCTTGAGACCCAACAGCTACATTTTTATAACTGGCACCTTGAGCATTATATAAAGCTCCATCACCAACAGCAACAACATATTGAGGTGTGGAAGCATTATACAATGCCTCGTTACCAATGGCAGTGGCATAAGAAGTGCCAGGAACAGATGATTTCATTGCTTGATAGCCAAATGTTGTAGCTGACAATGCATTTGAACTTCCGCGTCCAACAGTTAAATAATTAACGCATATATCACCATAGGTTATTAATGTTGTATTTGTTGTTACGATTGATTGACCAATAGAGACATTTCCATTAAAACAAATATCACCTTTAATAAAAAGATTTCCACCCACAAACATGTTATTATTTGTTGATACATCTCCTACAACATATAATTTACCGCCTAATGATGTATCTTTTCCAACAAAGAGATTTGAATTCAATGAAGCATCACCAACAACATATAGTTTACTGCGCATAGAAACATCGGACCCAACAAAGAGTTTGGAATTTAATGATACATCACCATTTACAACCAATTTGGAATTTAATGACACATCGGAACCAATATATACTTTACCATTGAATGAAGAATCGCCTTTAATTAATAGTTTGCTATTAAAAATTGCATCTTTTCCAACAAAGAGATTAGAATTCAAGGAAGCATCTCCGACAACATAGAGTTTTTGACCCAAAGAAACATCTTTTCCAACAAAGAGATTAGAATTCAAGGAAGCATCTCCGACAACATAGAGTTTTTGACCCAAAGAAACATCTTTGCCAACAAAGAGATTTGAATTCAAGGAAGAATCGCCAACCACATAGAGTTTTTGACCCAAAGAAACATCTTTGCCAACAAAGAGATTAGAATTCAAGGAAGCATCTCCGACAACATAGAGTTTTTGACCCAAAGAAACATCTTTGCCAACAAAGAGATTGGAATTCAAGGAAGCATCTCCGACAACATAGAGTTTTTGTCCAAGAGAAACATCATTTCCAACAAAGAGATTAGAATTCAAGGAAGAATCGCCGACAACATATAGTTTTTGACCCATGGAAACATCTTTTCCAACAAAGAGATTAGAATTCAAGGAAGCATCTCCAACCACATAGAGTTTTTGACCAAGAGAAACATCTTTGCCAACAAAGAGATTAGAATTCAAGGAAGAATCGCCAACCACATAGAGTTTTTGACCAAGAGAAACATCTTTGCCAACAAAGAGATTAGAATTCAATGAAGAATCGCCAACCACATAGAGTTTTTGGCCAAGAGACACATCTTTTCCAACAAATAAATTGCTACTTAGAGAAACATCACCTGCATTAAATAGTTTTCCAGAAAAACTCACATCTTTTCCAACAAAAAGATTAGAATTCAATGAAGAATCGCCAACCACATAGAGTTTTTGACCCATGGAAACATCTTTTCCAACAAATAAATTGCTACTTAGAGAAACATCACCTGCATTATATAGTTTTCCAGAAAAACTCGCATCTTTTCCAACAAATAAATTGCTGCTTAGAGAAACATCACCAACAACATATAATTTTTTATTTGATGTAACATCACCCAATAAAGATACTGTTGAAGCCGAATTTGCCAATATAATATTTTGGTCTATTGTTGTTGTTGTTCCTGCATAACTATATGGCGCAAGTCTTGCCTTTAATTCATTTACAGACACATCAGTTCGATTTACACGAGTCGCCGTAACAATTGTGTCAGATGTCCCACCTTCATTCAATAAAGACCAAACCGTAGAACCTTCAGTTCCAGTTAATTTAATAAACGCAGCAATGGAACCATTTTTTTCTATTTCAATGCCTGAACTTGATGCAGTTACACCTCCTTTATTTAATGTAATTAAATTATCACAAATATCTAATTGCACGGCATTTAAATGGGTTGTTGTGCCTTTAATAAACAAATTATCAGCCACAATATTACTTGTATAAAGGTTTTGATTCACTGTTATGTTTCCACCAACAACCAAATTTTTATTAAAAGACACATCATTGGCAACAAACAATTTGTTATTGAGTGATGTATCACCTGTTACAAACATTCTTCCAGCAACAGTTGAATCAGATGCCACATATAATTTACTGTTTAGTGATGTGTCACCTGTTACAAACATTCTTCCAGCAACAGTTGAATCAGATGCCACATATAATTTGTTATTGAGTGATGTGTCACCAATAACATATAAATTTTTATTGGCAGTTACATTCCCCAATAGAGATACAACAGATGAAGAATTGGCTAATGTTATATTTTGGTCAATAGTTGTTGTTGTTCCAGCAAATGTATAGGGTGTTAATCTTGTTTTTAATTCATTAACTGAAACATCAGTTCTTGTCAAATTACTAATTGTATTACCCATAGAGGTGTCCAACTTGGCAAAAGACAAGTCGGTGCGTGTCAAATTACTGATTGTGTTACCCATAGAGGTGTCCAACTTGGCAAAAGACAAGTCGGTACGAGACAAATTACTGATTGTGTTGCCCATCGAGGTATCCAACTTGGCAAAGGACAAATCAGTTCTTGTCAAATTACTAATTGTGTTACCCATAGAGGTATCCAACTTAGCAAAAGACAAATCGGTGCGTGTCAAATTACTGATTGTTATACCCATAGAGGCATCCAACTTAGCAAAGGATAAATCAGTTCTTGACAAATTACTAATTGTAATACCCATAGAGGCATCCAACTTAGCAAAGGATAAATCAGTTCTTGTCAAATTACTAATTGTGTTACCCATAGAGGCATCCAACTTAGCAAAGGATAAATCAGTTCTTGTCAAATTACTAATTGTGTTACCCATAGAGGTATCCAACTTAGCAAAGGACAAGTCGGTACGAGACAAATTACTGATTGTTAGACCCATCGAGGTATCCAACTTGGCAAAAGACAAATCGGTGCGTGTCAAATTACTGATTGTTATACCCATAGAGGCATCCAACTTAGCAAAGGATAAATCAGTTCTTGTCAAATTACTAATTGTATTACCCATCGAGGCATCCAACTTTGCAAAGGACAAGTCGGTGCGAGACAAATTACTGATTGTTAGACCCATCGAGGTATCCAACTTGGCAAAAGACAAGTCGGTGCGAGTCAAATTACTGATTGTATTACCCATGGAGGTATCCAACTTGGCAAAAGACAAATCAGTTCTTGACAAATTACTGATTGTTATACCCATAGAGGCATCCAACTTTGCAAAGGACAAATCAGTTCTAGTCAAATTACTGATTGTGTTGCCCATCGAGGTATCCAACTTGGCAAAAGACAAGTCGGTGCGAGTCAAATTACTGATTGTATTACCCATGGAGGTATCCAACTTGGCAAAAGACAAGTCGGTGCGATTTACACGAGTGGCAGTAACAATTGTATCAACTGAACTGCCTTCATTCAATAAAGACCATACAGTGGAACCTTCTGTTCCAGTTAATTTGATATAAGCTGTGATGGAACCATTTTTCTCTATTTCAATGCCTGATCCAGATGCGATTATACCTCCTTTATTTAATGTTATCAAATTATCACAAATGTCCAATTGCGCAGCATTTATATGTGTTGTTGTGCCTTTAATAAATAAATTATCAGCCACAATATTGCTTGTATAAAGTGTTTGATTTACGGTTATATTACCACCAACAACCATGTTTTTGTTTAGAGACACATCATTAGCAACAAATAATTTAGAATTCAATGAAACATCACCATTTGATGACAAATAAGAACCATTAAAACTGTTATTTCCTGACCAAACATTGTTGCTTGTTAATAATACAGTTCCACCACCTGTAGATATTTGAGAATCCACATAAGCCTTTGTTGTCAAATGACCATTATTTGTTGGATTTTCTGCGCCTACATAAACAGGTAATGTATTAAAACAAACATCACTATTAAACGATGCCTTTGAATTGAACGATGCATCACCCAATAATGTTATTTTTGAAGTTGAATTTGCAAAAATTAAGTTCTGGTCAATTGTTGTTGTTGTTCCGCTGTAACTATATGGATTAAGTCTTGCTTTTAATTCATTAACAGACACATCGGTTCTTGTCAAATTACTGATTGTTATACCCATAGAGGCATCCAACTTGGCAAAGGACAAGTCGGTTCTTGACAAATTACTAATTGTTAGACCCATCGAGGCATCCAACTTGGCAAAGGACAAATCAGTTCTTGTCAAATTACTTATTGTTAGACCCATCGAGGAATCCAACTTGGCAAAGGACAAATCAGTGCGAGACAAATTACTTATTGTATTACCCATCGAGGTATCCAACTTGGCAAAAGACAAGTCGGTGCGTGTCAAATTACTGATTGTTAGACCCATCGAGGCATCCAACTTAGCAAAAGACAAATCAGTGCGAGACAAATTACTGATTGTTAGACCCATCGAGGAATCCAACTTGGAAAAGGACAAATCAGTGCGAGACAAATTACTGATTGTTAGACCCATCGAGGCATCCAACTTGGCAAAGGACAAATCAGTGCGAGACAAATTACTGATTGTTAGACCCATCGATGAATCCAACTTAGCAAAGGACAAATCAGTGCGAGTCAAATTACTAATTGTGTTACCCATCGAGGAATCCAACTTAGCAAAGGACAAGTCAGTTCTTGATAAATTACTAATTGTATTACCCATCGAGGC
>JACCDX010152469.1_pt1 | contig 12632 bp, 9 predicted proteins | sample 7449681 | NCBI WGS metagenome assembly JACCDX01 (sample SAMN15323450, study PRJNA562643) | freshwater metagenome | isolation source: river surface water | place: USA:Blue River Watershed | collected 2017-08-18
CTTCAACATCGCCACCCTTTTCAAAGTGCAATGGCTCTCCAAATGTGACAAAAATTGGAACGTTCCTTCGCTTCAAATCGCGTTTTACGCCTTTGGTCCAGATTCGCTGCGAACCCCAAATTACCGATGGAATTACAGGGACTCCTGAACCCATCGCCAAGCGAACTGCGCCTGATTTCAAATCCTTAATCTCAAAACTCTTGGAAATAGTTCCTTCGGGGAAAATGCCAACTATTTCTCCTGCGCGAAGCGCACGTAGTGCGGCAACGAATGAAGCTGAACCGTTATTTCGATCGACATTTATATGGTGCATTCCGCGCATAAGCGGTCCTGCAAATTTATTATCGAAGATTTCCTTCTTAGCCATGAATCGAACTAAGCGATTTGCAGGAAGAGCCGCAGTTCCTATTAGCGCGAAATCAAGATAGCCAATGTGGTTCATTGCCAATATCGCGCCGCCTTTACGGGGGATATGAGCTTCTCCCTCAAAGGTGAATTGCAGTCCCAAGTATTTCCAAAAACTCTTTAGCGCAACGATCACTGGTGGATAGACAAGCTCAGCCACGGTTTGAACCTTGCGCAGATCGCGCTTCAAGTGCTTGCTTGTAAAGTCGACCTGCTCGGTAACTAGAGCGGACCAAGGGACCGCTCATTACGCCGAGGAACCCGACTTCAGTCGCCTCAGCCGCTAGCTCGACAAATTCTTCTGGCTTTACCCAGCGTTCGACTGGATGATGCTTATTAGTAGGACGTAGATATTGCGTGATCGTAATGAGATCGCATCCTGCGTCATGTAGGTCTACTAGCGCCTGAGAAATTTCTTCGCGGGTTTCACCGAGACCGAGAATCAAATTAGATTTCGTGATCAATCCATATTCGCGCGCCATATTGATCACGTGAAGTGATTTCTCATATGTAAATGCCGGACGAATTCGCTTGAAAATTCGGGGGACCGTTTCTAGGTTATGGGCAAAGACTTCTGGCTTAGTATCAAAGATTTGATTTAACAACTCTGGCTTGGCATGAAAATCTGGAGCCAACATTTCAACACCGCAACCAGGATTTAACTCATGAACTTGGCGAATAGTTTCGGCGTATAGCCAGGCGCCTTCATCAGGCAAGTCATCGCGAGTAACGCCAGTAATCGTCGCGTACTTCAAACCCATAGATTTAACGGATTCAGCAACTTTACGTGGCTCTTCGCGATCAATTGGAAGTGGTTTTCCTGTATCAATATTGCAGAAGTCGCAACGACGGGTGCAGCGATCTCCACCAATTAAGAATGTTGCTTCTTTATCTTCCCAACATTCAAAAATGTTTGGACAAGCAGCTTCTTGGCAGACGGTGTGCAGCCCTTCGCTCTTAACTAGAGAACGCAATCTGGTGTATTCGGGACCCATGTTGGCGCGAGTCTTAATCCATTCCGGCTTTCGCTCGATTGGAGTCTCGGTATTGCGGGCTTCAATTCGCAGAAGTTTACGACCGTCGGGAGCGATGCTCATAGGCTTACCTTACCTAGTGCCTCGACTAAATGTTTCTCAACAGCCGGGAGGACCTCGGTAACCGCGATGTCACGCTGCAATTCAAGGGCCATTGATGTGACCGAGGCGTCATCAATACCGCATGGAACGATCTGGCCAAAGGAATCTAAGTTAGGTGAAACATTTAGAGCAAAGCCGTGCATCGTGACCCCTGAAGCTACACGAATCCCAATCGCGGCGATCTTACGTTCACCTTTTTCATCGCAGATCCAGACTCCTGAGCGACCATCAACGCGCTGCGCGGTTACTCCAAATTCCGCGCAGACTTCAATAAGTGCGGATTCGAGAGTTCTAACAAAGCCGACGAGCTCGGTGGGCTTCTTCAATTTAACAATTGGGTATCCGACGAGTTGACCAGGTCCATGCCAGGTAATTCTTCCGCCGCGATCGACGTCGATGACCGGAGTTCCATCAGTTGGTCTTTCAAAATCCTGAGTTCTTTTCCCGGCAGTGAATACAGATGGATGTTCTAATAAAATTAATGAATTAACTCGATCACCTGCAACTACTTCTTGGTGATATTGGCGCTGCATGGCTAAAGCTGCTTGGTATTCCACCAATCCCGCATACTCGATGGCGATAATCGGGGAATCCTGCCTTTGTTGTAGAGCCACATGTACAGCCTAAAGGTAGGCTGTGCACCTAGTGAAATCAGCTCGATCTCGCACCGAAAGGCTAGAAAATTGTCGCAGAACCTCAACATCGATAGAGTCCAAAAGAATCGCAAACCCTACGCACTAGCCATGTTGGTCGTAGTCCTGTGGTTCGTTATCACCGGAATCTTCGGTCCGCTTTTCGGAAAGCTAACTTCGGTTCAAGAAAATAACAATTCATCTTTCTTGCCAAAGGGCGCTGAAGCAACCCTTGCCGCCGATCAAATCGCGCTCTTTTCATCGCAGGACTCATTTAACTTCCCAGCGCTAGTTCTCTTCGAAGGAAGTTCAACGCCTGCTACTTTTGCTGCAGTTAATGAACGAGTAGTCCAAGTTGGAGATCTGACGCTTGCAGGAACTACGGCAAAGATCTCTGATTACCTCGCACCAAATCAGAAGATCTCTGTTTTCCCATCTGAAGATGGAAAAGCACTTCTTGCAAATATTCCGCTCGATGGAAATTCCATCTCAAAACTTCTTCCAAATGACGAGCCAGTTCTTCCGGCTGTAGTCGAAGCGCTACGCGAAGATCTCGGCCCAGTCGCAAAGGCAAATGGATTTGAACCTTACGTAACCGGACCTGCCGGATTACTCGGAGATCTCTTTGGGGCATTTGGCTCTATCGATTCAACGTTATTGCTTACAACGCTAGCCGTGGTTGCAGTCATTTTGATCGTCGTTTATCGATCTCCAGTTCTTTGGATAATTCCGTTGCTGTCTGCGCTCTTTGCGCTTTCAACAGCAGGCGGAATCGTGTACCTCTTGGCAAAAAATGACATTATTGATGTCGACGGCCAATCGCAAGGAATTCTCTCGGTATTGGTAATTGGCGCGGCCACTGATTACGCACTGCTATTGATCGCTCGATACCGTGAAGAGCTTCACTTCTTCGAAAATCGTTTCGATGCGATGCGCGCTGCCTATAAAGGTGTTTGGGAACCAATCTTGGCTTCCGGTTCTACCGTTTCCATTTCTTTACTTGTTCTACTCTTTAGCCAATTAACAAACACTGCAGGTCTTGGACCAATTGGTGCAATCGGAATCGTTGTATCCATGATTACGATTCTGACTTTGCTACCTGCGCTACTTCTCATCTTCGGTCGCTGGATCTTCTGGCCACGAATTCCTGCCAACGATGGCGATGATCACGTTATGAGCGGTTATTGGTCAAAAATTGCTAACTCAATCGGACGTAATCCACGGAAAGCATGGATTGTTACTGGCGTAATTTTGCTTGGTTTTGCTGGCGCTTCAACAACTCTCAAGGCAGATGGAATCGGAACGGTCGATACCTTCACCGGCAATCCCGAGTCGGTTGTTGGCCAACGTTTACTGGTCAAACATTTCCCTGGTGGTGAAGGCGATCCAACCCAGATAGTCGTTGACGCTTCGAAGATTGGCGCTGTCACAGAGGCTGTTAGAAACGCTCCGGGCGTTACTGAAGTCGTTCCAATGTTTGATGGAATGCCAGTGGCAGGCGGACCGGCTCCAGAAATTAAGATTGTTAACGGTCGAGCGATATTGAATGTGACTCTGGACAAGGCGCCAGATAGCGTCGAAGCTGGAAACGATATTCCCAAAATTCGCGAGTTGGCCCATGCTGCGGATGAAACTTCACTTGTTGGTGGAACAAGTGCCGTTTACTTCGATGTCCGCACTGCAAATAACCGAGATAACAAGGTAATCATCCCGATCATCTTGCTCGCCATCACAATCATTCTTGGCTTACTACTTCGCAGCATTCTTAGCGCAGTATTGCTTCTCGGAACCGTTGTTCTGAGCTACTTTGCAACGCTTGGCGTTTGTGCGCTCGTCTTCAACCACATCTTTGGCTTTGCAGGGGGAGATAACTCGTTCCCACTCTTTGCCTTCATCTTCTTGGTTGCACTCGGCATCGACTACAACATCTTCTTAATGACGCGCGTTCGCGAAGAAAGCGCCAAGATCGGAACTCGCGCGGGAGTAATCAAGGGTGTAACAGTTACAGGCGCTGTGATTACATCTGCCGGCATCGTTCTTGCGGCAACTTTCGCAGTGCTCGGCTTGTTGCCACTTGTGCCGCTTGCACAACTTGGTTTCGCAGTCGCATTTGGCGTTCTACTAGACACCATCATCGTTCGTTCTATTTTGGTACCAGCCCTAGTTCATGAGATCGGCCCAAAGATCTGGTGGCCTTCGAAACTACAAAACGAGTAGCTTTCGAAAAAGGTGCAGGACGTTAGACGCTAAATGGTTCTAGTTATTGGAGCAGGTCTTGCTGGGCTAAGCGCTGCGCTTACTCTGCAAAAGAACGGCTGTGAAGTCACAGTGCTCGAGGCAACCGATCGGGCTGGTGGCCGCGTTGCAACGGATGAAATCGATGGCTTCATTCTTGATCGCGGATTTCAATTAATCAATGCCAACTATTCAGAGATTAAACGCGGTGGCTATCTGGATGGAGTTGATTTCAAGGTTGCGCCAAGAACTGTAGGAATCTCGAGTTCGAGCGGATTGGTTCGCTTAGGAGATCCCCGCAGCGCACCCTTCTCGATATTTTCCAAAGCTTCCGGCAGCATCTTTGCTAAGGCGGCATTTCTCAGATATTTGGTGAGTTCACCGAAGATAGATGAGAGCGTGGAAGCACATCTGCTACGCACCGGCACGGGAGACCTTTATCAGAAGGTACTCAAGCCTTTCTTGCAGGGTGTCTTTCTCGCTGACCCGGCTCAAGTTAGCGCGGTTATTGGACGAGAAATCATCGCCTCATTTATAGGTGGTAAATCAGGTATCCCGATCGGCGGAGTAGGTCAACTCGTTGAGAAAATGTCAGAGCAAGTAAAGGATCTTCGACTCAATGTTCAGGTGGAAGAAATCCTGAGCGATGGAGTTGTGACAAACTTTGGCAAGATAACGGCAAGTCAGATCATTCTGGCAACGGATCTAACTACCGCAGGGCAATTAACAGGTGCGCAAGAAGTAGGTCGCTTGGCAAGTTCGACTACTTGGTATCACGCAACGCAAACGCCGCCATCAATTAGCGCTGAGTTGATTCTCGATTCTGAAGATCGTGGTCCAGTAGTTAACTCGATAGTTATCTCAAACCTTTCGAGGCGATATGCGCCATCTGGCCAGCATTTGATTTCTTCAACCACAATCAAGCATTCTTCAGAATCTGAAGTAAGGCGCCATTTGGCAAAGATGTGGGGGAGTTCAACGGAGGATTGGCGCTTCCTTGCAAAGTACGAGATTAATTCTGCGCTTCCATTATTTGAACCAGGCTACAAAAAGAGTATTGCCGCTGAAAAGATTCCAAATCTTTATCGCGCCGGCGATTACTTAGAAGCGCCTTCACAGAATGGTGCTTTGTTATCTGGCCGCAAGGCCGCTGAGCAATTACTGCTCGATCAGCGCTGTTAACGCGTTGGTGATGTGCGGATAATCCCAAACAAATCCTGTATCAGAAAGTGCGTTTGGAAGAACTTTTTTCGATCCTAAAATCTCACTCGAAAAACCACCAAGTGCAATCTTTAGAGCGATAGCAGGAGCTGGAAAGAGCGCAGGTCGCTTCATCGCTTGAGCAAGAGCTGCAGTAAATTCTTGATTAGTGACTGGGTTAGGAGTCGTAAGATTTATTGGACCAGAAATTGGATGTTCAAGGGCGAAGATAATTGCGCGCACAACATCGTGCAAAGTGATCCATGACCACCACTGCTTACCTGAACCAAGCTTTCCGCCAAGCCCGAATCTAAAGAGTGGCAGCATGCGACCAAGTGCACCACCTGTTGGATCAAGAACTAAACCGGTGCGCAGCTTTACCGTGCGAACATCGCCAGCAAGATCGGCGGCACCTTCCCATTCGCGACAGACAGCGGCTAGGAAGTCATTACCGACAGAATCGGTTTCTACAACTGCGCGGTTTCCGGAATCTCCATACCAACCAATCGCGCTAGCTGAGATAAATACCTGAGGTTTTACTTCAGCAACGGCGTTGGCGATTGCAGTGGTGCCAAGTAAGCGAGAATTCAAAATTTCAGATTTGTATCGCTTACTCCAGCGCTTATCTCCAACGCCAACTCCGGCGAGATGGATTACCGCATCAACGCCGCGCAACGCTTCGATATCTACATAACCAGTCTTCGGATCCCACTGGATTTCATCAGGGGCAACAGTTGCGCGACGCACTAAACGCTGGACTGTATGACCTTCGGATTTCAAATGTCCAACTAGCGCGCTTCCGATTAAACCTGAAGCGCCGGTGATGGCGATGCGTTGTGGAACTGACATGAGATCTAGAGACCCTTAAAGACCTAGATCGGATTCAAATGCTCCACCTTCGAGACGCTCTTTAAGCGTAACTAGGAAGCGAGCAGCATCTGCGCCATCGACAACGCGATGGTCGTAAGAAAGTCCAAGATAAACCATGGAACGAATCGCAATTGTTTCGCCACCATCTTCACCCTTTACGACCATTGGTCGCTTCACAACTGCACCAAGACCCAAGATTGCAACCTGTGGTTGGTTGATGATCGGAGTATCAAAGAGCGCTCCGCGACTTCCAGTGTTAGTTAGCGTAAATGTTCCGCCACCTAATTCATCTGGCGTCACCTTGTTATCGCGTGTGCGTGCAGCAAGGTCAGCGATCTTGCGAGCGATTCCACCCATATTCAAATCACCAGCGTTATGAATGACTGGCACCAATAGGCCGCGCTCTGTGTCGACTGCGACGCCAAGGTGTTCTGCACCGTGGTAAATAATTTGATCGCCCTCAACTGATGAGTTCAATACTGGATGCTGCTTAAGGGCTTCGCACACGGCAACGGCAAAGAATGGAAGGAATGAAAGTTTTACGCCTTCACGCGCTTCGAAGGTTGCCTTTGAGCGATCACGTAGACGTGCAATCTTGGTTACATCTACTTCAATAACTGTTGTTAGCTGTGCACTTACTTGAAGTGATTCGACCATGCGCGCTGCAATAACTTTGCGCAGGCGAGACATGGTGACGGTAGTTCCACGTAGTGGGGAAGCGGCAACAACTGGGGCAACGGCGGCACGTTGTGCCGGTGCAGAAGTCGCAGCAGTTACTGGTGCGCTCTTTTGTGGAGCGGCTGCTTCAACATCTTCCTTACGAATTCTTCCGCCAATACCGGTGCCCTTAACGTTGGCTAAGTTGACTCCCATTTCATTGGCGAGTTTGCGAACAATTGGAGTGACATACGCATCGGCAGGTTGTGAAACCGGAGCAGCAGCTGCAACTGGAGTAGGTGCTGGGGCAGGAACAACTGGTGCAGCAACGGGTGCTGGTGTTGTTACTACGGGGGCTGTAACAACTGGCGCTGCAGGTGCAGGCGTTGGCGCTGCTGCAGGAGCCGCAGGCGCAGCTGCACCCGCTCCGCCAATAACAGCAAGACGTGCGCCAACTGGAACAGTTGAATCAACGGGAACATCAATTGAAATAATTGTTCCAGCAACTGGTGAAGGAATTTCGGTATCAACTTTGTCAGTTGAAACTTCAAGCAGCGCTTCATCAACAGCAATTGAATCGCCAACGCCTTTAAGCCAGCGAGTAACTGTTCCTTCGCTAACGCTTTCACCAAGTGCGGGCATCGTAATAATCGTTCCGGCTGAAGTTGCAGGTGCTGCTACAGGAGCAGTCGCAACTGGCGCGGCAGGTGGGGGAGTTACAGCAGATGGTGCAGGAGCTGCAGGTGCAGGAGTTGCAACTGGTGCGGCTGGTGCCGGCGTTGAGCTTGTGGCGGCGCTATCGGCGATGATTGCAAGTTCTGCGCCAACAGGAACTGTTTGATCGATTCCAACAACAATTTTTTGTAGAACACCGGCAACTGGTGACGGAATTTCAGTATCAACTTTGTCGGTTGATACTTCTAGGAGCGGCTCATCCATTGCAACATGGTCGCCTTCGGATTTAAGCCAACGCGTGACGGTACCTTCGCTGACACTTTCGCCAAGTGCTGGCATAGTTACTGAGAAAGTCATGATCGTTTTCCTATTCTCTATCCGTGAGCGTGAAGTGGTTTGCCTGCAAGTGCCATATGCGCTTCACCCATTGCTTCAGAGAGCGTTGGGTGTGCGTGAATAAGTGGAGCAACATCATCTGCTGATGCTTCCCAGTTAAAGATTAATTGCGCTTCGGCAAGAAGTTCGCCTACGCGCGCACCGACCATGTGGATTCCGAGTACAGGTCCGCCCTTTTGAGAAACGAGTTTTACCGAGCCGGCAGTGCGCAAGATTTGGGCCTTACCGTTTCCAGTTAAATCGTAATTAAGTTCAACAACATCGTAGCCGCGTTCTTTCGCCTGAGCAGTTGTTAGGCCAACAGAGGCAACTTCTGGCTCGGAATAAGTAACGCGAGGAACACCGTCATAGTTAATTGGACGAGGGTTAAGTCCTGCGATTTCTTCAGCAACCAAGATTCCTTCAGCAAAGCCAACGTGGGCCAATTGCAGAGTAGGGATGAGATCGCCGACCGCCCAGATACCTGGAACATTGGTGCGGCACTTGTTATCAACGATCAAATAGCCACGATCCATTATTAGACCTTGTTCTTCATAGCCTAGGTTGGCTGAAACTGGACCGCGTCCGACCGCAACTAGTAGAACCTCGGCAGAGAATGTCTTGCCATCTTCAAGTGTCACGGTTACACCATCTGCAGTCACGGCGTGAGATTTGAAGCGAACTCCGAGTTCGAAGTTGATGCCGCGCTTGCGGTAGGCGCGCTCGAGCTGCTTACTTGATGACTCATCTTCTAGCGCGACTAGGTGAGGCAGGCCTTCAATGATTGTTACTTCTGCGCCAAATGATTTCCAGACAGACGCAAATTCGCAGCCAATAACTCCGCCACCAAGAACGATGACGCTCTTTGGCACATATTCCATCTTCATCGCTTGATCGGATGTGATGACGCGCTTTCCGTCGATATCAAGACCAGGAAGTGTGCGCGCATATGATCCAGTAGCAAGTAAAACATTTTTACCGGTGTAACGCGCACCGTTGACTTCGATCGTGTCTTTAGCGACTAACTTTCCATGGCCTTCGATGAATGTGATATTTCTAGATTTAACAAGCCCCTGTAGACCTTTATGAAGTTTTGCGATTACGCCATCTTTATACGCGTTGACGCCAGACATATCTATTGAGTTAAAAGTTGCATTGACTCCGAAGTGGCTCGCCTCGCGAGCGCCGTCAGCGATTTCACCAGCATGTAGAAGGGCCTTGGTTGGAATACATCCGCGGTGAAGACAAGTTCCGCCTAATTTATCTGCCTCGATGAGCGCAACTGAGAGTCCAAGCTGTGCGCCGCGTAGGGCTGCTGCGTAACCGCCGCTGCCGCCACCTAAAACTACGAGATCAAAATTAGACACGTGTACCGACTCCTTCACCAACGAGCGCCACATTGAGGCTTGATTGGTGCCTATCTTGCCAGTTTTAGCCTCTGATTACGAAATGGAGGCAGATTCGGCCAACGCGACCAATGAGCGAAGCGCAACGCCCGTGCCACCTACTGGCGTATATCCGTAAGGCTCACCTTCGTTATAAGCAGGTCCTGCAATATCGAGGTGTAACCAAGGCAATTCAGGGGAGATGAACTCCTTGAGGAAGAGGCCGGCGACCATCATTCCGCCCATTCGCTCTCCAATATTTGCCATATCAGCAACTGGTGAATCAAGAGATGCGCGAAGTTCTACTGGAAGCGGCATTGGCCAAAAAGCTTCGCCAACTTCTTTGGTAATTGCAAAGAAGTCATCGCTAAATTCTTGGTTATTGGTCATGATCGCACTAGTGCGCGTTCCGAGTGCGACAACTTGCGCACCAGTAAGCGTTGCCACATCGACGATACCGTCGAGATCTTTATTCTCCTGCGCCTTTACTAGAGCATCTCCGAGAACCAAACGCCCTTCAGCATCTGGATTTAAAACTTCAATTGTCTTGCCACCGTACATGGTGATGATGTCACTTGGGCGCGTTGCATTGTCGCTGACCATATTCTCGGCCAACGGTGCATAGCAATCAATTGCCACCGGCAACTTCAAGAGTGCAATCGCCAAGGTCGCAGCACAAACTGCCGCAGCGCCTGACATATCGGACTTCATCGCTTCCATTCCGGCAGCCGGCTTAAGTGCAAGGCCACCAGTATCGAAAGTGATTCCCTTTCCAACGTATGCGTAATTCTTTAATGCCTTTGCTTTTACAGGTCGATAGGAAATCTGAAGTAAGCGAGGAGGGTTGGCAGAACCTTGGCCAACTGCGGTTATTCCACCGTAACCCTTGCTCTTTAACTGCGCATCAGTCATGACTGAAACCTTTAGTCCACTCCCAGCGCCGCCAACTTTCTTAACTAGATCTGTAAAGAATTTACAGAATGAATCTGGGGTTAGGTGGCTTGGGGGAGTGTTGATTAAATCTCTGACAATCGCCGTCTGCTCAGCGATGATTGAAGCGCGTTTTACGAAAGCTTTAGCTTTGAAATCCTGTGCCAGCGATGAGTGAACGGTGACGGACTTAAGGCTGGGGCGGCGATCGCTCAATGAATCAACGCGGAATTTATTGAATACATATGCGCCAAGCAGGGCGCCTTCAGCGATCGCTCCAACGGCAGAACTTTTCTTAGTTGGAAGCGAAATTGTTGCACTTGAACTTCCAGCGAGTGCGCGCGCGGCCGCACCGGCTGCACGTCGCAAAGTTTCATCTTCATAGTTAGCCTTGTGCTCGCCCAGTCCGGTAAAGACCAAGAGCCGAGTGGTAGTTCCGGCAATCTTGATAACTTCATCGGCCTTACCTGTTGCGTTCAAATCTGCAAGCAACGGCAGAATCTTCTTTGAATCTAGGGCGATATCACCACTTTCGATGGTGAGAGAGCTCTTGCCCTTCTTATGCGAAAGACCTACAACTAAAATCTCGTCTTTGATGATCCCGTCGGAAAGGTGGATCGTTGTCATCTCTTGCTCCTTAAGTATCGAACATCAAAGTTAGGTTGTTTTAAAAGTCGTGGCGTTGCTCGGGTAAGTGTAAGTTGTATATATGAAAAATTCACCACTGGCCGATAAACATCACGCTCTGAACGCAAAGATGGCCGATTTCGGTGGCTGGTTAATGCCGATCGAGTACCCAGGTGCAGGTGTTCTGGCCGAACACGCAGCGGTCCGTGAACGAGTTGGAATTTTCGATGTATCTCATCTCGGCAAAGTCAGCGTCAAAGGCCAGGGAGCGCTCGAATTTCTTAACTCAATCTTCACAAACGATTTAAATCGAATCGCAGACGGTCAGGCTCAATACACCCTTCATTGCAACTCAGCTGGTGGAGTAATCGATGATCTGATCGTTTATCGCAATAGTTCAACGGATCTCTTCTTGATTCCGAACGCTTCAAATACTTCAGCCGTTGTCGCAGCCCTTGCGGCGACAGCGCCACAGGAAATTGCCATCACCAATCTCCACGAAAAGTTTGGAGTCCTCGCAGTTCAAGGACCAAAGTCCAAGGCGGTTATTGAATCTCTTGGGTTAAATCCTGCAATGGATTACATGGCCTTTGAACACGTAGAAATTTCAGGGCGTCCAGCAATTCTCTGCCGCACTGGATATACCGGCGAACATGGGTATGAGATTCTGCCAAGCTGGGAAGATGCACCAGCTGTATGGGATTCACTTGTAAGTGCGATCGCACCGTTTGACGGCTTAGTTTGTGGACTCGGCGCGCGAGATACTTTAAGAACTGAAATGGGCTATCCGCTACATGGCCACGAACTAACTGCGGAAATCACGCCGGTTCAGGCATCGGCATCGTGGGCAATCGGTTGGGAAAAACCAACTTTTAGTGGCTACGCAGAATTGGTAAAGCAACGCGAAGCTGGTCAACACACAAAGCTGCGGGCGCTGATCAGTCAGGACCGTGGCATTCCGCGCGCGGGTATGCAGGTGAAGGACTCTGCCGGCGAAATCGTTGGAGAGATAACCAGCGGCACTTTCTCGCCATCACTTAAAAAGGGAATCGCGTTGGCGTTAATCAAGCCGGATTATAAAATCGGAGATGAATTAATCGTTGACGTCCGTGGTCGAGATAGCGTGGCCGTAATTGCCAAGTTGCCTTTGGTTACTTCGAACGTTCGGTAAATTCAACTGGCGTCAGAAATGAGGCCTTGATCTGAGTTCTGCGAAGTGCGGATAACACTGCTGGCCCGGTGATCATAATCAAAGCTGAAGTCAATACCGCTCGAGGAACATCCCAAGCCATCGATGATAAAAAGTGAAAAGCAATGAAGCGACGGAGATTTTCTGCGATCGCATCACCTGCCTGATATGAAAGTTGGGTATCGCCTCCCAAAGCCCAAGGCCAGAACTGCAAATCCATCAATAACCCAAAGGCTAGCGATGACGCGATTGCCAGAATAATTAAAAAGATTATTTCTTTGCGACCCCGTATCTTTTTAAAAAAAGCTCCAGCAAA
>JACCDX011068197.1_pt1 | contig 12631 bp, 15 predicted proteins | sample 7449681 | NCBI WGS metagenome assembly JACCDX01 (sample SAMN15323450, study PRJNA562643) | freshwater metagenome | isolation source: river surface water | place: USA:Blue River Watershed | collected 2017-08-18
ATACGTAAACAATAATGAATTACGTCCTGGTTTTGATTTCTTAGTACCTCCGGCGACAGGTACGGTAGTAATAAATTCTAATTTTATTCAGTTAGGAAACAAAATATCGATTGAGTGTTTAGTTCAAGGATTAGTACCATTATTACAATTTGATTATACAATTTATAATGATACATTATTTTTACAGACACCGATTTCTGATTCAACATTAATAGTTACTACCTATAATGATCGTGGCGCATTGATGTTGCAAACTGAAAGATTACAAGGAAATGCAAATCGCAGATATAAAATTTCTAGACCCATTTTAAATGACAAATACGTTTGGGTAACGGTCAACGACGTTCCGTTAATCAACGGCCTAGATTTTGAAATGCTAGACGATCAAGTTACTATACAAGTAAGTGACGAATACGTTCATACTTCTGATGATGTTATTACGGTAACAACATTTGCAAGTGATATATTATCGTCTACTGTGCTAGGTTATAGAGTATTCAAAGATATCTTTGGTAGAACTCAATTCACAAGATTGTCAAAAAATAATACAACATATCTTACTAAAGAATTGAAATATACAGATACAGAAATTCATGTAGCGGATTCCAACGTATTAACAAGTCCTATTGTGTCTAAGAAAATACCCGGAGTAGTATTGATTAATGGTGAGAGAATAGAATTCTATAAAATTGAAGGAAATGTATTAACTCAACTAAGAAGAAATACTTTAGGAACAGGACCGTCGCCGATTAATAATGTCGGTACTAAGGTAATTGATCAAGGTAGTATGCAATCTATACCGTATGAGTTAAACACATATAAGCAAGTTCAAATAACAACCTCAACAAATGTGTATACGATCAGCACTATTTCTAATAGTATAATTGGTGACGGAATAATTTTATCACAAGAATCATATATAGATGCAAAAGATCAAATATCTGTATATTATGGAAGTAAATTATTAGAAAAACAAGGGCATTATCACCAAGACATTAGTAAATCATTTGATAGTTATCCTGCAAATATCATAGGAACAACTTCAACAGTGGCAGGATTGCCGGCAATTGCAGTAAAATATGATTCATATTTGGTTACGGCAACTAACCAAGTATGGATATACACTGGTTCCAAAAAAGTGGATGCAATTAATGGGTTTGAATATAATGGATTAAATTATATCCCTCCAGAGTTCTATGTAAATACATCGACACAACAAGTTATTTTAAATATTCCTAACGGTATTACGCAAGGAATAAAATTAACGATAGTTAAGAAAGATTTTTATAGAAATACGTCGTGGAATAATGAACTTAGTACCTCGACTACACTGTCATTATTGGATAGTACTACAGTGCCGGCACAGTTCTTACAAAAAGAACCGGCAGAGTTACCTGTATATTTCTATGGAGATACTCTTGAATAATATAAAATTCTTGTAATTTAAATGGATAAATATTAACATGAATACCGAACACAATTTTCAATTAGTAGATAAAAAATCCTTAAACATTGAAGGGTATATTAAGATCTATGATCCTTCGACAAAAGAAATATATGTAGATAAAAGAAATGCAATTCATTATGAAAACTTCAGTATTGCATTGGCTAGGGGTATTAGTAATCAAAATTTTGGAACAATTGCAGAAATGGCGTTTGGTAATGGCGGTACTAGGGTAGATCAAACTGGTATAATTACATATTTGACACCAAATTCTGTAGGATCGAATGCTGCATTATATAATCAAACTTATTATAAAACAGTAGATTCTAACATAGCATCAGATTTCGATCCTCCTAGGAATTTCATGGAAGTAAGACATGTAGCAGGAGCAGTTTATTCTGATATTTTAGTAAGTTGTTTGCTTGATTTCGGAGAGCCTGCAGGACAGGAAGCATTTGATACATCGGCAAATTCCGAAGGTTCGTTTGTATTTGACGAAATTGGATTAAAATCATATAGCACAGATGGTCCTGGTCTAGGTGATTTATTGACGCATGTGATATTTCATCCAGTGCAAAAATCTTTAAACAGATTAATTCAAATAGATTATACAATAAGAATTCAATCATTAACTGTAACTACATAACATAATTGGAATAAAGAGATGCCATTTACATTAAAATTTTCGGATGTATCTAAAACTGAAACAGTTACAGTTCCGGATATGCCGCCCGGAATAAATTCTGTTGATACCAGTTTAAGTTTTGTAGGTAAAAATTATCCAAACTACGGTGAAAAAATTGCACAGAATTTTCTTTCATTATTGGAAAATTTTTCAAGTCCGTTACCTCCTGAGAACCCTATAGAAGGCCAACTTTGGTACGATACCAGTGATCCAAATAATAAAGTATTAAGAATTATGGACGGTACGGCTGATGGGACTAGATGGCCATCTGCCAATGGTATATATCAACAAGGAACCGATCCTAGAAATACCGCTACTGCTGGTTTAAAAGTCGGTGATATATGGGTAGATACGCAAAATGCTCTATTAAAGTTTTATCATAGTGGAAATTGGGTAACTGTAGGTCCTTCTGTAAGTGCTGGTTTAAATAAAACCGGAGTAGAACCAGCAATTCTTCAGAGTAGCACAGGTACTAACTTTAACGTTATATTAAATTATGTAAATGGTAATGTAGTTTCTATAATAGCAAACGATGTTTTTACTCCAAAAGTAGTTATAGATGGATTTTCATCATTAAAACCTGGTATTAATTTAAGTTCTATTAATAGTGCATCTTTTAATGGAATTGCCGATTCGGCATTAAATATTAATATTAATGGATCAAAATATGCTGCAAGAAGATTGTTGGTCAAAGATGATATATCTCAGCAAATTATAACAGGAAGCGTATTTTATCAAACTCCTGCAAATCAACTTGCAAGCCAAGGTAGAGATGGAATAGTAATTGATTCCGGCGTACCGTCTAATAATACATACATTCAATTTTATAAACTAGCTGATGATGCAGTAATTCTTAATAATACACCCGGCGGAAAAATAATTTTTAAAACTAAACAAAGTGCTATATCTGGGTTAGTATCGGGATTAATTATAGAAAATAATTCAGTATCAATTAATACCTCAACAAATACAACGTATTCATTGGATGTTAACGGTCAGGTAAGAATTTCAGGTAATGTTTTGTTAACATCGACATTGACTTCTGCTTTATCAATTTCCGGATCAGCAATAATTGATAAAAATTTAACAGTTCAGCAATCCTTGATAGTTAATAGCCAAGCCACTATTACAAATTTACTTACTGTAGGTTCAGAAGTTGCTTCGGGCACTGCAATCTCTCCGTTCATACACAATAGTTTAGATATCGGTTCTTCTTCAAAGTATTTTAGAAATTTATATGTTTCTTCTATCGGATCTACAGGAACTGGAACAACGATTTATGGCAGAGTAGTTGGGCCGTCAAACGGATTAGAAAAGTCGTCTGAATTTAAGTTGCAAGGTCAAGTAACTGCGACCTCATTTGTCTTCGCTGGAACAGGTACCCAAGCAACATTTAATACGATGCTTACTCCGGCAGCTATTACTCAACAAAATACTTTAAGTACAGCAACAGATACTTTGACATTATTAGTAATCGATACATCTACGTCGGCGACATTTGGCGGGTTGCGCCAAATTAGTAGAAGTAATTTCATTAAAAATTTAATACCCACTGGAATAATAATGCCGTATGGCGGCGTAGGTGCACCTTCAGGATGGTTGACGTGTGATGGTTCGTTAGTAGCAATAGGTGATTATCCTGACTTATTTGGCGTTATTGGTAATAATTTCGGACCAGCTGCCGGAGTTAATTTCTATCTTCCCAATATGCTGGCATCTACGACATCTACTGTTGGATTTGTTAATTACATTATAAAGATTTAATATGGCATATACTATATCAAACACCGACGGGTCAACGTTAACTTTATTAGCTGAAAATGCAGTTGATGAAATCACAACTAGTATTTCTCTGATTGGCAAGAATGTAAATGGTTTTGGAGAATTTTTAAATAACAATCTTGTTAAGATGACGGCGAATTTCGCTAACGATACGATAAATCCTCCACGAAATCCTCTTAAAGGACAACTTTGGTATGATACAACTGTTAAAAAAATCAAAGTATATGATAATGGATTTAGAACCGTAAGTGGAGCAACATTAGCACCCTCGTTGCCTTCGACTTTAACTACGGGTGATTTATGGTTTGATACTTCAAATAATCAACTAAAGATAGTTAATAATAATTCTACATTATTAATAGGACCGGCATTTTCTTTTAGTGTTGGAGAAAATGGCTGGGTATTGCCAGAATCGAGTGTTAGGGATGAAAATCTTTATTTAAAAAGTGTAACATTCTTAAAAAATTACGGAAATTTGTTAGGAGTTTTATCTCACGAAGCATATAAAGTTAATCCGTTAGATGCAAATACATTCTTTAATACGAATGATATGTCAATTGTGGCAGGATTAAAAATACTAGGGGATATAAGTTATACTGGTAAATTTAATAACAATTACAATACGTTATCAGTTGATTTAAACTTTATTACGTCCGCAACAAATAATATTGCCAATTTAACACATTTTACTACACAAACAAATGTTATTATCGGAATGTTAAATTCTATATTTCCTATTAATACACAAACCGGAGTTATTTCTCATCCTCAAAATTCAAATTCTACGGAAGTAGGAGTTCCTGTAGGTAGTGAAGCAAGAGTAATATGTTCACATACAATACCTTTTAAAGGATATCAAGTAAGAAGATTCGTTGCGAAGTCGAATGCTGCGTGGGATTATGTTAATTTAACTACGTCTATGGTATTCAGCACAGTATCAAATGTTGTTACGACAGTAGCATTACCTTAATTATTAAAATAAATTATGCCATATATAATCAATAAAACAAATGGTGCACAAATTGCCCTAGTAGATAACGCAGAAATTGATAATTCAACAGATATTTCGTTTGTTGGTAGAAATTATAGCGGATACGGAGAGGTATTTAATGAAAATTTTTTAAGATTATTAGAAAATTTTGCAAACTCCACTCCTCCGCCAAAACCAATTACTGGTGAAATTTGGTTTAATAGTGAAAATGATTCTAAAAAATTAAATGTATACGATGGATCAAAATTTAAAAGTGTAGCAAATTTAGCAGTTTCGTCATCAGCACCGACTTTTCCTACTACAGGTGATTTGTGGTGGGATAATGTCAACTCAAAATTAAAATTATGGAATGGTACTTCATATAGTGAAATAGGACCGCAAGTTTCGGCTAAAGCAGATTTTAAAACAGTTGAAGAAATAGTAGATCCGTTGGACCCTTCGATTACTCAACCAGTAATTGAGGCAACGTTCGGTGGCAATGAGAGAATTTTATTGTCCGATACGGCATTTGTGCCAAATGAAACTTCATTATTAAATGGCAATTTTCCGACTGTTAAAAAAGGTATCACGCTGTATGGTGCAAATGATATAACAGGATCTTCTAAATCAACTGGATATTATTTTTGGGGCACAGCCGCAGAGGCACTTGTAGCAAATACAGCGACGTCATCGGTTGTTACTTTTACAACAGCCAATCAAAATTTTTATCTACCTTTTGTAAACACGACAACAGGAAGTGTTTCTTATTATGCACATCATGGCATATCTTATAACCCTTCTACAGGTATATTAAATACCGTAGCGTCTCAATCTTTATTTGCCGATGTCGCAGAACGATATGCAACTGATGTATCTTATGATATAGGCACCGTGGTTGTAATAGGAGGAGATAAGGAAATCACTGTTACTCATACACATGCCGACACAGCAGTAATAGGAGTAATTTCTGCACATCCTGCATATAGAATGAACACAGCCGCAGGCACGGATGAAACTCATCCATATGTAGCATTGCGCGGAAGAGTCCCGTGCAAAGTAATAGGATCGGTTAAAAAAGGTGCGTTATTAGTAACCAGTTCTTATCCAGGTTATGCCGAAGTTATGAAACCTAATGATAATCCCAATGCTGTATTGGGAAAATCATTAGAAAATTTTGACGGTGTTAAAGGAATAATTGAAATATTGGTTTAAACAGCCATTGGTATTTCAATTGCTGGATGACATTGATAATTGATCAATTCGATGTCGCTCATTGTAAAATTGGTAATAACTTTTACATCGGGATTTAATTTTAAAGATGGTCCTGGCTTTGGATCTCTTTTTAATTGTTCTTTTATCTTATCGATTTGATTATTGTAAATATGCGCGTCTCCGACACTAATAATCAATTCTCCTACTTCTAGGTTACAAACTTGTGCAATCATATGAGTGAATAATGCATAACTTGCTATGTTAAATGGCATTCCTAACGGCATATCGGCAGACCGTTGGTACATATGGCAACTCAGTTTATTGCCATTTACATAAAATTGGCTCATCATGTGACAAGGCGGTAATGCCATTAGATCGAGTTCACCTGGATTCCATGCAGTAATTATATGTCGTCTGCTATACGGATCTGTTTTAATGCCGTCGATTAATTCTAATAATTGATCATGATTTTGTAATACAACCTTATTGATTCTTATCAATGGTTTACGCCATCTGCGCCATTGTACACCATATACTCTGCCCAGGTCACCGGGATGTCTTTGTAATTTTTTCTTGGTCCAATAATCTGCTTGTGCATTATCAGTCCAAATAGTTTTCTTATCACTATAACGTTCACCATGAAGGATTTCTCTTAAACGATATTCATCGCCACTACCTTCTATAAACCACAATAGCTCCGAAACTACGGCTTTCCATGCAAGTTTTTTTGTAGTTATGGCAGGAAATCCTTGAGACAAATCGAATCTCATTTGTAATCCAAAAATGCTACGTGTACCGATGCCAGTACGATCCGTTCGATCATTTCCGTTCGATAAAATGTTGTTTAATGCGTCTAAATAAACTTTTTCGTAATGATTCATATTATATATTCTTTTATTATAAAATTAATTGGGTCAGTGTAACTTTCAATTATGTTAACAACTTTACTACGTGTTTGAACATTTGTCAAATTAAAAAAGGTATCACACTCAAAATTATCTTGTATTTCGGTTATATAAAATTTATCTATATATGGCATGTAAAAATCGTAAATTTTACCTCCGCCGATAATAAAAATCTCTTTGTCAGGATAATCAACTTGGCAAAAAGTTAATGCATTAATCGGATCACTAAAAGTGTGATCGGCAGCATTATCACCGGAATAGTCGTGTGTTCGCGATAAGACAACATTTACTCGATTTGATAATGGTTTATAGTTTAAACTTTTCCATGTATTCGATCCCATGATTACAACATTATTAGTAGTAATTTTTTTAAACCACTGCATATCGGCTTTAAGATGGGGCCAGGGCATGGACCCATTAAATCCTATACCCTGGTTTTGTTCAACTGCAACTATAGCACTAATCATGCAGTTTCAGTTTTTACTGCTTTGGTCTTCTTTTTCGGAGGATCGAGTGCATCCGCTTGTTTCTTTAACTCTTGAGCTTCTTTAAGCAGTAAATCTGCCTTTGCTCGTAAATCAGCCGCAGTAACGGGTACGGGTGCCTTAGGTTCTTCTTTGATAGATTTAGTAGGCTTAGCCGGAGCAGGATTATCACTGCTCTTAATGGCTAAATCTTCGAGGTCGATTCCTCTTTGCTCGGCAATTAGCAGATTGAGTTCATCCAATCTTAATGAAGTTTGCGGTGTAGGGGTCACGATTACCAAATCCGTAGGTACCTTTTTTAGGAAACCGTTAGTATGCAACCAAACTAACATTCCGTTACCGTCGGGGAATTTTCTAACTGATAAAATATCTGCAAATTCATTTGCACTTTGACCGCTAGGATCTTGCAACAAATTCATTACGGCATCATGATATGATGGACCCAATTCGTCGCTTCCGACAACTAATGCACTATATGGATCTCCGGGTAGTGTTCGATATACAATAATAACTTTAGCATTATTGTTTTTCATTTTGCCTATGTGTTTCATATTTTATCCTTGTTTGCTATCTGATTTAGCAACGGCTGCTAAAAAATTGGTTAGTTTATCATACACGCTTCCTACCGCACTAAATTCATTGATTTGAAATACATTTCTACGAGCAACAGACTCGATAAGTGTTCGGATATTTTGAAGATCCGAAATAGTTAATTCAGGCATAGCAGCAGATTGAATTTCTTCTTTTTGTTCGTCGTTTTCCATTTTTCTAATCCTTTGTAAAATGTGGGCATGATAATATAAAAATCGTTGCTTCTTTTGGATCCTCGAATCCTGCACATATGTCGATAACTATCTTATTATCATGCAATTGAGTAATAAAATCAATCGAATACCTGTTATTTAAGTTAAATGAAATCCACTGGTCTATTATTTTGATATCGCAACCTCTAGGTAAATTGACTTTATGAAAATGATGAGGCATGAATAGTAGTTTCCTACTATTCAATACCTCAAGGGGATTAACTTCTTTGTTCTTTAACGACACTTTATTTTTTGTAATATGCAACTTGTCCGAACGGAGGAACAATAGACTCATTACCGTGAATAACAAACAATGTATCACAATAATCTTCGTCTCCCCAGGATCCGCACGGATATCCATCAGTAAACATGATGAACTTTTTAGGCAAAATATCTTCTTTCTTCATGTATTGCCAATTGACGTCAAAGTCAGTACCTCCGCCACCTTTACATTGATATTCTAGAATATCAGAAGCCGTGTCACCAGTAAATCGTGCGTATTCATATACTTCAGTATCAAAACACCACAGATCCAAAGTAAAGTCTACGTATTCGTCCATGATGCCTTTGATTTCGCTGACGAAATCTTTAGCCATCTCGTTAGAAATGCTGCCGCTCATGTCAATAGCAACACTAACATCGATAGTTTCTTCGTTCATCATACCTGGCAAAATAGCACCGCTGTGTTGACTTTTACGATTAGGACGACTGAAACTGAAATTGCTTCGCATAATACTTTGAATATTCATTCGTAGCAGTTGACGCCAATCCATTTTAGGCTCAGTCAAGTCGGTAATCATTCTCTTAACACCGGCTGGTACTTTACCTGCACCTGCACTTTGCGCAGCAGCAATCATTGCTTCTTTGATTTCGTCGCGAATTTTCTTTCGCTCTTCTGCACTAATTTTAGGACGTTTACCTTCTCCTTGGATGTCATCGTCTCCGTTCCCGTTGTTGCCGTCGTCGCCGTCGTCGTCGAGATGTTCATCAAGCAATTCGCCTAAACCACTCAGGTCAATTTTATCTGCTTTGTCATACAGTTCTTCGTAGATTTCTTCGTAACTTTTGCTACGATATTTGTCACTCAGGAAAATATTGATAAAAGTTGGAATACTACCGATTTTTTCATCTTTGAGAATTTGATTAACTGCGTAGTCGGCAGCAATGTTACTCAATTGTGGATCGCGCCCTTCGCGTCTACCCATGTGATCAAATACATTGTGCAGAACTTCGTGAGCAAAACCAAACTCACATTCTTTAGCAGTAAGTTTGTTTACAAAACCGTTATTGTAATAAAAATTACGGCCGTCTGTAGCAAGTGTGCCACACCATTCTGATGCATCGACCAACTTTAGTCGAGTAGCCATATTGCCAAAGAAAGGGTGTCGGAGCAACAGTCCTACTCTTGCAGTAACGAGTTTTTCGACAATCTTTTCTTTTTCTGCCGCAGTAAAAGTTTTATCCATCCAATCATTCTTTTTGGATTTCTCTTGTTTCATAACAGACATGTTAAATCTCCTTTGTGACACATTAAATTATACACTCAAAAATGGCCCTTTCGGGCCATTTTTATTTCTCCATAGCAGAAATAATGTACTTGCCGTACTTGTCGTGGAATCGATCAAAGTTCTTCAACTTAGATGCATCGAACGGCAGTTCATAGTTAGTCAATGCAGTCTTTGCACCCATAACAACAATTTCTGTAGGGAAATTGTCGATCATAAATCCGAAGAAATGATCTGCCATGCTGTCCCAGTTTTTAACCTTTTTACGATCTGCTTCTTGCAGTTCATAGCAGAGACTAATAGTCAAAGAATACATAGCGGAGATTTCTTTAATATCACATTTAGTGATTTTGCCGCTAAGGATATCTTCTGGCTTAGGCATCTGCTTTGCAACTTTGCGGTGAGCCATAAACTTAACAGCAACTCCTTCGCCGACTGCACCGGAAACCAAGTCGGTCAACGTGCTTTCGCTGACATCGTCGTCGTCGAGCAATTCGCTAACGAAGCTCCAAGAACGAGGAGTAGCAAAACTCTTGCTTGCACTTCTCGGATCAAAGTCGTACAGATCTTGTTTGGCAAATCCGCAATAACCAACAACTTGCTCGTGGATTCTGTTTTTAACAGCCCATCCATGCCAATCGTCATAAGCAACACGAAGTTCGATGTGTAGGATACGATTTGCCAACGGCGCAGGCATACGATAAGTTACGCCCTTGTCACTTTCTCTGTTACCGGCAGCAACAATGCTAACGTTTTTAGGAAGTTGATATGCACCGACTCTGCGATTCAAAATCAGCTGATATGCAGCGGCCTGGGTAGCAGGTGCAGCAGAATTCAGTTCGTCTAGGAACAGAATACTGTTGTCATCTGGATCGGACGGAAATTCCATAGGAGGAGCCCATTCCATCGAACCTTTGGTAGCATTATAGAACGGAATGCCTTTGATGTCAGTAGGTTCCCAGAGACTCAAACGAACGTCAATAACACGGCGTTCTTGTTCTTCGCCGAGTTGTTTGATGATATCGCTTTTACCGATACCCGGAGGACCCCACATGAATACAGGACGATTTTTCTTCATGCATTTACGAATGGCCGTTTTTGCCTCATTCGGGCTAACGGTACGAGATGTAGAAACACTGTTTGACATAATTTTCTTTCCTAATTAAGTTCTACGCTGCACCATTGCAGTGTATACTATTATTGTACAAAAATCTACTATTTTAGTCAATCAGCATTTTATTTTTTATCTTTGCGTCAATGAATTTTTTTACGTTGCCATGAAATAATATCAATTGTATCGCCGTTGTCTCATTGAATACATAAATTTCTTTTTTTGTGAGATAGTACGGCGAATTGATATAATGATCTAATCCCAAAATAAGTTGATTATCGTAAATCAACGGTTCATCTAGTTTTATTCGATAACTCTTAAAACCAGCTTTGACCATAAGGTCAAAACCCATCTCAGTCAAACCCAACCCTCCTTGTTCTTTGAGACGTTTATTCTGCCAAGAGTCATGAATAGTTTTTTTGATATTTTTCTCATCTTGAGGGATCCCTAATTGAGATAGGACATATTCTGCGATTTTAATTTTTTGGTTCTTCAAGAAAACACTCTCCCGAGGTTAATTTGAAAACAGCAAAGTCTGTACTGTTGAATTTTTTGTTCAATTTTTCAGCTAAATTGAACGCATGTCCGGAGTTAGAAAATGAAATTTTCTTGTATTTTGGACTTTGCATCGCAGATGCATAATTTAACATTTTTAAATTGATGGGTTTGCCTTTGTAAAAAACAGCCCATATAGCATCTGATTCTAATACTTGATCAATATTGTAAGTTTTTTTATCTGTTATCTCTAACAATACATTTGGCTTCGGACGACTCATTTATATACATTCTCCAATTATGTATATATTTATTAAAATTGGCCTCCGTTGATTTTAACAGTAATGTTATTTTCGGATTTTGATGTTTCTTCAGAAAGTTTCCCGCTTAACGCAGTCATTGCCACACTGATACTATTTTGCAAATCTGTTACTTCTTTTATTGTCAAAGTTAGATTTTTTTGATTAGTTTTTATAGCAACCCTTGCTTTTTCCAAAAAGTCTAATATAGGAAGCGTGTTTATAGTTTTCATACTTTGTTCATTTCGTGCAACAATTGTTTTACTTCTGCCTCGGTTTTGAATGGGCCATGATACGGATATCGGTCAAGAGTAATCAACTTTGGACAAAAACTTTTTACCCAACGTTTGTTAAACTTGATTATATAGTGCCCTGCACATATTTGACTTTTGCTTTTGGGTGAAACATAAAATAATGGAAGTTTCTTTTTTATATTGAAAACAGGATTATATGGTTTTCTTCCGCATGGAAAATCATATATTTTGTATTCTGTATCGGCTACTTCGATAGAAGGAGTTGGTTCAATCGAAGGAATTTTGATTCCGATCTGTTCTTCGATATCAGTTAATCCTCGAAAGTTAACTTTTTTTCCTTTTTTAAGAAAGGAAAAACCTTTCTTGTTTTTAGCTACAGATCCGAGTTTTACATTATTGGATGTGAGAATCCATTCTTTATTTGGAATTAATATTTTTGCTTCTGTATTCATGGAGTATATCTTGCATTTAGCGGCTGTGCATAACTATCGATTTGTTGACTAATTTTATCCAAACTATAAGTTGAACAAAATTTCAACAATCTAATACCTACTTGAGAAATGTTTTTGTTTTGGTGGCTCTCATCGAGAACAGTGCTATTGATCAATTCTCTGATTTCCGATGGCTGAGCAGAAAGATCACACAGAGTTACATTACGATTATAATCGTCCATAACACGAT
>JACCDX010143747.1_pt1 | contig 12629 bp, 12 predicted proteins | sample 7449681 | NCBI WGS metagenome assembly JACCDX01 (sample SAMN15323450, study PRJNA562643) | freshwater metagenome | isolation source: river surface water | place: USA:Blue River Watershed | collected 2017-08-18
CAGGCCGAGGTCATCCCACAGCCGCTGGCACAGCATGATCAGTTCGGCATCGATGTCAGGACCGGAAAATCCGATCGCCTCGGCGCCCACCTGATGGAACTGGCGGTAGCGGCCGCGCTGCGGTCGCTCATGCCGGAACATCGGGCCGGCATACCAGAGTCGCTTCGGGCCGTCATAGGTCAGGTTGTGCTCCAGCGCGGCGCGCACGACGCCGGCGGTGCTTTCCGGACGCAGCGTCAGCAGGTCGCCGTTCATGCTGTCGGTGAACGAGTACATCTCCTTCTCGACGATGTCGGTCACTTCGCCGAGGCCGCGCGCGAACAGCGCGGTCGGCTCGACGATCGGCGTGCGGATCTGCTGGTAGCCATAGCTGCGCAGCACCGATTGCACGGTGTTCTCGAACAGTTCCCACAGCGGCGCATCGTCGGGCAGGATGTCATTCATGCCCTTGACGCCAAGGATCTTCTCTTTTTTAGTTTCTGCCATATCGGGTCTTCACATAGTCCAGCACGATGGCCTGGAATTCTTCGGCGATACGCTCGCCGCGCAGCGTGACGGTCTTTTGCCCGTCGACGAACACCGGCGCCGCCGGCGACTCGCCGGTGCCCGGCAGGCTGATGCCGATGTTCGCGTGCTTCGATTCGCCGGGGCCGTTGACGATGCAGCCCATCACCGCGACATTCATTTCCTCGACGCCCGGATAGGCGCCCTTCCACGACGGCATCTGCTCGCGCAGGTAGGACTGGATGCGGTCCGCCAGCTCCTGGAAGACGGTCGAGGTCGTGCGGCCGCAGCCGGGGCAGGCAATCACCATCGGCGTGAACTTGCGCAGACCCATCGTCTGCAGGATCTCCTGCGCGACGATCACTTCCTTCGTACGGTCGCCACCGGGTTCCGGCGTCAATGACACGCGTATCGTGTCGCCGATGCCTTCCTGCAGCAGCACGCCGATTGCCGCGGTCGACGCGACGATGCCCTTGCTGCCCATGCCGGCTTCGGTCAGGCCGAGATGCAGCGGGTAGTCGCAGCGGCGCGCGAGTTCGCGGTACACCGCGATCAGGTCCTGCACGCCGGACACCTTGCACGACAGCACGATGCGGTTGCCGGGCATGCCGAGCGCCTCGGCCCGCTGCGCATTTTCCAGCGCGGACGTGACCAGCGCCTCGTACATGACCGCCTGCGCGCTCCAGGGTTCGGCGCGACCGGCGTTTTCATCCATGATGCGCGCCAGCAGCGCCTGGTCAAGGCTGCCCCAGTTGACGCCGATGCGCACCGGCTTGCCGTGCTTGCAGGCGACTTCGATCATCTGCGCAAACTGCGTGTCGCGCTTGGCGCCCTGCCCCACGTTGCCGGGGTTGATCCGGTATTTCGACAGCGCCTCGGCGCAGGCCGGGTAATCATTCAGCAACTGGTGGCCGTTGTAATGGAAATCGCCGACCAGCGGGACATCGATGCCCATCTTGTCCAGCTGCTCGCGAATCACCGGGACGGCGGCCGCGGCCTCGGGCGTGTTGACGGTGATGCGCACCGCTTCCGAGCCGGCGCGCGCCAGATCCTTCACCTGGATCGCGGTGCCGATGGCGTCGGCCGTGTCGGTGTTCGTCATTGACTGCACCAGCACGGGCGCGCCGCCGCCGACCAGCACCGTGCGATCGCCGTGGCGCACGCTGACCTGACGGGTGATCCGGCGCGCCAGCGGGCCGGAGGAAATCGGGGAACCGGTACCGTTCATCCGTGCTCCTTAATTCAGGCTGAGTTTGACGACGTTGTCGCGTGCCGCCGCCTTCAGGTTCAGCGCGCCGCCGCGCAGGATTGCCTCCATGCCGGCGGCATTGCCGACCTTCAGGACGACCGGCTCGGCCACCTCGACGAGCTCGGTGGAGCCTGCCTTCATCAGCTTCGACAACAGCGTGCGCTCGCCGCTGACCGCAATGACTTCGACCCAGGTATCTTCACGCGCTTTCAGTTCGAGCACACCGGCGGACTGTGGCGCGGACGGCGGCGTTTCCACTGCCTGCGGCTCGACGGCCTCGGGCTGGGCGGGCGGCTGTGCAGGCGCCGCCACTTCGCCGGCGGGCTTTTCATCGATGCGGAGCGAGGGCAGCTGCAGCCAGTCCTTGCGGTAGGCAATGAAGGCGAGCGTAGCGACGAATACGAGCACCACGGCGGCGAGTCCCGCCAGCCGGCGTGCGCCGCGCCGGTGCAGGACCGGCGGCGCATAGCGGCGACTGCGGAATCCGGACGCCGGCAGCGGTCGGCGTACCACCATCGGCTCAAACGCCGGGTTCGGCTCGTTCGACAGCATGGCGACCAGCGGCTCGGGATCGAGCCCGAGCAGCTTGGCATACGAACGGATGAAGCCGCGCACGGTGGCCATGCCCGGCAAGGCGCCGAAATCGTTCGCCTCCAGCGCAGCGATCTGGCGCGGCGCGAGGCGCACTCGTTGCGACACTTCCTCGATCGAGAAAGTCAGCTGGCGGCGTCGGAGGGCCAGCAATTCGCCCGGCAAGGGTGCCGGCACAGATTCCGCCGCTGCTTGTTCCGCCGCTGCCTGTTCTGCCGCTGCCTGTTCTGCCGAGGCCTGCTCTGCCGGCACATCTGCCGTCGGCAGCTCTACCGTCGATGCATTGTCGGCCGGGACCCAGTCCAGCTGCGTTCCCTCGACCGGCACAGTGCCTTCCGGCGCCGGATCCGCCGGCGCGTCCGGCAGCGGCATGTCCGGCGTCACGCCGGCAGCGTCCTGTTCCGTCGGTCCTGCGTGCTTGTCGTCACTGGTCATCTGTTTCGCCACGTTGATAAGTTCTCAGCTCCGGCGAATCCGGGAAACGCCGCTGCCACTGTGAAACCAGACTGTGTTCTGCGGCCCGGTCGCCGAGCTTGCGCTCGATCCGAACCGCGATTGCGTAATCTTCCGCGCTCGCCTGCCCGCTACCGAGCACCGCAAGCATCGGCTCCCGCGCGGCCGCGTAGTCGCCGCGCTCGACCGCCAGGCGCGCCAGCTGCGCGTAGGCCGGCACCAGCGCCGGCTCGTGCGCCAGCGCACGGCGGAAATACGATTCGGCGCGGGCGCGGTCGCCCAGCCGCAGGCTGCACCGGCCGGCGTTCATGGCCGCATTCGCCGGCGACGCATACCGACGCTGCGCGAGCGCACTGTCGAGATGGGCCAGACCTTCTGCGGCCTTGCCTGCCTCGCACATCATCCAGCCCAGATTGTTCTGCAGCGCAGGATTGTCCGGATCGGCGCGCAGCGCGCGGCGCAGGCTGTCCAGCGCCTGCTCCTGCTCGCCAAGCTGCCACTGCGCCAGCCCGCGCAGGCCGAGCGCACCGGGATCACGCGGCGCAAGCTGCAGCGCGCGCTCGACTTCCTGCAGCGCGATCGCATATTTGCCGTCCGCATAATACGCATTCGCGAGCGCAAGTCGAGCATCGATACGTGCCTGCCTGTCTGCAGGATTCGCGGACGGGTCGCCCTGACCGCCCGCACAGCCCGCGAGCATGAAGACTACCAAAGCAAAATGACGCAGCACGCGCTGCCTCATTCGCGAATCTCCACGATCCGTCCGAAATCCACGCCGTATTTTTCCTGATAGGCGGACATCTTCTGCATGCGCTCCTGCACCCGGGTTCGGTCCTGGATTTCGCCGGCCAGCTGGCCGCAGGCGGCATCGATATCGTCACCGCGCGTCTTGCGCACGGTGGTGACGATGCCGGCATCCATCAGGACCTGTGCGAACGCCTTGATGCGGACATTGTTCGACCGCTTCAGCCCCGACTCGGGGAAAGGGTTGAACGGAATCAGGTTGAATTTGCACGGCACGTCGGCGACCAGCGCGATCAGTTCGCGCGCGTGCGCGTCGGTGTCATTGACGCCGTCGAGCATGCAGTATTCGAAAGTGATGAAGTCGCGCGGCGCAAACTCGAGGTAGCGGCGACACGCGGCCAGCAACTCCTTCAGCGGGTATTTGCGGTTCAGCGGCACCAGCTCGTCGCGCAGGCGATCGTTCGACGCGTGCAGCGACACCGCCAGCGCCACCGCGCAATCGCCCGACAGCTTGTCGATCATGGGCACGACGCCGCTGGTCGACACCGTCACGCGGCGGCGCGACAGGCCGTAGGCGTTATCGTCGAGCATCAGCTTCAGCGCGGCGACCGTCGGCTCGTAGTTCAGCAGCGGCTCGCCCATGCCCATCATCACGACGTTGGTGATCTGGCGCTCGCCCTTCGGCCCCTGCGCCACGCCCTTCGTGCGGCGCAGCAGGTTTTCCGCCATCCACAGCTGGCCGATGATCTCGCCGACCGACAGGTTGCGCGAGAAGCCCTGCTTGCCCGTCGAGCAGAAACGGCAGTTCACCGCGCATCCCGCCTGCGTGGACACGCACAGCGTGCCGCGATTTTCCTCGGGAATGAAAACGGTCTCGACAGCGTTGCCGTTGCCGACATCGAGCAGCCACTTGCGGGTGCCGTCGGTGGAGGTGTGGTCGCTGATGATCGCCGGAGCGGCGATCGTCGCGTGTGTCTTGAGTTTTTCGCGCAGCGACTTCGCGAGATCCGTCATCGCGTCGAAGTCGCCCTCGCCGAACTGGTGGATCCAGCGTTGCAACTGCTTCGCGCGAAACGGCTTCTCGCCGAGTTCGCCGCACCAGCGGACGAGCGCGGCGGGTTCCAGATCCAGCAAATTGGTCAGTGCCGCCATCTCGTGCCTCTGCATGCCATCCCTGGCAGGACCGGATGGAGGACGCTTGCCGCTGCGATCCGTCCGTGGTCCTGCTTCGGGGTTTCCTGTGTCCGCCCGAATCAGCGCGAGTAGACGTTCAGGGCCGGGAAGAAGTAGCTGATCTCGACCTTTGCCGTCTCTTCGGCGTCCGAGCCGTGCACGGCGTTGGCGTCGATGGAGTCGGCGAAATCGGCGCGGATCGTGCCCTTCTCGGCCTTCTTCGGGTCGGTTGCGCCCATCAGGTCGCGGTTCTTCAGGATGGCGTTCTCGCCTTCGAGTGCCTGCACCATCACCGGTCCCGAGATCATGAAGTCAACCAGATCCTTGAAGAAAGGACGCTCGCGGTGAACGGCGTAGAAGCCTTCGGCTTCGGCGCGCGACAGGTGAACCATGCGCGCAGCGATGATCTTCAGGCCTGCGTTTTCGAAACGCGAATAGATCTGGCCGATCACGTTCTTGGCCACGGCGTCCGGTTTGATGATCGACAGGGTGCGTTCGATTGCCATCTGAAAAACTCCAATAAAATGAAAGGGTTAAGAATTTTGATGCGAATTCTGGATAGCCCGGCATTCTAGCACGAAAGCAGGCTCCGGTTAGCTGCGACGGTAGTGGTTGCTGGCGCCACAGGCTCGAAAGACCCGAGTGGACGTCCCATCGGATTGTCGAGTAAATTAATGAATTGGCAGCCGGATGCACCGGCGGCCACAGTTTCAAGTTGATTAACGGAGGCCTCATGAACCAACCCCTGCCCACCCAATACGGCAGCTACAGCGGCACGACCGCCGCGACGCGTCATCGCGTGCTGCGCAACACCTACTGGCTGCTGGCACTGTCGATGCTGCCGACGGTGCTGGGCGCATGGCTCGGCGTACAGCTGAATTTCTCGCTGCTGGCAGGCAGCCCGATGCTGGGCTTCATTGCCTTCCTCGCCATCGCGTTCGGCTTCTTCTACGGCATCGAAAAAACCAAGCACTCGGCAGCAGGCGTCTTCCTGCTGCTCGGCTTCACCTTCTTCATGGGGCTGATGCTGTCGCGGCTGATCGGGCACATTCTCGCCTTCTCGAACGGCGCGCAACTGGTGATGACGGCCTTCGGCGGCACCGCGGTGGTGTTCGCCGCGATGGCCTCGATCGCCACCACCAGCAAGCGCGATTTCTCCGGCCTGGGCAGCTGGCTGTTCGCCGGCGTGATCGTGATCCTGCTGGCGGCTGTCGCGAACATCTTCCTGCAGCTGCCGGCGCTGCAGATCGTGATCTCGATGGTCGCGGTCGCGATCTTCTCGGCCTATATCCTGTTCGACGTGCAGCGCGTCGTGAACGGTGGCGAAACCAATTACATCACCGCGACGCTGGCGATCTATCTCGACCTGTACAACGTGTTCGCGAACCTGCTCGCACTGCTCGGCATCTTTGGCGGCGAGCGCGACTGATTCGCGTCCCTGCCAACAAAAACGCCGACCCGCGGGTCGGCGTTTTTATTGGAAAGAACGCTCAGCCGCGCTCGAATACCGCGATCGATTCCACGTGCGCGGTATGCGGGAACATGTTGACCACGCCAGCGCGGGTCAGGCGGTAGCCGCCGACGTTCACCAGCACGCCCGCGTCGCGCGCGAGCGTGCCCGGGTTGCAGGAAACATATACGATGCGTTGCGGCTGCAGCGACGGATCGGTCTCGCGCGCCTCGGCGATCGCCTTGCAGACTTCCATCGCGCCCTCGCGCGGCGGATCGATCAGCATGCGGTCGAAACGCTGTAGCGACCTCAGGTCGTCGACACCGAACTCGAACAGGTTGCGGTTGTAGAACGTGGTCTTTGCATCAAGACCGTTCAGCGCGGCATTCTGCAGCGAGCGCTCGGTCAATGCCGGACTGCCCTCGATGCCGACCACTTCCGCCGCCTGCGTCGCCAGCGGCAGCGTGAAGTTGCCGAGGCCGCAGAACAGGTCGGCCACGCGGTCGCCCGGCTGCACGTCGAGCAGCCGCAGGGCACGCGAGACCAGCACGCGATTGATCTGGTGGTTCACCTGCGTGAAGTCGGTCGGCCTGAACGGCATGTGGATGCCGAATTCCGGCAGCAGGTATTGCAGCGGGCGCTTTTGCGGATACCAGGGCGCGGCGGTGTCGGGGCCCTTGGTCTGCAACCAAAACTCGACCTGCCATTCGTCGGCGAAGGCTTTCAGTTTTTCTTCATCAGCAGCGGTGAGTGGCTCCATGATCCGCAGCACCAGCACGATCACCTGCTCGCCCTTGTCTTCGCCGATGGCCAGTTCGACCTGCGGCAGGCGCTCGCGGATCGACAGCGCTGCGACCAGCGCGCGCATCGGCACCAGCATCGCCGACACTTTCGGCGGCAGGATCTCGCAGGTGCTCATGTCGGCGATGAAGCTGGACTTGCGCTCATGGAAGCCGATCAGCACCCCGCCCTTCTTCTCGACGAAGCGCACCGACATCCGCGCGCGGTAGCGATAGCCCCAGTCCGGCCCCTGGATCGGACGCATCACCTGCTCGGGACGCACCTTGCCGATATGTTGCAGGTTATCTTCCAGCACACGCTGCTTGATCGCCACCTGTGCGGCCGGGTTCAGATGCTGCATCGCGCAGCCGCCGCACAGGCCGAAGAATTCGCACTTCGGCCGGGTGCGCAGCGGCGACTCGCGCAGCAGCTCGGTCATGTCGGCGGCTTCCCATTTCGGCTTGCGCCGATAGGACTTGAAGCGCACCTGCTCGCCGGGCAGCGCGCCCTCGACGAAGATCACTTTGCCGGGCGTGCCGTCTTCATTCGGCAGGTGGCCGACACCGCGCGCCTCCATGTCGAGCGATTCGATGTCGAGGATCGGGGATGTATTCATGGGCAACGGGTCCGGCAGGATGGCAAACCCGCGATTTTACCGCCTGCAGCGACGAAGATCGCGAGTCCCTTGCGTGGCGGCCTGCCGCGCGGCTAGGCGCCCGCGCCGCTCCACAGCGCGAGGTAGTCCTGCCAGTGCCGGGCATCCTGGCGCGACAGCCAGGAGCGCACCAGCTCGATTTCGGCGTCGTAGGCGCTGCGCGTGAGCGTGCCGCGCAGCAGCAGGTAGCGACAATAGACGAGGTAGGTGTTGACGACGTCGGTCTCGCAATAATCGCGGATCTCGGCCAGCCGGCCTTCCTGATACAGCGTCCACACCTGCGAGCCATCAACGCCCATCTTGCCGGGGAATCCGCACAGCTTCGCAAGGTCGTCCAGCGGCGCATTGGCGCGGCCGGTATACATCGCGAGGTGGTCCATCAGGTCGAGATGCCGCGTGTGATAGCGGGAGAGGTAGTTGTTCCACTTGAAATCGCGGTCATCGTCGCCCTGTTCCCAGAAGCGGGGGGCGGAGATGCCGTGGATCATCGCGCGGTAATTCAGCACCGGCAGGTCGAAACCGCCGCCATTCCAGGACACCAGCTGCGGCGTGTAGCGGTCGATCACCCGGTAGAAGTCCTGCAGCAGCTTGGGCTCGCCATCTTCCGGCATGCCGAGCGAACGCACGCGCAAGCCCTCGTCGTCGCGGAAGACGCAGGAGATCGCCGCCACGCGGTGCAGGTGATGCTGCAGGAAATCGGAGCCGGTCTTCTCGCGCCGCGCGGCGAATGCCTGCGCCGCAACCTCGGCATCCGGCACATCCGCGCCCAGCCCGTTCAGCGCGCGCAGGCCGGCCACATCGGGAATGGTCTCGATATCGAACACCAGAACGGGAATCACAGCAGCGCGTCCTTCCCGACGCCACGTGCCGTCATCGCGCGCTTCAGGCGCATCAATCCCTCCTGCTGTATCTGACGCACGCGCTCGCGCGTGATTCCCATCTCTTCGGCCAGTTCTTCCAGCGTGGCCGGCGCGCCGTGGTCGAGGCCGTAACGGCGCATGATCACCTGGCGCTGCTTGACGGGAATGCCGTCCAGCCAGTGGCGCACGAGGCCGATCAGCTCGCGCTGCGCGACGTGCGCATCGGGGCCGTCGTCGGTGGCGTCGGCGAGGATGTCGAGCAGGCTGGAGTTGGGGTCGCCGTCCAGCGGCGTGTCGAGCGATGCGACATGGTCGGCCAGCGCAAGTATCTGCTGCACGTCCTCGACGCTGCGCTCGACCAGATGGGCAATGTCCTCCATGCGCGCGTCGTGCGGGCTGGTCATGCGCGCCTCGAGGTGGTATTTCGCGCGCAGGACCTGATTCAGCTCGCGGATCCGGTGCACCGGCAGGCGAATCGCGCGCGACTGGTTCATGATCGCGCGCTCTATGCTCTGCCGGATCCACCAGGTGGCGTAGGTGGAAAAGCGGAAGCCGCGCTCGGGCTCGAACTTGGTGATCGCATGCATCAGGCCAAGGTTGCCCTCTTCGATCAGGTCGAGCAGCACCAGCCCGCGGTTCACGTAATGCTTGGCGATCGACACGACCAGCCGCAGGTTATGCTCGATCATCACCTGCCGGGCGTCGAAGTCGCCCTGCTTGGCGAGGGTGGCGTAATGCACCTCTTCCGGCGGGGTCAGCAGCGGGCGCGAGCCGATCTGGTTCAGGTAATGCTGGGTGGCGTCGCTGGCCAGCTCGGATTCGAGCAGGGAGCGGAAATCGTCGATGCTTGCAGCCTCGGGCAGCACCTCGCCCGTCGCCTCGCCCGCCGCCTCGCCATCCCCGAACGCGAGTTCCTCCGTCGGCTCTTCGGCCTCGGGAGTCTCCGGCGCGTCGGGATGGCGTTTCATTCAGCGGCTGGGCAACAGGCTGATCGGATCAACGGGCTTGCCGAGCTGGCGGATCTCGAAATGCAAGCGAACGGACTCGGCGTCGGAATCGCCCATCTCGGCAACGCGCTGGCCTCGGGTCACGGTTTGACCCTCCCTCACGAGGATGGTTTTGTTGTGTGCGTAGGCCGACACGAGGCCTTCGCTGTGGTCGATGATCACGAGGTTGCCATAGCCACGCATGCCCTTCGCATACAGTACCGTGCCGTCGCCGACGGCAACGACGGGCTGGCCCGGCTGCCCGGAGATGTCGATGCCCTTGGTTGCAGGATCGAACTTGCGGATCAGCTTGCCTTCGGTGGGCCAGATGAAGCGCGCGGCGGCGGCCGCGTCGGGCTTGCGCGGCGCCTCGGCCGGCTTCGGCGGCTCTGCCGGCTTGGCTACCTCGGCCGGCTTGGCGGCCTCGGCGGGCTTGGGTGCCTCGGCAGGACGCGGCGCATCGGCGGAATGCGGCGCATCGCCGCGCTGCATCTCGCTCCAGGTCTGGTCGGTGTAGGCGACCTTGGTACCGATCGGCCCGCGCTTGAGGCTGCTGGACGGTCGCGGCGCCTGATCCGCCGGCGCAGCCGGCTGCGCCGGCGGCTTCGCGCCTTCGGCCGGCACGACCGACATCTCGAGCCCGGTATCGACCGGCACGCTGACTGCACGCGCGCCTTCCGGCGGCACCACGCGCAGCTGCTGGCCGATCTTGATGTCGTTCGGGTTGGCCAGCACATTCCATTCCGCAAGGTCACGCCAGCCCGCATTGAACTGCTGCGCGATGCGCGTCAGGGTATCGCCCTTCTTGACGGTGTAGAACCCGGGCGGGTCCGGCAAGACGGGGGCGGCGGCATCCTGCGGCTTCTGCGTGTCCGCACGCGCGGGCTTTTGCCCCGGCGGCGTGCGGTCGAAAACAGGCGCATTGGACGGCATCTCCGCGCATCCGTGCAGCCACAGGATGGCGGGGAGCATCAGCGCGATCGCGGTCGTCTTAATCTTCATCGTTCCTGAATATGTATCGGTTCCGGCGTCAGCCGAAAGTGCCTGGCCTGAGCGGCACGAAATGGCAGGCCTCGAGCATGTCGGCCATCCACTCGTTGCGCTGGGTACGCACGACCAGCTTGAGCCTTTGCTGCTGGCCGCCCACCGGCGCCACCAGCCTTCCGCCGATCGCCATCTGGTCGAACAGCGCCTGCGGGACTTCCAGCCCGGCTGCCGCCAGAATGATGCCATCGAACGGACCGCACTGGGGAAGCCCCAACATACCATCGCCGTAGTGTAGCCGGAGGTTCGGTATGCGCAACGGCCGCAGATTGCTGCGTGCCTGCTCGTGCAGCGGGCGAATCCGCTCGATCGAATAGACTTCGTCGGCCACCTGCGCCAGCACTGCCGCCTGATAGCCGCAGCCGGTGCCGATCTCGAGCACGCGCTGCAGCTTGCCATGCGAGCCACCGCGCAGCACCTCGATCATGCGTGCGACGATGTAGGGCTGGGATATGGTCTGATGGTAACCGATCGGCAGCGAAGCATCGATATAGGCCTGCGGCGCGAAGCCCGGCTCGAGAAAATAATGGCGCGGCACCGTCTCCATCGCGGCCAGCACCAGCGCGTCCTGCACCCCCTGCTGCGCGACGCGCTGCACCATTGCCTTGCGCACCGCGTCGGACACCAGCGGCATGTTGGCCAGCTTGTCGACGGGCGGCGACGGCCGCTTCATCTCCGGCGATTTCGCATGCACGACGAAGTCTTTCGACGGGGCCGCATGGTGCGCTGCATGGTGCGCCGCATTGCGCGTCGCCGTCTGGCGGCTGTTCAGCGCGGGCGACGCGCCGGCCTTGTTGCGGCCGGCCAGCCCGCTGACGAAATCCAGCGTCAGCGGGAATCGTTTTTTCGGCTGGCCTTTGCCTTCGCTCATTCGAGTACCTGTCTCAGGCGCTCGAGCTGCGCGTTGTGGGTCAGGTCGACCTGCAGCGGCGTGACCGACACCCAGCCCTGTTCGGTCGCATGGAAATCGGTGCCCTCGCTGGCCTCCTTCGCCTTGCCGACCGGCCCGATCCAGAAGATCTCGTTGCCGTGCGGGTCCTGCGTGCGGATGACCGGCTCGGATTCGTGCCGCTTGCCCAGCCGGGTGGCGACGATCCGGTCGAGCGCTTCATAGGGCCGGTTCGGTATGTTCACGTTCAGCAGGAAGGGCTGGTGCAGCGCGTCCAGTTTGCGCAGCACGATGTCCTTCGCCAGCCGCGCCGCCGAATCCAGCTCGGCCCAGCCGTGGTTGACCTGGGAGAACGCGATCGCGGGAATGCCGAAAAGGAAACCCTCGGTCGCGGCGGCGACGGTGCCGGAATACAGCGTGTCGTCGCCCATGTTCTGGCCCTGGTTGATGCCGGAGACCACCAGGTCGGGACGCTCCCCGAGCATGCCCGTCAGCGCGATATGCACGCAGTCGCTGGGAGTGCCGTTAATGGAATGGAAACCGTTGGCGGCCCGCTGCATGCGCAGCGGCCGGTCGAGCGTCAGCGAATTCGAGGAACCGGAGCGATTGCTGTCCGGCGCGACCACGATGATGTCCGCGATCGTCGCGAGCTGCTCCGCGAGCGCATTGATGCCCGGGGCGAGATAGCCATCGTCATTGCTGATCAGGATTTTCATTGCGGCGATTTTACCGCAACGCAGACCTGCAAAATTGAACCTTTGATGACGCTCAACGCGGTTCGCTGACCAAGAAATTTTGCACGGTAGCGAACTCGCGGGTTCGCGAAAACGGCGGCAGGCTTTGCCAGATGCGGCGTCCGTAGGGCTTGGAGATGAGCCGCGGGTCGCAGATCATCAGTACGCCACGGTCATGTTCGTCGCGTATCAGCCGGCCGGCACCCTGTTTCAGCGTGATGATCGCTTCCGGCAGCTGGTGGTGCATGAAGCCGCTCAGCCCGCGTTTTTCCATGTCGGCGATACGTGCAGACAGCACCGGGTCGTCGGGCGGCGCGAACGGCAGCTTGTCGATGACGACCACGGACAGCGCATCGCCGCGCACATCGACGCCTTCCCAGAAGCTCTGGCTGCCGATCAGCACCGCATTGCCGGCGGCACGGAACTGGTCATGCAATTCGGGCCGCCCGAGTTCGCCCTGAACCAGTAACGGCCACGGGAGATTGCGCTGGGCGAATTGTTCGCGCAGCCGCTCGGC
>JACCDX010470539.1_pt1 | contig 12628 bp, 9 predicted proteins | sample 7449681 | NCBI WGS metagenome assembly JACCDX01 (sample SAMN15323450, study PRJNA562643) | freshwater metagenome | isolation source: river surface water | place: USA:Blue River Watershed | collected 2017-08-18
CTGCAATGGTTTCAACTAACTTGTTGCCGTTGCCTGTAATTGTCTGATCAATAATAACACCTGTACATGCACCTGCGCTTGTACCGCAAGTTACTAGTACATCGTTGTTGTTACCTGATACAACACTAGTATATGTGTTACCATTACCTGTTATTTTATAATTTGCTTTATTGTTATCACCAGTCTGGCTCATTGTTACTGTGTTGCTGTCGCCAGTAATAGTAGCATAATCACTTGCACTTACGCCGATGTTATTGCCACTACCTGATTGTGTTAAGGTAACTGTGTTACTATTACCAACTTGATCAATAAAAACCTTGTTAGTAGTACTTGCTACCTGAGCAAAAGCACTGGTAGAGCCTAAAGCCATTACAAGACCAAACAACAAGCCTTTGTATGTCTTAGTCATTGACTCTCTCCTGTTTTAATTTTATTACCGGAACCATCTGATATATTTGATTCTACGGCGTCGTTCTTCTCTTTATTTTTAAGTGTGTTTTTTAGCTTATTAAGAATTTGTGCTTCTTCTTTTGCTTTCTTTTTAGCTTCTTCGGCTAGTCTAATTTCTTCTACAGATTTTGGATCGTAGTCCCAAAAGCCTCGTTTCTGTCCTTCGCGAATCATCTCAACTACTGCGGCCTGAATAGCCATGTTAGTTGCACGATTTCCGCTTTCGTTTACACCCATACCAATTTCAGCTTCAATTGACTTAGTACCAGCTTCTACAAAACGTAGAACGCCTAGCTTGTCCATGTAGCTATAAACTGTTTTGGTTGTAGTAATGCTAACAAGCACTTCACCTGTTGTAACACTTACTACACGTAAACTTACAGTAATCATATCTGCTTGATATTGTGTTTGTGGACCGATACCAAGGATACGCATACCGCTACCGCCTGTTACAACATTGCTGTCATAACCAACAATACCGCCCTCAACTAGTACACCGGCGAACAACATTGGAGGCATCGGTTTTGCATTTGCACCTTCATAAATTTCGCGCATCTGACGAATCATCTGACGCTCTTTCATTAGGTTGTCTAAACCAACACGCTCAACAACTTTGAACCAACTGCCGTTGCCTACGTCTTGAAGTGCTTTAATCAAATAAGTTTCTGAGCCTTGTGTGACTGCGCTGCTTAACTGTGCAACCATTGGGCTAGGCTTACGTTGACCTGTTCTGTCTAAGAAGCTGTATACAGCAACAACTACTGGGCCATTAGCTGGCTTTGGCAGAACGAATTCTGGACGATCCAATGTTGTGCCTTCGATCTTTGCGTCTTGAAATTGAGTTTTGGTTAGCAACTTATCCATTTGTGAATAACTTGCACAACCACTTAGCACAAGACTTGCGCTTGCTAATAATGCTACTGATAGTTTTTTCATATTAGCCACCACCTGCTGCGCCAACCATTGTTGCTACTGGCACTTTAATAACTGTTACTGTACCATTGGCATCAGTAATAGTCAATGTAATAAATGAGCCGTCTTTCTTGTACGACACTGTACCGCCTGTTGGGAAGTCTAGTACGCCTTCGCTAATACCTGCTTCACCAAAGATGTTATCAGTAATTTGTTTTGCAAGTTCTTGATACATTCTACTTTCTAAGGCTTGCTTAAAACGATAGATTGGATCTTGCATTAATTTTAATTCAGCTTTAGCTTCTGCTTGTGCTTTTTCGTCTTTGATTTTTTGTTTGGCTGCTTGTTCTTGATTGTATATACTTAGAACGTGCTGTGTGTAGCCAATGCCACTAAAGGCAGGGCTGTTAAATTGATGCACAATCTCAGATGCGCCAGCTGACGATGCAGAAACAAGTAAAGCTGAAAATAAAAACATGTTAATTTTTCTTAGCATCATGTCCTGTCTCCTCATACTTTGCTTTTACTTTCTCTACATGTGATGTGTTTACTTGTTCTTTAAGAGCTTCTAACTCTTTTTCTTTTTGAGCTTTTTCAATAATTTTTTGAACTGCTCTATACTCTAGTACAACATTAACTTTCTGTTGTAATCGAATCATATCTTGATCCAGCATACGAGTTTTGTCAATAACACGAATTAATGCTATGTGCATTTCGTGCAATGCTGGATCAATGTGTTCGCCTATGAAAGTCCATATAAAATAGATAAAGTAGCCTAAACCTACCATAGCTACAATTGGGAAACCAAATTGACTGATTAAATCTGCTACGCCGTCCATTATTTGTTCTCTTCGGTTACTTTAACTAAAATTATTCTATTGTTTTCATTGACCTCTACAACAAACTTATCGCCAGTTTTCACATTAAGTGATTCTGGAGTAAGCTCTTTGTCAAAAAGAATATTATTGCCTGCTGTTTCAAATACATAATCTACGTAAAGCATTAGTCTCTCCTTGCGTCCACTTTACCATCTTCTACAAAGTTGTTAGCTCTGGAGATGCGTTCAATATCGGGTTTTAGTTCTAATGCGCTGCTAACCAGCAGATCGATCTTCATCATTTCATTACTCATAGTAGTTGCACGATTTTCTAATGACTTACAGAACATAGTTAATGTTTTAACTTGTTCAACAACACCTTCGAGTAATTGTCTAATTACAAGGAAAATGAAAAAGCCCATTGCTAGTGATCCAGCAATAGGTGCGCCAACTTCTGCTATGAGTTTAAAGATTTCTTCCACAAAGACTCCCAACTTAGGAAATAAGTTTTTATAGTGTCAATGTCTATGTGGGTATGTGAGTTGTAAGTGTAGATTTGTCTGTTATAAATCTTGTACTATTATTTATCAAAAAGAAAGGGCATACCCTAAAGTACGCCCTTTCTAATTAGTTTAAAGTGTAGTGTTAATTACATTAAGTTAATTAATGCTTCAACTACGCCTTCGCCGCTGTCGCTTGAACCAATTGCCTTACCGATAATTGTACCAGCTTTGGCATTGTTATTAACCATTGCATGGCCCTTAACACCGCTTGCTACTAGTAAATCACCCTTAGCAACTGGACCAACTACCTTAACTGGAACACGACCAGTTAGTGCAATGTATGGATGAGTATCGTTATTACCAGCAGCACTGTTCATCATGTATGCTGGATCTGTTGAAACAACACCTGCTACAGCGTGGTCATTTTCATGATCACATGCAGTAATTTCTTTAGCGCCGCCAAAGCATACTACTGTGCCTGGTTCTAGGATTGCATCAGCTTCGTAACGTTCTGCCAAGTCAGCGTAACGTGCGCTTGATGCTGTACCTTGGAAGATATTAGCATACAAGTCACCGCTAGAGTCACGAGCAGCAACCTTACTTGCTGTAGCTGTAGTTGTAGCATCAACTGCTACTGAATCTGCTGCTACAGTAATGTAGTTACCTGCGCCAACTGCTAGTACGCCCGAGCTATGTGTTAGACCGCCGCCTGCTGTACCACTAGCTAGTGTAAATGCACCAGTTGTACTGTTGTAATCAACACCGCTTGAGCCGCTGAATAACGCACGAACGTTTGTGTTTGAAAGTTCAATACTATCAGCGTTTACAGTAATACCATAACCGCCTGCAACGTTCAATGTTACTGAACCAGTTGAGCCGCCGCCAACTAAGCCGTTACCTGCAACAACTTCACTAATGTCGCCTGTTAGTGTTACGTTACTTGCGCTTGTAACACGACCATATGCGTCAATTGTAATTTGTGCTGCTTGAGTTGCGCTACCGTATACACCAGCAGTTACACCACTTGTTGAAAGTGCAATATCATCTGCGTTTACAGTAATACCTGTACCAGCACCAACTGCTAGTACGCCTGAAGCAAATGTTAAACCTGCACCTGCTGTTGTATTTGCTAGACTAATTACACCACCGCTATAGCTAACTCCGTTTGTACCACTTAGGCGTGCATCAATACGTGTGTTTGCTTCTGCTTGACTTGGGCCTGTATATGTGAATACGCCGCCGCTGTAGTTGAAGCTGCCATCGCCGCCTGCATCAGTTGCACTGAACAAGCTAGTAATATAAGAACTGTTAACTGCTACGTTGTCTGCGTTTGCAATAATACCAGCGCCAGCGCCTACTGCAAATGTACCACCTGAGTATGTTAAGCCATCGCCGCCTGTAAAGTGAGCGCGAACATCGTTAGCACTTGGGCCTGTGTAGCTAATGATACCAGTGCTACTATCGTAGCTTAAGCTGCCATCACCACCGTTGTCAGTAACACTGATGTTTCCACGAGCTCTTGCGGCAGTAAAGTAAAGGTTTGCACCTTCTACTAAATCACCTGTGTCATGATTTGATAGGCTTGAAACTGTACCAGTTACGTTACCAATTAAAGATGCTGTTACCTGGTGGAATGTTACGTTACTGCTGGTTGCAACTGCCTGACCGATACTGATTTGACCGTTGCTTAATGTTACACCAGTACCTGCTGAAAAATGAGCACGTACTTCTGATGCACTTGGACCAGTATATGTAATTTCACCAGTAGCGTTATTATATGCTAATGATCCATCACCACCTGCATCTGTTACACTGATTAAACCGCGAGCAGCTGAATCAGACAACATATTTTGATATGTTGAACCATCATTTGTAAACTGCCACTTATCGTCTGCTTCATTCCAACGTAGCTGTACATCGGCACTATCACCACGTTTGATTCTTAAACCAGCGTTCTCAGTCGGTGTACCACTTGTAAAGTTGCTGTTTAGGTCAATAATGTTATCAGCTAAACTAATTGTTTCACTGTTAACTGTTGTAGTCGTACCGCCAACAGTTAAGTTACCTGAAATAACTACTGCGTCAGTAAATGTCTTAACACCAGCAATAGACTGAGCACCTGTAACACGAACAACTGATGAGTCATTGTCAACATAGTGCTTAGTAGCAGCATCTTGTGCTTGAACTGGGTTAGTTAGATTGTTAATATATTGACTGTTAACATCTAAGTTACTTGCTAATTTTAAGCCACCGCTAGCTGTAATTGTTTTACCTGCGCTTACTGTGATATTTGATTTAAGCTGAATATCGCCTGTATTTGAATTTAGTTCTAGATCACCACCACTTGTTGTTACAAGTGAAAGATTTTGACCTGCATCAGCACTAACGGTAATTGTACCGCTATTGTCTGAAAGAACTTGTTGTCCGTTAACATAAAGTGATCCTGGACCAACGTATACATCTTTCCAAACATTATTAATACTACCCAAGCTATAGGTATTATTTGCGCTTGGTTCAAAGTTTGCAGCAAAACCTGTGCCACCTGCTGTTTTATCAAAGTAACCTTGGTTTACACTAATTGCGCCTGCGTTGTAAGTAATACCACCTGTACCACTTAGGCGTGCATCAATACGTGTGTTTGCTTCTGCCTGACTTGGGCCTGTATATGTAAATACGCCAGTTGAGCTATTATAACTGAAGCTGCCATCACCACCTGCATCAGTTGCGGTGAATAATGCTCTTGTATCTGCGTTTGATGAAGCTGAACCTGCTACTGCAACGTTTGATCCACCAAACTGTAGCACACCGTTAGATAGGCTTAGTGCTACGCCGCCAATGCGGATTGAGTTTGGACCAACGAATACGTCTTTCCAAACATTTGTTGCACTACCTAAGCTATATGTGTTGTTTGCGCTGGGTTCTAAGTTACCTGTCCAGCCAGTGCCGCCGCTGGTTACATCATAATATGATGTATTAACTGCAACGTTGTCTGCGTTAACTGTAATACCGGCGCCTGCACCAATATTAATTGTTGCGTTACCGCTGGTTGCACCACCAGTTAAACCACTTCCTGCTACAACTGCTGTAATGTCAGCACCGCCCAGTGCTGCGATATCAGAGGCCGTTGCCAGTGGAAAGCCGCCTGCTGTTGTACCATCGTGAACTACTACTGTATTCTTATCTGTATCGATGGTAATTTCGCCAGCCAGACCAGTGAAACTGGCGTGTTGAGCGGTATTACCACGACGTCTCTGAATTGCTGTTGCCATTCTAAATCCCCTAGAGTTATACTCGATTGTTATGCATATTTATCATTTATTTAATAATCATTAGTTCTAACTCATCGTTCAAGTCTTTGACCTTGATCCAATTGTTATTAACTAATTGACCTTTATAAACTGGAGCCGATCCTAATATGCAAACCACCGCCCAGCTGTTTCTTTTTTCTCTGCCTAAATATTCTTGTGATTCGTGCCACATGATATCTTTAACAGTTTTCTTTAATTCATTGCCATCAGAATCTGTTTGTATTTCTACTGCATTTTCTGGTAACGCAAAATCCTTTGACAAATTTTGCTTATAAAAACTTTTTAGCTTTGTTGTTTCAATTTCTAACCATTCAACAATATTATATTTGACTTGCTTATTTCTGTACTTTTTGTGCCAGTGATTCCATGCAGTATTACCCACTATCGCTGCTTTTGGTACTACTACGCCAACTACTTTATCACCTTCATCTGCTACTCTTAATTTGCCGTTAGCATCCAATGTTACAGTAAAGCCGTTCCTATCTTCGCCGCGGCTATTACCGTCGGCCCATTCAAATAATTCTGCATAGCATGTTCCGTTACTATAATAAGATCCGTTAGAAAACACACTGCCTTCACCGTCAACTCTAAATGCTTCAGTATCTTCGTCTACTGTAACACTAATAGCGTTCCAACGATTATTCATCGGTGCTACCGCAGTAATACTAAATGCGTTATGATCGTACTCTAATGTTGGAATATCAATTGAAACTGCATCAGTGTCGTTAAATCTATGATAAACACCAAATGTAGCATCATTTACTTTGCTCATACTTCCTAACGCAACACTACCATCACTAAACACATTGGTACCTTGACGGTTCATTCTGCTTACAGCACGGAATACAAATGTTTTGTCGTCATCGCCATCACCTTCTACAATTACACCGCGTGTGCATCCATCACCGCTGCTGGGGAGGTCTGCTTCGCTGGTATATCCTGATCTAAAGTGCGCTGAACCTTTACCAAAACTTCTTGGGCTTTTTGTACCTGATGCAAGCTGCCCATTTTTACCCACAAGTAAAACTACATCGTTTTCTTTAGAAAACAACAATCCATCATCACTGGCATCAACTGTATAAGTTTTTGAGCCTGTGAGAACAATACGATCTCTACGCTGCTCTGATGCACTGGTAATTTTTTGTAGTGCTATTTGCATTTTTCCTTCAAATTCTACTGTTAACTTTTTTGTCACTGCTTGCGTAATTTCCTCAGTTAATGCCGCAACATCAATCTTAGGTTCAATTACTTCTTCAACAGTTTGTTTTTTAGCTCTTGCCATGTGTGTGTTCCTGTTGTTTAACTTACAATTGCTCTGTCTGTAATACGTCTCCAGTTTGAACCATCACTGAATGCCATAGTGGCTCCGCCTGATTCATCACTGACATAAATCATTTGACCTGGTACACCTGCATTTGGTAAACTTGCTACCTTAAATGAATCGTGTGTTACGCCGCTTGTTTCAAGAATATATTCGTAGTCGCCCTTATAGGTGTTGCTATCCACAACCGATCCGTAATCAATTACGATATCAGTTACATCAGTAATAAAACCATAGTCGGTTATTTGTTCAAAAAGAACACCTCTTACAACACCTGTTTGTAGAGTATATGTATCTTGATTATAAGTTAACGAACCGTTTGCTCCAAAAGAACCGTTGTCGTTAAATTGTATTTGCGTATTGCTGCCAGCTGGTGTTGCGCTAACTGTGGTAAAACTTAAATTACCTGCGCCATCTGTGGTAACAACTTGGCCGTTGGCACCATCTGCTGTTGGAAGTACATAAGCATTAGCAATAGTAACGCTAGTACCTTGTACTTTAAATACTTCGCTTTCGTTGTTAGCTGAATATACTTTAAAAATAGGTGCAGTATTGTTGTCGTTATCGCGTACACGAATTACTGTACCTGTGCCGTTAGCATGTTTTAAATCTAAATATGCACCGGAGTATTTGATGGATGGGTTAGTACCTAAACGTAAGCTACCGTTAACGAACAGTTTTTCGTTAGAGCTAGTAGAGCCAATACTTACTGTATCGTTAGCACTGTCAACAAACAGTGTACCGCTGTCTACGTTTAATGTTGTGAGAGTTGAACCAATGCTTGTCCAAGCATTGGATTGATATACCTGTAAGGTTGAATTGGATTTATCAATCCAAATATCACCTGCGTCTGCGCTAGCAGGTACAGATATATTGCCGTGAATTCGGGCGCCCTGTTTCCCAACCCTAAAATCAGATTGAGTGGTACCCTTAAAGTTACCAAAAATAGCCATCAATGTCCCCGGTCAGTTCAGTGAAAAATCACTGTCAGTGACATGCGTCACTGTCATTTTCCGTTAAAACTATTTATCAGGAACTTTGAAAAAATCTTAAATTAAGGCTTCAACAACGCCTGGTCCGACATCTAGCTTATCGCTGATAGCTTTACCGACCATAGCTGCTGCTGGTACATCACGTGGATATAGTGCTGCTACTGCATATCCAATATGCCCTTCACCAGCTGTAACCAGTACGTCACCTTTACGAACTACGCCTTTAACCTTAACTGGAACACGACCGCGAAGCGCGATACATGCTACTGTAGGTCCTACTAAATGACTGTTCATAACGTGAGCTGGTTGTGTAGTTACTACGCCTGCAACTCTTGTTGATTCGTAACTTACAGAAGCTGTTACTTCTGCATCACCTCCAAACACAAGAACTGTGCCCGGTAGATAATCAGCATCGGCTAGATAGTTTTCTGCCAAGTCAGCGTATTGTGCTGCTGTAGCTGTACCAACAAAGTAGTTTGCATATACGTTACCTGAACCGTCACGAGCAACTACTTTACCTGCGGTATTAGTCGTTGATGCGTCAACTGCTACTGTATCTGCACCTACTGTGATATAGCTGCCTGCGCCAACTGCTAGTATGCCGCCTGAATAAGTTAGACCATTACCACCAGAAACTCTAGCATCAATTGCTGTGTTTGCTGCACTAGTAAAATCACTTACTTGACTTGCTGTAATACTTATGCTAGTATTAGATATAGCAGTAACACGACCGTAAGTATCAACTGTTATGGATGGTACTGCACTTGCAGTTCCGTAAGTCTTAGCACCTGTTGAGATAATGCCGCTTGTTAGTGCAACATTGTCTGCATTAACTGTAATACCGTCACCTGCACCTACTGCAAACGTACCGCTCGAATAAGTTAAACCGTTTCCGCCTACTAGATATGCATTCATTGCACTGTTAGCACGAGCAGATGTAAAGTATAAGTTAGCACCTTCAGCTAAATCTGTTGTGCTAAATGCACTCAAGTTAACAGCAATATTGTCAGCATTAACTGTGATACCTGTTCCTGCACCAATATCTAATGTAACAGCACCTGATGTTCCGCCACCAACTAAGCCGTTACCTGCTGTTACAGATTCAATATCACCTGCATCATTTGTGAAGCTGAACACACCGGTGCTTGCATTATATGTTAAATCACCTGATGCACTAAATTGACTTCTTACATATGATACGTTAACAGCAACATCGTCTGCGTTTACAGTAATACCGTCACCTGCACCGATGTTTAGTGTAACATCACCAGTGTTGCCGCCGCCTACAAGACCGTTGCCGGCGCTGACACCTGTTATATCAGCAGTGTTGCTATTTGTAATAGTAATAACATTACCTGTATTAGTTACAGTAATACCTGTACCACTTTGAATAGTTAGTGTTTCGCCACTAGTAATTGCTTTTATTGCACCGTTACCGCTGTCTGTTAATACTGACCAGCTACTATAATTGTCAGCACTGGTTGTAATTGAACCGTTAGCACTGTTATATGTAATTAATCCGGAACCACTGAACAATCCTCTAATCTGTGCATCTGTTACACCAGAGTAATTAAACACACCGTTGGCACTGTCGTAGCCAATGCCGCCATAACCGGCAATATTTGCTGCGCTAAATGCGCTGCGGATAGCAGAAATATTTCCATCAATAGTAATAACATTACTTGCTTGAGTTGCGGTAGTATATGTACCACCATCAATACTTCTAATACCGTGGTAAACAATGTCTACGTTGTCTACTGGTTGAGTTCTAAATCCTGCATAAATGTTAATGCCTGTAGAACCTACATCTTCAACTTGGCCAACATCGCTGTCAGCAGTTAGCTGTACAGGGAAGCCGTTAATAACAATAAAACAGCTATTTGAACTTGGGTTTACATAAATTGAGTTGTTAGCATTAGCACTTGTAATTGACGGTACAACTAGTTCGCCTGTAAATGTTTTAACACCGCCAATACTTTGATCACCAGTAGTTCTAACTACACTCGAATCTACTGCTACATTATCAGCATTAACCGTGATACCATCTCCTGCACCAACTGCAATTGTTCCCGAGCTATATGTTACACCATTTCCACCAATGATATATGCATCAATTGCAGTATTAACTCTTCCGGTCGTAAAGTATAAATTAACGCCTTCGTTTAAATCTGTAGTACTTGTTGGAATAGCATAAACCGTTGTACCATCGTTACTAAATTTCCAACTAGAAGAAACATAATCCCATTTAATATATGGTTTATTAGTATAGTTTCCTTCGACATAGATATGTGCATCTACGTTTGATACACTGCCGTTTGCTAGTGTAATTTTTGTATCAGTAACAAATAAGTCGACTTGTGTTAGAGAATTAATGTTACCTGTAACATCTAAGTTACCTTGAATAACAACGTCATCAGTAAATGTTTTTGCACCAGCTATTGATTGACTGCCGCTGGTTCTAACTACTGTGCTATCAACAGCAACGTTTGCGCCGGATATTTGTAAACCATCGCCTGCATTAACTTCATATCCTGCTGCGCTAGAATTGTGGGTATAAGTTAAGCCCGATGATGAGTTAGTTGTTATGTAGGGTCCTGCAACTGCGCCTGCAAAGAATCTTGCGTGAATATCAGAAATATTTGCATCTTGCAAGTCTAAATATTCGACGTGGATAACATTAGCAAATACATAATCAAAGTGATTTGCCCAACTACCTAAATTATAAGTATTAGCTGCGGTTGGTACAATACTACCAGTAACACTTGTTGTACCAACAAAGGATGTGTTACCTGTAATAGTTTGATCACCGGTAGTTCTGATTACAGTGTTATTGACCGCAACATTATCTGCGTTAACTGTAATGCCGTCACCAGCTACAACAGCTAACACACCATTCGCATAAGTTAAACCATCTCCAGCACTGCTACTAGCAAGATTAATAACACCTGTAGTATTGTTATATTCAACGCCGTTAGTTGCACTTAAGTGAGCACGTACTTCTGTTGCGCTCGGTCCTGTGTATGTAAATACACCTGTTCCACTATCGTAACTAAATGAACCATCACCGCCTGCATCAGTTGCACTTACGTTGCCTCTTACTCTAGCTTGTGTAAAGTATAATCTTGTGCCTTCAGTTACAATTGATGTAGTGATTCCAGTAAGTGCGCTACCAGAACCAATAAAATAAGCAGCGGTAACGTTACCAGTAGTTGTAATTGGATACGAACCCAAGTTGAGAGGCACATTAAATTCTAGTTCGCCGGATGCATCGTCAAATGTCATTGTAGCAACAGTGCCGTTGCTGTTTAGTGCAAGGATTGCTGAAGTGTTAGATCCGTCAGAGTTAATAGTAAAAACATTACCTTCTAAATTCGTTACTTGCTGAGTAGTCTCAATTTGTGTAACGTTACCTTCAATAGTGAGTTTACCTTTGATGACTAATTCTTCATCAGCATTAATAATGGTTCTTTTTGACATTATGATTCCCTACACGAACGTTGTGCTTTATTAATAACTATTTATCAATAAAAAGAAAAAGAAACTGAAGTCAAAAAAAAAGCCCCCGCACTAGGCGAGGGCTTTTTCTCCTTAATAGTTAAACTATTACTGGAATGTTACGCCTGACAATGTGATTGCGTCGACGTAGTCTGCTGCGTTACCAAGTGAGCTTGCAGTATTTGTTAGTTCCTTATAACCATAACGTGTCATAAAGCTAACTACTGGCTCAAATGTAGCTGGATCCATTACTGGACCTGTGCTCATTAATGGAATGTATGGGCAGTAGAATGCTGGTGCATCGGTTTCGCTTGAACCCTTGTAGCCAACTAGTACCTTAGTACCGTCTGCTGCATAGTTGTCAACGAATACACGGATTGTACCGTTTAGTGTACCAACGAACTTAGTGTTTGTTGGAGCTTCGAAGCTGCCTTCAGTTGTGCGAGCAAATGTTGATGTGCTTGCTGACTGTAGTACTGTTAGTGCTTCTGGGCTTACTACGATGTAGTTACCAGCGCCGCGACGTGTACGTGCTGCGATGCGGTTTGCTGCACGGTTGATCTCAATTGCTAAGATAGCGTGACGATCACCGATGTATGTTGGTGTACCTGTTAGTGAACCACCAAAGTTTAGTGTTGTGCCTGCACCAGCTAGTGAACGTAGTGAACCGATAATTTCTTGGTCGATTTCAACAACGATTTCCTGTGCAAGAGCTTGCATGATTTCAGCTTCTACGTCTACGCCATGCATTGCTTCTGCGTCTTGTGCAGCCTCAAATGTCCAGCGAGCGCTTAGACGTCTTGTCTTAGCTTCTACTGTTTCCTTGAGGA
>JACCDX010373967.1_pt1 | contig 12626 bp, 14 predicted proteins | sample 7449681 | NCBI WGS metagenome assembly JACCDX01 (sample SAMN15323450, study PRJNA562643) | freshwater metagenome | isolation source: river surface water | place: USA:Blue River Watershed | collected 2017-08-18
CCAGATAAAAAAGTGTCTGTTTAATAATAGATTTTGATCAATGTTGTTGAATATATTTTGAGTCCATCGAGGCAAATATAAAAAATTTCCAATACCGGATATATAGTGATTAACATTAAGTTTTTTAACCATCCACCAGACGTTGCCGATTACATTAAATTCGCAACCGTTTTTATCTGACAGGTTTTGTACTTCTGTAATAATATCGGGCCAGGTTTCGTTATAATCGTGACCTGCCATAATACCGTTGTATTTCAGTTTAGACCACCAAAAATCTAAGTTTTCTTTAAGTTGTGGATTTACGTGGCCACTGTCTTCAAATACAAAATCAACTGGTGTATCCCAATATTGAAAATCATACGGTGCACTTCCTGGTATCAGTGTTACATTTTTATAGTCTTTTAACAAGTGCTTTGCGTAATCGTAAGTGGAATTAAAATTTAATATCTCTGGATGAGATTTACGTAACGATTCCATTGCGTTGTCATCGGTTATCGAACTTATTGATTCAGTATGTTTCCATTCTAAATCAATACAATATAGATGTATTGATTCTTTTGCATGGTCTAGTATTATTTTAGCACTGCCACCTAATCTACTACCTATCTCAACAGCTATGCCGTTTTCTGGTATAAGCTTTGAAATAGTAATCATTGCATTTTTGTCAGCGATTGACATCATGCATGGATACGTATTCAACAAATTAATATGGGTTTTATATTTTTCTACACTGTCTAATTCGGTAGATGATACATTACCGTTTACGTCTATACATGCTAGTGATAGTTTACCAGATAAAATATCGTAACAAACATTATCTGCTATTTCAATAAAATTTGAAAAAGACTGCGCTGCTAACTGTTCTTTAACAAATGCAACTGCAACTACTTTGTCATTTTTTATTGATGCCCAGGCCATGTTTATTCCTTGATAGTTGGAAACAATACAGTAGTTATAAATTCATCTGCTAGTTTATCGCCTAGTAGATTTTTTATAGCCTTAACCGTATGTTCGTTTCTACGTTGCTGTAAGCAATAGTGATCCTGTGCAGATATAATATCATCAGTATTACTGCCAATGTCTCCGAGATTGTTGAGATACTCTGCTAGCACACGTTTAGCGTCATTGGCTATTGCATATAATTCATCACCAGTTGGTCTACATGCGATCCAATGCTCGCCAAAAATGTCGCCCCATTCCGGACGTTGTCTAGGACGTTCAATTGGCAATGTAGTAAATGGCATACTAGGTAATACAGTGGGACTTAGATCCCAAAACAATCCAGTTACTTTGCTTTCGCCTGCAATTACATCAAACCCAAATATAGGATTGGGATCTGTTACATGCGGAAATACGCAACAGTGAACTACCATAAAGCGATCCTGGTTGAATATTTCCACATGTCCCATACGGAAAGTTGGACTGGTCCATCTGTGATTTTCCCAACCGTAGTCTTTGGTATAGATAGGTGTGCTTCCTGGTTGTGCGGCAATTATACTGCAAAACTCTCTTGCAACATTATCCAAATAATCTATGTATGTCATCGTAGATTTTCATAGTCCATTCAAATGCAGCATTGGCTTCGCTGTGACTTATATCTGTAATGTTATCGCGTACATACACAATACAATCTTTAAGGTTTTCAAACTTTAAATGCGCATGAGGTCCCGGTAATGACTTACCTATCATTTGCCCGCCATACATATTTCCTAAATAATGAACATAGATATGCGCCCAACGATCTTTCTCAGATAACGCACTGAGATAATTAACATAATTTTTAACTTCTGGTGCAATTTCTGTGTGTTTAAAGTCGAATTGAGTTATGTCTTGAAGTATCAAACTACAGCGTAGAACTTCTATTTTCTTAATAGTATCAGTTTTTTCTAATTCTGCATACACTTCTAACATATTTTTGAGAAATGCAGCATATAATTGTTTGCTCATACCGCCTGTTATCATCAGCTGACTTAATGCTGTTTGTTCGGCGCGATTGTGGCTATCGCGAACGGCTTCACGTAAATCCATAGTTTATCCTCGAGAAAGTTTAAGGTTTAAGCCTTCTAATATTCTCAACAGTGTACGGAATCTTTCTCGTTCTTGCACTTTATATTTTTCTGGAAGACTTTCCCATGGTTGTAGCATTGGATGCTTTCGATTTCGTGCATCTAGTTTATGACCGAAATTCCAACCTTCGTTGATCTTGTCTTGTTGCCAACGGTTGTGATATGTTTTAGCTGCTAACTCTACAATACTGTCTGTAACGCGATGCTGCACAATTTCTATTTTATGATCTATGCCGTCTCGTTGACTCCAGTTGATTATAAAATCACCTTCAGGATATGCTTCAGACCAAGCTTCGGCTATTGTGTCGGCTTCACTTTCTTCTAGATCTCTAGTTAAAGGTATAACGTAGTGATATCCACTTTTACCTTTGACACAATAGAACTTTACATTGAGTAATTCTCTACCTTGTAAAATATCAATTTCGCTCATGACACCATTTGGACCAAAATCTCTAATGGTCTTTGCCCATAGTGCAGATGCACCTTTGGGTAATGGTTCATTGGTTTTAAGTTCTATATGGTGTTGTGATCTGTGTTGCATGAAATATTTATCAATACAACATTACCATTCCCAAATCCATTGATAACCACGGTGTACTTGCTTTTTACCTACCATGTTCATCCACTGTGCAACATAAGTGCCTTTACCATAATGCTGACCATTATCTAGCACAAGATTGTCATCAACCGCTACTAATGTACCGGGTGCGAGTACACCTTTAACAGCTAACAATTCGTAAATGTGATGTTGTGCGCTAGGGTGCCAGTTGTTTAAATCTAAATCAAAACTATCTAAGTATAGCACATCAATTTTTCTGCCAAGTTTATCGAAGTTTACTTCTGCTTGTTGTAACCAACGCACACTGTCGCTACAAAATATCTGATGTCTTGGGCCAGTTAAAGTTTTTGCAAATCTACAAGCATCTGGATTTATATCAACACTGTACAACGTACCTTCGTGCATTTCAGACATTTTGTTAAAAACCTGTGTGCTTTGACCATCGCCAAACCAATTATCAGGTTGTCGTGTACATCCGGTTTCTACTATCAATGGCATCCGACTATTTTTGATTTTTTCGTATAATATTTCAAATCCGCTACGCCTTTTATCTAACTTGGCGAACATATCGTCTAATGTCATGTGAATACTCCTAGATAAAACAATATTACCGCAGTTATGACAAAACGCAATTAAATACTGTATGGAAGATAACGTTATTATAGAAGAATCAACTGTTTCAGTTGACAACGCAAACATAGAACAACAAAAAGCGCAGCAAAATATTTTATTGCTGTTGCTAGATGTAATAGAGTGAGTGAATTATGGGTCTTAAGGTAGCAGGTGTTATAGGTATAGTACTATTAGTAGTAAGTGGTTTGTTCTACTGGTACTATGATCATAGTCAAACCACAATTAGACAATTAGAAGCCAACAATGCCAAATTAGAATTGTCTATAAACGAACAAAAAGACACAATTAATGCGTTACAGCAACATGCAATAAATCAAGCTCAACAGGTTGTAGAACTGCAAACCAATCTCAATGCAGCAAACGAATATAGATCAACATTGGAAAAACTGTTAAGAGAACATGATCTCACCGCACTTGCTAGATCTAAACCTGGATTAATTGAAAACCGCATGAATGCTGCTACTGTAAAACTCTGGGACGACCTAGAAGCCCTTACTGGCAGTGCATCTAACACAACACCATCTACGGAAAATAACTCAACCTTTAAAAGTCTGGATGAAGTGAATGCGCAACCGTTACAGTGATATGTTTCCTCTTTATGCACTTTTAGTTACATTTATGTTGGCTAGCTGTGCAAGTACAACACCGGTTCAAATAGACACAAAACCAGTTCAGTTAACGGTAATACAACCACCACCTCCGGCTCCGGTTGTATTAAGTGATGTAAAGATATCAGTTTTAACTGCTGATAATATAGATGAATTTATTACTGCTGCAAGAAAAGAGCAAGGTACAGATAATCCTGTATTTGTAGTAGTAAGTGTACAAGGTTACGAGAATCTCAGTCTTAACATTGCAGAATTAAAACGTTATATAATACAGCAACAAGAAATCATTGCGTATTACCGCAAAGCAACTACCACAACTAATTAAGAATAAATATCATACATATTAACAGTGTGATATTATGACTCAATCATCAGATTCTGATACAAATAGTGATACTGACTTTTATCAAGGATCTGAACAACTAGATTCTGATTCGCCTATAACAGAAGAAACTGCAACTACCACACAGGCAAGATCTGTAATATCTAGTAATTTAGATTCCATACCAAACACTAGTAAAAGTATTGTTACTAGAAAAATGTCATTAGAAGAAGCTAAGTTTAGGTTAGAAGAATCTAAAGCAAATCATGATATGTTTATGGAATTGCGTAGAGAAGATTTTCGCGAGCGACAAATACTGATAGAACAAGAACTCAACAATAATAAATTATCTGAACATTGGATGAAAGCCTATTGGCGTCCTGCTATGGGATGGCTGTACATGGTAATTTGTGCATTTGATTTTATAATAGGCCCTGTTTTGTCTTTAACCATGCCGGCCGTGCTTGCTGGTATAGGCGTAACAACAATTACATACACACCCTGGGAAAGCCTCACATTGAGCAATGGCGGACTTATACACCTTGCATTTGGTGCAATATTAGGTGTTGCAGCATGGACACGAGGTCAGGAAAAAATAAACAAATAATTATGCTTTGGTAAGAACTTTTATGTTATACATTGATTCAAATGCTGCTGCATCAGCCTCATCATTGACAATTGGTTGGCCTTTGATATTGAGACTGGTGTTGACAAGCATAGGACAGCCGGTTTCGTTATACCACCGCTTTAGCAATTGATATAATCCAACATGTTGTTTTACATTTACAGTTTGTACCCTGCTTGTGCCGTCTACATGCACTATACCTGGAAACTTTTCTGGGAATTTACATTTAAGCGTATATTGCATGTAGCTAAGATCATATCCGTTTGTTTCAAAAAACCGATCAGCATACTCTTCGAGAATAACTGGCGCAAATGGCCTAAATGATTCTCGTTTTTTAACAACGTTTAGTCTATCTTGGATATCTGCTATTCTAGGATCTGCTAACAAACTTCTATTACCTAATGCACGTGGCCCGAACTCTGCACGACCGTTGGCAATACCTACTATACCCGTTGTATGCAGTTGATGGATTGCGGCACCGACCGGATACAATCCTTGTATGTTGTGTCCTAGATAAGGTCCGGACCATTTTACATGTTGATTTAAATGTGCCAATGCTGCTCCAAGACTGTTTCCTGCATCACCCGGATTTGGCATTATCCAAATCTTGTTCCAAATTTGTTGTTGTGCAATTGCTGCATTTGTTACGCAATTTAATGCACAGCCGCCACTTAGTACGAGATTTTCGCTTGTTGTAGTGTTTTTTAACCATTTGCTAATTTCTAACATGATATCAGTAAACACTTCCTGTGCCGCAGCCGCAATATTTTCTATGTCTGTTATTTCGCTATGCCAGTTCATTATTCCCCTATGCATATTGACTCGACAACGATAAAACGGCCAAGTTGGTAACACTTCTATTAATTCTTCTAGAATCAAATGTTTGTATTTCCATGCATACCCACATGCAGATAGGCCCATCATGATATACTCTTCTTCGTTGGGCTTGAAACCACAACGCTGTGTCATCGCAGTGTAAAACAATCCTATACTGTTTGGATATCTAGTACTGGCAATCTTTTTAAGTTTATTTCCATTACCATGCCATGCTGTGGTTGTATCCCATTCCCCTATTGCGTCAATGACCAGTATTGCAGCAGATTCGAAACCACTTGTATAATAACCACCTGCTGCATGACTGCGATGATGTGGCACACTATAAAATGGAATATCGTCTAGATTGAATGACCTTAACATATTGTTAATACTTGGTGCAAATACATCTGACCATTGCCCGGCCCTCAACTCTCTAGTGCGTTTTAAAAAAGGTTTTTCGTGCCAAACTATTAGATCTGGTTTAACACCGTTGCTGATCAACAATGCATCATTTATTAACTCTTGATTTATTGTATCGTCGTTTTTAATTTTACTATAGCGTTCACTGTGGCCTGCCCATGCGATATTACAATTTTTAACCACACTTAATGCAGCATCATGACCTCCGGCAGAAATTCCCCAAACATTGATATTTTGCATGCAGTATATCTCCAGTTACACTAGCTATATATTACAAAAATCACAGCAGTTATGACAATTTATATTCTTTATCATAATAAAAGAAACGGTGATATTCCGCAATGGAATTACATTCCTAATCCCACTATATTGCCAAGATGGAATGTATCACCAGAAGAACTAGATATGACTATAGTCAACGATATGCCTAATACAGATATAGTATATGCAACGATTGATCAGGTCCCAGAAGGTGGTAAATGGATTTACCTTATACCAAATCTATATGAAAATTCCATTTACGATAATCCAGATGTTGACATATTCGATCATTTAAAATCTAATCATAGATTAATGACCGAGTTGTTAAACGGTATAGGTCGTGTAATGTTTGATATTAGACGCGAGGGATTTTTATTTCCAAACTTTGTACATGGCCAAGTTGAAGGTATGTTCAAACTGCATAATATACCATTAGACAAAGTTATTTTTGCAACCTGTGCTAGTAATGCAGATAAAATATTTGCTGCTAATGGTTATAGCATAAAGCCGTTAACAATACGGCAATTTGAATTAGAGGCTAGTCTACAATTACAAGTATCTGCACCTAATAGATGTATTAGTAATATAGATAGGCGATTTTTGTGTTTCAATCGCGCATATCAGCACAGAGTACATCGATTACAATTGTTAGCTAAAATGTATAGAAGAAACCTGTTAGATCAGTTTTATTATAGTATGTTAGATGGAGTTGACAGTACCGATATTGTTACATCGGCTGCAACAGTTGTTGGTATAGAGCCAGATAGCTATAATACAATCGGTGCAATGCAGGAATTAAAACATCATATGCCAATGTTGTTAGATACAGACGATTTGAAAACTAATCTAGCATGGGTTCATACCAAAACTGTAAAGTCGTATTATGATAAAACTGGTATCAGTGTTGTAACAGAAACACTATTCCATAATAACGAAGTATTCTTTAGTGAAAAAACTTGGCACCCAATGAGAATGCAACATCCATTTATAGTATTAAACGGATGTGGTGCTTTGAAGCAACTGCGCGAATACGGTTACATGACTTTTAGTAAATGGTGGGATGAAAGTTACGATTCTATTGTTGATCCATACGATAGACTAGATGCAATAGAACAATTAATTGTGGACATTTCTAATTGGTCAGTTGCAAAATTTGCGCAGTTTTTACATGAATCGACAGTTGTGTGCCAACATAATCTAAAACATTTAGCAACTGCGTATACCAGAATGTCTTATAATTCTCAATTACATAAGATATTTTACAATTGAAAATTGTTGATGATATATGGTATAAGGTATGTATTTGCGAAGTGTTCATGCGAATATCTAGAAGGATGTCCCAACAACGCTCTACCGTATATATTATTTTCTTTTGCATGTAGTAAAGAATTATTAAATGTATAAGCAAATGTATTCTCGTTAAAATACGTTTGTATATCTTGCACTATGGCAGGATATAAAATTTGATCACCTAACTTCTTAATAGACATTTCTATTGTATTATCTAAAAACCAGTCATCTAACAATTTGTAATTTAATTCTGAGTTTTCTCTGTATATGTTAATAGGATCTATAATAATATGGGGTACGTTGCATAATATTTGTTTTAATGCAGAAATGTGATTTTTAACTTGCAAATATTTCACTAATAAATCATTATCAAACAGAATAGATAATTCTATATATTTTTTATGTGCATTGTTTTTATCTAAATTTTGATAATTGTTAAATGATTTAATTTTATTATAGTCAGTGGGTTCGTTTAATCTAGTAGTTCTAAATGGAAATGTAAGACCTATTATAACCAATGTGTCAGAAGTTAATTCGTTTTTATGCAATATAAGTTCGGACATAATTGCATCATTGCTGTATCCTGCCCACGAGTAATTTGTATAAGACTCTAAATTAAAATAGTTTGATACAATGCCTGAAATGCAGTAACGATGACATCGTTCTTCGTAATCTTTAGTTTGGACTTCAATATCCCACAGTGCATCAAAATGCTGGCTTTTTAGTAAATCAATTGGGATTGCCCCTGATATTTTATCTCGAGGTAAGTCTTTTACTATGTTTTCTAATTTAGATTTTAAATCGGCATCATCTTGCGGTAACTCTGTACCATACATATAACTATCGCCAAACGTTACTAACTTAGTAATCATTTAAAAACTCGGCTAGTTTTGGAAATGTTTTTTTAAAATCAGTTTTTCTAATAGCATCTAATGCAGTTAGGTAATCTTTCATTTTACCTGCAAGATAGTCTCTATTGTCACTTTCGTGATATTGTTTAATAGTATCAAGTGTGATCCCATTATATAATACATCTGCATCGTCTATACTAGAAACATAATCGACAATTTGAGATTTTGGCAATATGTTGAAATTTAAAAAGTTCGGCCAATTTAATAAATTTAAATGCAAAAACAATTTATGTGTTTTAGCAAACTTGATCATTTCACCTATGCTTAAAATATTCATGGCATTAACAGTATATGTAATTGATAGTGCAACGCTATTAGGTTTGTTTTGTATGACATACTGCAAATTGCTAATAACATTATCAAAATTAGCCGGGTATCGTTGATACTCGAACTCTTCTTTAATAACGCTATCTATACTCCAATTTAATCCAACATATTTGAATTTAGAATATGTATCTAATAACTCATCTGTTATTTTAACAGTGCCGTTAGTATTAGTTCTTATTTTTTGATCTTTGCTAATACCACTGTCAACACAGTGTTTTAAAATGTCATAATGATTTTTAATTAAAAGTGGTTCGCCGCCATAAAATTCCAACAACTCTGCATGTTGAAGATATATCTTAAATTTATCATATACATCTACATGATGTATCCATTTGTATTTAGAATTGTTAAATTTGTGCCCTTTTAGTTTTTCATAATCTGAATACCAAAGGCTGCTATTAATTGGGGAACATATCACACATTTTAAATTACAAACATTGTTAAATTTAATATCTAAACTGCGAGGTGTGTCGTTTACAACTGAGCCACGTTCATCTGATTCAAATATACGCTTGCTATAACCTTGTGTTTTTTCAATATTCCAACAGTGATTGCAGGTTGCAATCTCAGAATTGTCTATTGCATTAGCATGCTTTATCCTATCAGCAGATTCCCAAACTTCTGTCACCGAATCAGTTTCTATGTTATATGTAGTTCCATCTTCTTTTTTATAAGAATATGTACTAAGACAGCACGGCGAAAATGTACCATCTGTTCGAACTTCTAGATTTGTGTATGGCATTATACAACGCATTTATTTTTCAGCATCTCGTTTGGTATTGTAATAGTGTAGTAATTCGCGTTCCATGTAATTCATATATGCTTCTTCATTGAATGTTTTCCAATTTAATCGCTTACATTCATCGCTCATACGCTGTCGTCTACGGAAAATTTCTGGAAAATCTAACGTGCTAATATGTTTACTTTTCCAAAATGGACCAACATCGTCTACTACTAAATTTTCTTTTTGGTCGGCAAAATCAGTACCTGGCAAAAATGCAATATAATGTTGCAAATTTAATGATGCTATAGTACCGTCGTCGTTTGCCCATTGATAATCATGTAAAAATTTAATGTTTTCTTCGAAATCTTCTTCAGTTTCTAATGGGTGTCCAAATAACACATTGAACATTACAAATATACGACTTTTACTCAGGTTGTGAATAGTATCATGTAATGCATCATTGTCAAAACCTTTTCTCATAATTTTACGCATGCGTTCGCTTGCGTGTTCAAGACCGATGCCTACGTTTTCTAATCCGGCTTCAGATGCTCGCATATAATCTTCTAAAGACATTTGACTGTTTGTTCGTGCTATAAATTGACCGCCCCATCTAAATTTTACACCATTGCGATTCTGATAATCTAACAGTACATCTACTAGTTCTCTAAATGCTTTCATACTGCCATTTATTAAACTATCACTTAGATAAAATGTGTCGACACCTTTTTGCTCGTAGTGATATATCATTTCCATTGCAATGTGTTCGCCGCCACGGGTTTTAAATTTTGGCCATAGACGATATACATCACAAAAATCGCAGCGTCTTACACAACCTCGACTGCCTGTTAAAATATATGTAGGTTTGCCAGAATCGTAATTTTCAAAAGGATACAATTTGTGATCGCATTCTTCATAATTTGCAAATGCTAAACCTTCTAAGTTTTGTATCTGTTTATTAGCTCGGTTAATACCTACAGCATTTTGGTTGTTTTTGCATATTAGTTCAACTATTGCAACTTCGCCTTCGCCTGTAATGTAGTAATCAATTAATCCGTCATCTAGTAGCTTTTTAGCAAACTCAAACGATGTATCACCTAACGCATCACCTAACCCGGCACCGCCTATTAGGATTTTTTTGCTTGGCCAATTATTTCTAATAAATTTAATAATATCTATACCAACACGCCTACTGTTAAGACTGAAAATGCTTATACCTATCCAAGTTGGATCGTGTATTTCAATATAATGACTAAAAATTTCTTGAAGACGATAAATTATTTTATTATACAATTCTTCCATTGGATCGTATGTGTGCCAGTGTAGCATGTACACAATATCGTTCCATTCATCTTTAAATGAATTATACAATAATATATTGGAGTCAACTGCTGCACAGGTAATAGTGCCGCTAGCCTCCAATTGACCTTTTAAATGGTATATGGCCGGTGCCGGCCATTTGATTTCCATAAGTGGTATAGAAAATAATACTACATCTTTTTTCATATATTTCACAATGTTTTATTGTAGTGATCAATTAATTCGGGAAACGTTTCAGCAAAACTTTCGGATCTAATTTTATCCAGTGAACTAGTCATAAAAACAAATTTGTTATGTATTTCTTTTAATTCTTCTGTATTTCTGTCTTTATTAGTGTACATGTATGAAATTATACCATCGTAATAAAACTTTAACTTTTCTTTAGTATAAGTGTCGTTAAATGTATTTAAATGATTGTTAAACTTTTCTTTTACAAGTTCCTTATACTCATCGCTGAGAGTATTAATATGATACCATTTTGGATCTGTTAATACATTACCTAAATGTACATTGTCTATTTTCATACCACACGCAAATAGATAATCTATAAAATCGGGTAAATGTAAAATATTAAAAACCTGTATAGTTGGACTAACATTAAACTGTACATTTGGACTTTTAATTAATAAATGAATGTTTTTATCTATTACATTCCACTTTGTACCTTTTCTGATATACTCGGCACGACTTCCCATTCCATCTAAGCTAGCCATTACTTGTACTAGATGGAAATGTTTCCAAAGTTCTACGTTATTCCATTGTTTATATTTTATTTTTAATAGGTTTGTGTTATATCTAAGCTTAACATCGAATCTTTTCTTTTCTATTAGTTTTTCGAGAATGTAATAATGCTCATCCATTATTAATGGTTCGCCGCCAGCGAAATAAATTTCTTCTACATTATCTATCTGTTCATCTAGAACTTTGTACATATCTTCTATACTGTGGTCTTTAGTGTTGACCACAGGCACGCTTTCGCTTGTTGCGCCATATAACTTTTTTTCGTCTTCGAACCATAGACTGCTAAGGTGCCCACCGCACATCCTGCATTTCATATTGCACAAATTGCTGAAACGAAAATCCCAGTATCTAAGTTTCATCTCATCCAATGATCCGTCTGGGTTAGTTTTTTTAACAGACTCGTCAATATGGTGTTCAAAAGTCCAGTTAGCGTTGTGACGAAAACTAACAATGTCGTTGTCTTCTTGCTCAAAACATTTATTGCAAATTTTTGGCTTTTCGCCATTTAAAAACTGCAATCGAATATTTTTCATATGATCACTATTCCACAGTTCAAACAGTGTGTTGTCTTTAAGATTGCCAATAGATGCTTTATAATTTGTAATACAACATTGATAAACATTACCATTCGGCCAAGTGTTTAAATGTATCCATGGTATTATACAAAATGTGTCAGTTGGTATTTTATCAGTTTTATTCATTTATTGTATTCCACCATTCACTAAAATCATTGTTGTTGACAGCATTGATTATATTTAATTTTCTGCGATCTGCATAACTTTTAAAAAAGTTAACAAAATCATTTACTTTATCGTGATATTGATCAGTGTCTTCATAACTTTTATCTACACTACGCAAATATGAAATAACTCGCATGAACTGATCTAATTCACTCGGACTTAAAAACCCTTTTCTTGAGTCAATCCAATCCTCGAATTTAGCAACCAATGATTTTTTAATATTTTCGGGTAATATATTAACACTTTGAAAACTAGGGAATCTCAAG
>JACCDX010370978.1_pt1 | contig 12624 bp, 10 predicted proteins | sample 7449681 | NCBI WGS metagenome assembly JACCDX01 (sample SAMN15323450, study PRJNA562643) | freshwater metagenome | isolation source: river surface water | place: USA:Blue River Watershed | collected 2017-08-18
AGCAAAGCTGCCGCAGCGCACGATGGTGTGAAGCATCATCAGGGCCTCGGGGGTCAGGACGTCGCGTGACAAGCTCATGATCATTCAATTTTTTTGAATGATGCCATCAAATGGACTTGATCACAAGCGTGTGTGACCAGCCTACAGTCTGTAAATCACCGGAGACCCACATGATCACCTTTCGCCCCTCGGATGAACGCGGCTACGCCGACCACGGCTGGCTGAAGTCGTTTCACAGTTTTTCGTTTGCCGGCTATCACGATCCTCGTCACATGGGATGGGGCAATTTGCGCGTGATCAACGAAGACCGCATTGCGCCCGGTTCTGGTTTTGGCACCCATGGTCATCGCGACATGGAGATCATCAGTTATGTGTTGTCTGGTGAGTTGGCGCACCAGGACAGCATGGGTCATGTGAAGTCGATCCCGCCTGGCGATGTGCAGCGCATGAGCGCAGGCCGCGGCGTGATGCACAGCGAGTTTAACCATGCGCCGGCGCAAACCACGCATTTTTTGCAGATCTGGATCCTGCCTCACGTCCATGGCATCGACCCCGGTTACGAGCAAGTGACCGTGCCCCCTGAAACCAAGCGGGGCCGCCTGGCTTTGGTGGCCAGTCCGCAGGGCGGACCGCACACCGTGCGCATTCATGCCGATGCCCGTTTGTATGCGGGTCTTTTGGACGGCAGCGAGCGGACGGAACTGGATCTGGATCCGCAACGCGTGGCTTATGTCCATGTGGTGCGGGGCACGTTGACGGTCAACGGCTTGACCTTGCAGGGCGGAGATGCTTTGCGCGTGCAAGACGAACAACGCCTGATTTTTGAATCCGGGGCCGATGCCGAAGTGCTGGTTTTTGATCTGGCCCCCTGAAAGTTTTTTGACAAAGGAGTTGACATGACAAACATTGCAGTGGTTTACCATTCCGGCTACGGGCACACCGAGCGCGTGGCCGAGTTTGTGGCCCAGGGGGCAAGTGCCGAGTTGATCCCCATCGACGCCGACGGCAACTTGACTGAGGCCGACTGGGCCAAGCTCGACGCTGCCGATGCCATCATTTTTGGCTCGCCCACTTACATGGGCATGGCTTCATGGCAGTTCAAGAAATTTGCTGACGCCACCTCCAAGAAATGGTTCACCAGCGCCTGGAAAGACAAGATTGCGGGAGGCTTCACCATTTCGGCCAGCCCGAGCGGTGACAAGTTGTCAACGTTGCAGTACTTCATCACGCTGGCCATGCAAAACGGCATGATCTGGGTGGGGCAACCGGCTTTGAACGACGGCAGCATCAACCGCCTGGGTTCCTATTCGGGTTTGATGGCCCAAGTCGGCCCGACCAGCCCGGCAGCGGATATTCCGCAGTCCGATTTGGACACGGCGCACGCTTATGGCCAGCGGATTCGGGCAGTCGCAGCCCGATTGCGCAGTTGATCTCAAGGGGCGGGCTGTAACTGCCTGTCCTGGCGGGGTGGCCGGATTCAGGCGCTTGGCGGTCCGGCCGCACTGAGGTCGCTTTGCAAGGCTTCTCGCTCGTCGAACACGAAGCAGTCCCCCCGGTAGTGGGCGTTGCCCACTTCCTCGAAGTATTTCAGGATGCCGCCTTCGATCTGGTAGACCGAATCGAGACCCAGTTCTTGCAGGTAAATGGCGGCTTTTTCGCATCGGATACCGCCGGTGCAGTAAGAAATCACGGTTTTGTCCCGCAATTCGTCCAGATGTGCCCGGGCAGCTTTCGGGAACTCGCTGAATTTGCCGATGCGCCAGTCGATGGCTCCGACAAACCCTCCGAAATCCACTTCGAAGGCGTTGCGGGTATCGAGCGTCACCACCGGCCGTCCCTGGTCGTCATGGCCCTGATCCAGCCAGCGTTTGACAGTGGCCGGTGCCACGGCCGGTGCACGACCTTGGGATGGGCGAATGGCCGGGTGGTTCATGCGAATGATTTCGTTTTTCACTTTCACTCTGAGCCGCTTGAAAGGCACTGTCTCAGACCAGCTTTCTTTGGGTTCGAGGTGGGCAAAACGCGGGTCAGCCCTCAAATCGGCCATCCACAGTCGGATGGCGTCGGGTGTCCCGGCCAAAAACAGGTTGATGCCTTCATGGGCGAGCAATATCGTGCCTTTGAGTCCCAGCGACTGGGCGCGATCTTCTAAAGGCTGTCGCATGCCGGACGCATCGGGCAGTTCAACAAATTGGTAAGCGGAAATATTCAGGATCGAGGCCACCATGCATTGTATGTCGGCCCTAAAATGGTTCCATGTTTGTCCACCTGCGCTTGCACACCGAATTTTCTGTTGTCGATGGCACCAATCGCATCGAAGACATTGTCCAGGCCGCTGCTGCCGATGGCCAGCCGGCCCTGGCGATCACCGACCTCAACAACCTGTTTGGTGCGATCAAGTTTTACAAAGAAGGCCGGGGCAAGGGGGTCAAGCCCATCATCGGGGCTGAGGTCATGGTCGAAGGCCTGGGGGCCGATCCCCAGGTGTTGCAAAAGCTGGTTTTGCTGGTGCAAAACCATGCCGGCTATCTCAACTTGTGCGAGCTGCTGGCGCTGGGATGGACCCGGCATGTGCAACGCGAGCAAGCGGTTCTCCAATGGGACTGGTTACAGCAACATGCCGACGGCCTGATCGTTTTGTCCGGCGCACAAGCGGGTTCTGTGGGTCAGGCTTTGCTGCAAGGCGATGCAGACCGGGCGCGCGAGATCGCTCTGCTGATCGCGGGGGTGTTTCCGCATCGCTTCTACCTCGAATTGCAACGAGCAGGCCGGCCCGACGACGAGTCCCATGTGCAAGCTGCGGTGCAATTGGCGTCGCGCCTGCATTTGCCGGTGGTGGCCACTCACCCGGTGCAATTCACCACCGCCGATGACTACGAGGCTCACGAAGCCCGGGTTTGTATCTCCGAGGGGGAAATCCTGGCCAACCCGCGGCGGCAGCGCAAGTTCACGCGCGAGCAGTATTTCAAGACCACTGCCCAAATGGCCGAGTTGTTTGCCGATCTGCCATCGGCACTGGCCAACAGTTTGGCCATTGCCCAGCGTTGCAGCCTGACATTGACCCTGGGCAAGCCACAATTGCCCGACTACCCGACACCCGAAGTCGACGGGCGCCGACTGAGCATCGAGGCATATTTTCGCCACGCCTCGTTCGAGGGCTTGGCGAAACGCCTGGCGCAACTTTATCCCGATGCGACCGAACGCGAGGCCCAACAGCCTGCTTACATTGAACGGCTCGAATTTGAGATCGGCATCATCCTGAAAATGGGTTTCCCTGGGTATTTTCTGATCGTGGGCGACTTCATCAACTGGGCCAAACACAACGGCTGCCCCGTTGGGCCCGGGCGGGGTTCGGGAGCTGGATCCCTGGTGGCTTATGCCTTGGGCATCACCGACCTCGACCCGTTGCGTTATCAGTTGCTGTTCGAGCGTTTCCTGAATCCCGAGCGGGTCTCCATGCCCGACTTTGACATCGATTTTTGTCAGGGCAACCGGGATCGTGTGATTGAGTATGTCAAGGACAAATACGGTCGTGAGGCGGTGAGCCAAATTGCCACTTTCGGCACCATGGCCGCTCGTGCCGCCATTCGCGATGTCGGGCGGGTGCTGGACCTGAGTTACAACTTTTGCGACGGCATCTCGAAACTGATTCCCAACAAGCCGGGTCAGCACATCACCATTGCCGATGCCATCGCTGCCGAGCCGCAGTTGGCCGAGCGCTTGCAAAAAGAAGAGGACGTCCGCACCCTGATCGAGTTGGCTCAAAAGCTCGAGGGCTTATCGCGCAATGTCGGCATGCACGCTGGCGGTGTTTTGATTGCGCCCGGCAAACTGACCGATTTTTGCCCTCTGTATCAACAGCCTGGCAGTGACTCGGCGGTGAGCCAGTATGACAAGGACGACGTCGAGGCTGCCGGTCTGGTCAAGTTCGACTTTCTGGGCTTGGCCACATTGACCATTTTGGAAAATGCCCGCCAGTGGATCATCAAGCGTCACCCCGGGCAGGCTCATTTTTCGTTCGATGACATAGCCCTCGACGACCCGGCGACCTACAAACTGTTTCAGGACGGACGCACCGAGGCGGTGTTCCAGTTTGAAAGCCGTGGCATGCAAGGCATGTTGCGCGATGCCCGCCCTAGCCGGCTCGAAGACCTGATCGCTCTGAATGCCTTGTATCGACCGGGTCCGATGGACCTGATCCCCACTTTCATCGCTCGCAAGCACGGGCGCGAAGCAGTGGTCTACCCGCATCCGCTGGTCGAACCGGTGTTGTCGGAAACCTACGGCATCATGGTCTATCAGGAGCAGGTCATGCAGACCGCCCAGATTCTGGGTGGCTACAGCCTGGGCGGCGCCGACTTGTTGCGTCGCGCCATGGGCAAGAAAAAGCCGGAAGAGATGGCGCAACATCGCGAGATCTTCCGCGAGGGGGCAGCTAAAAACGGCATTGCCCAGCCTCAGGCCGACGAAATTTTCGACTTGATGGAGCGATTTGCCGGTTACGGCTTCAACAAGTCGCACGCTGCGGCCTACTCGGTGCTGGCCTACCAGACCGCTTGGCTCAAGGTTCACTACACCGCCGAGTTCTTTAGCGCCAACCTGACCATCGAACTCGATGACACCGACAAAGTGAAGGTGTTGCTCGACGATGCCCGTCAGATGGGCTTGCAGATCGAGGCCCCCGACATCAATCGGGGCGGCCATGTGTTTGAGCCCGTGACCGACCAGCTCATCCGCTATGGCCTGGGTGCCGTCAAGGGAACCGGCAAGTCGGCCATCGAGGCGATCGTGGCTGCCCGCGAAGCAGGTGGCCCTTTCACCAGCCTGTTTGATTTTTATGCCCGCATCGATCGCAGCCGTGTCAACAAACGCACTGTCGAGGCCTTGATCAAGGGCGGGGCTTTTGACAGCCTCCACCTCAACCGTGCGGCGTTGGTGGCTTCCATTGATCGGGCTCACGACTTTGCCCAGGCCTTGTCCGACAACGCCAATCAGGGCGGTTTGTTCGACGCCGTCGACAGCCATGCCAGCAGCACCACTGAGCCCGAGTTGGTGCGTGTCACTCCCTGGGGCATCAAAGAGCGCCTGACCTTTGAAAAAACCGCCATCGGTTTTTACTTGTCCGGCCATTTGTTTGATGAATCGGCTGCCGAGGTTCAGCGTTTTGTCAAACGCCGCATTGACGACTTGGTTGATTCGCGCGAGCCCCAATTGCTGGCCGGCATCGTATCCGATTTGCGTATCATTCAGGGCCAGCGTGGACGGCTGGCGATCTTCAAACTCGACGATAAAAGCGCGGCGATCGAGGCCACCGCCGATGAGGGTCTGATCAACGCCCATCGCGATTTGCTCAAAGACGATGAACTGATCATCGTCATGGCCAAGGCCCAGCCCGATCGCTTCAATGGTGGCGGCTTGCGCCTGAGCGTGCAGCAAATCTACAGCCTGGCGGAAGCACGATGCCGTTTTGGCAAATACCTCAGGGTCCAGGTCAATGGCAAAGCGCCAGACATCGACCAACTGTTGCGAGACTTTCCGGCTCAGGTGCGGCAGACCGAAGAAGGCGAGTGGGTGCGCGGCTTGCCTGTGCGCATCCATCTGCTGCGTGAGGGCGCCACGGCCCAGATTCAATTGGGCGATCAAGCCCGTTTCTACCCCAGCGATGCCGCTTTGGCCACCTGGATGGCGCAAGCCCACGAGGGGCAAGCGCAGATCATTTACGAGTGAGTTCGGTCATGTTCACCACCATTCCCACCCTCATGACCTGGACCCGCATCGTGGCCATTCCATTGCTGGTCGGGGTGTTTTATTTGCCGATCGACAGCGCCAGCCAAAACCTGACGGCCACCATCATGTTTGTGGTCTTCGCGCTGACCGATTGGCTCGATGGATTTCTGGCTCGCCGCCTGAATCAGACTTCGGCGTTTGGCGCTTTTTTGGATCCTGTCGCTGACAAATTTCTGGTCTGTGCCAGCTTGCTGGTGTTGGTGCATCTGGGGCGCGCCGACGTGTTCGTGGCTTTGATCATCATTGGCCGTGAAATCGCCATCTCGGCGCTGCGTGAGTGGATGGCCCAGATCGGGGCCTCGCGCAGTGTTGCCGTGCACATGCTTGGTAAAGTCAAAACCACAGTGCAGATGGTGGCGATTCCCTTTTTGCTCTTCGATGGCTCCTTGTTCGGCCTCATCGATACGGGGTTGTGGGGCTTCGTGCTGATCTGGGCTGCGGCAGTGCTCACAGTGTGGTCGATGGTTTACTACCTGCAAAAGGCCCTGCCCATCATTCGCCAGCATTTTTCCTGAACCCTGGATGCCTTGTGAGCACGCCCACTGACTCCTCGCGTGGCTGGTTGGTGCTCATGCCAGCGGTATTTGTGCTGATCTGGAGCACAGGCTTCATCGTGGCGCGTTACGCCATGCCGCATTCTCCGCCGATGAAATTTTTGATGTTCCGTTATGTGTTGTCGGTGCTGGCCTTTCTGATCTGGATCCGTTGGGCGCGAGTGCCTTGGCCCGGCAGCCCGGCCCAGTGGCGCCATTTGGCCCTGACGGGCGTGCTGATGCATGGTGGCTATCTGGCAGGCGTCTGGATGGCCGTGCGGCACGGCATGGGGTCGGGTCTGACAGCGCTGATTGTGGGTTTTCAACCCGTCCTCACCGCTCTGTGGATTTCGTCCCATGGCGGCTCGGTGACGCGTCGCCAATGGTCGGGTTTGTGGCTGGGTTTTGCAGGCCTGGTGCTGGTGGTGTTGCGCAAACTGGTGGAAAGTTTGGAGGTCACGCCATTGACCCTGGCCATGGCGGTGCTGGCTCTGATGTCGATCACCACGGGGACTTTGTATCAGAAAAAACATGTGCAACCCTGTGACGTCCGGTCGGCCAATGCGGTGCAACTCATGGCGGCAGGTTTGCTGACGCTGCCTTTTGCCCTGTTAGAGGCTGACCCCGTGCACTGGCATCCTGATTTGTGGGGAGCCATGGCCTGGTCCGTACTGGGTCTGACTGTGGGCGGCAGTTCTTTGCTCTATATGCTGATTCAACGCGGCGCAGCGGCCTCGGTCACCAGCCTGATGTACCTGGTTCCCCCCACCACGGCCATCATGGCCTGGGTTTTGTTTGCCGAACCGCTCACTCCTTTGACCTTGCTGGGCATCGCTCTGACGGCCATCGGTGTCAGTCTGGTGGTCCGCAAGCCGACATGAGTCGGTCACCATTCCCTTTTAGAATCGCACCTGTTTTTTTGGAAGCCACCATGAGCAAACATCGCATCGCCGTCATCCCGGGGGATGGCATCGGCAAAGAGGTCATGCCCGAGGGCGTGCGCGTGCTTGACGCTGTCGCTCGCAAGTTCGGCATTGACTTGCACTTTGATCACTTCGATTTCGCCAGTTGGGACTACCATGAAAAGCACGGGCAGATGATGCCCGATAACTGGCGCGATGTGGTGGGGTCGCACGACGCCATTTATTTTGGCGCGGTAGGTTGGCCGAGCAAAATCCCCGACCATGTCTCGCTGTGGGGCTCTTTGTTGCTGTTCCGGCGTGAATTTGATCAGTACATCAATTTGCGACCGGCTCGCCTGATGCCCGGCATCGTGGCCCCGGTGGTGCGCAAAGACGGCAGTCCGCGCCAGCCAGGTGAAATCGACATGTACATCGTGCGTGAAAACACCGAGGGCGAATACTCGGCGGTGGGTGGGCGCATGTTTGCTGGAACCGATCGCGAAATGGTCATGCAAGAGTCGATCTTTACCCGCTACGGCACCGATCGGGTGTTGAAGTTCGCCTTTGAGTTGGCGCAGTCGCGACCCCGAAAGCACCTGACCAGCGCCACCAAATCGAATGGCATCGCCATCACCATGCCTTATTGGGACGAGCGCTTGGCTGAGATGGCCAAGCGGTATCCCGAAGTCCGCACTGACAAATTCCACATCGACATTCTGACGGCCCACTTTGTCCAGCGCCCTGATTTTTTTGATGTGGTGGTGGCCAGCAACTTGTTTGGTGACATCCTCAGCGACCTTGGACCAGCCTGCACCGGCACGATCGGCATCGCCCCCAGTGCCAACCTGAACCCGGAGCGCAAGTTTCCGTCTTTGTTTGAACCGGTGCATGGCTCGGCCCCCGACATCGCAGGCCGTGGCTTGGCCAACCCCATTGGCCAAATCTGGTGCGGTGCCATGATGCTGGAGTTTTTGGGTCACAAAGCAGCCCACGATGCGATTTTGACGGCCATCGAAAAAGTGCTGGCGCCTGGCAGCGGTGCACCCAAAACGCCGGACATCGGTGGCACGGCCAGCACGGCCGACCTGGGCCAAGCCATTGTTCAGGCCTTGTGATGCGGGCAGGGGTATGTCCAGGGCGATTTCGTCTAAAATTTCCGCTTTTCCTTCAAAACTCGGTGTTGCTTCCATTGACTTGTTTGCAGGGCTTGGTTCAAATGAAGGCACATTTTTCATTTCGTCAACCCGTGAACCTATGTGGTTCTTTCAGCGGGTTTTTTCTTTTCATCGAACCAGAGGTCATTTGTGAATAAAACAGAACTCATCGAGCACATTGCCAATCAAGCCGATATTTCCAAGGCCGCCGCCAGTCGCGCCCTTGAAGCCACCTTGGGTGCCGTGCGAACCACCCTGAAGAAGGGTGGCACCGTGTCCCTGGTGGGATTTGGTACATTTGCCGTGACCAAGCGTGCTGCCCGAACGGGTCGCAATCCCCGCACCGGAGCTGCGATTAAAATCAAATCAGCCAAGATTCCCAAGTTTCGTCCGGGCAAGGCCCTGAAAGACGCTTTGAACTGAAGCCACTCGGGGGTGCTTAGCTCAGCTGGTAGAGCGGCGCCCTTACAAGGCGTAGGTCGGCGGTTCGAACCCGTCAGCACCCACCACCCCGACAAGGCGAACCTGGTTCGCCTTTTTTTTCGATAACAGGAAACTCGAATGTTCGAATTTGTCCGTCGTCACACCAAGATCATGCAGTTTTTGCTGGTGTTGCTGATCTTCCCATCGTTTGTGCTGTTCGGCCTTGAGGGGTACAACCGTTTCAACGATCAGGGTGAAAAAGTGGCTGAAGTCGACGGGGTGCGCATCACCCAGGGCGAATGGGACAACGCCCATCGTGGCGAGGTCGATCGGTTGCGCGCGCAGATGCCCAACCTCGACATGAAAATGTTCGACACTGCGCAGGCCAAATACGCCACGCTCGAACGCCTGGTCCAGGAGCGGATCATTCAAATGGCCAGCCAGCGCCTGATGATCGACATCAGCGATCAGCGCTTGGCCAACTTGTTGCAACAAGACCCTACCATCGCCAGCCTGCGCAAACCCGACGGCAGCATTGACGTCGAGCGCTATCGACAATTGGCTGCCGCTCAGGGGCTGACCCCGGAGGGCTTTGAGGCTCGAATCCGGCAGGATCTGATCCAGCGTCAGGTGCTCTCGGGCGTGGCCGATTCGGCTTTTTTACCCGACGACTTGGCCAACCTGACCGTGGCGGCTTTTTTTGAGCGCCGAGAAATCCAGCTGGCTCGATTCAATCCGGCCAGTCATCGCAACGGCCTCAAGCCCAGCGAAGATGACTTGAAGTCCTTTTTGCAAAAACACCCCGCGCGCTACCAGCAGCCCCAAAAAGCCGACATCGAGTATGTGGTGCTCGATCTGGCCAGCATCGAAAAAGACGTGACGGTGCCCGAAGCCGACCTGAAGACTTATTTTGAGCAAAACCAGAAGACCCTGGCTGCCAAAGAGGAGCGCCGCGTCAGTCACATTTTGATCCAGGCGCCCAAGGGCATGGCCGCTGCTGAGCGGGAGCAGGCGCGTCAAAAAGCGCTGGACATCCTGGCCCAAGCCAGGAAGCAACCCAAGAACTTTGCTGCACTGGCACGCAAGCATTCACAAGATCCCGGCTCAGCGGTCCAAGGCGGTGATCTCGATTTCTTCGCCCGTGGCGCCATGGTCAAGCCCTTTGAAGACGCGGCTTTTGCCCTCCAACCTGGCGGGTTGAGTGAGTTGGTCGAGACCGACTTCGGATTTCACATCATTTTGTTGACCGATATTCGCACACCCAAGGGGCAAACATTCGACCAGGCGCGCCCCGGGTTGGAAAAAGAGTTGCGCCGTCAGCAGGCTCAACGCCAATTCGCCGAAGCCGCCGAAACCTTCTCCAATCTGGTCTACGAGCAGTCCGACAGCCTCAAGCCCGTGGCCGACAAACTCAAATTGACCGTGCGCCAAGTCAGCGCTGTCAATCCGCAAAGCCGCGCCAAAGAGCCTTGGGCCAATCCGCGCGTGATGGAAGCGCTGTTTGCTTCCGATTCGCTCGAGCGCAAGCGCAACACCGAAGCCATCGAAATCGGGCCCAGCCAGTTGGTCGCGGCCCGGGTGGTCAGCCACACCCCGGCGCGCAGTTTGGCCCTGGACGAGGCGCGTGACGCCATCAGCCGCGACTGGGTGCAAGACCGCGCCGCCGAACTGGCTCGCCAGCAAGGCGAGCAAGCCCTCAAGGCCTGGCAGGACAACCCCGCCAGTGCCAAGCTGGATTCAGCCCTGACGGTCTCACGCGACAAGCCGGGTTTTTTGGCGGGCCCACTGCTGGATCAGGTGATGCGTGCCCCGGCGCAAAAATTGCCGGCTTGGGTCGGCGTGGATCTGGGTGATCAGGGCTATGCAGTGGTCAAAGTGAACCAGGTGTTGCCCGCTCAGGAGATTGCACAACGCAAGGCCGAACGCGCACAGCTGGCTCAATCGGCTGCCAACGCCCAAGCCATGGCCTATCTGGAAACCCTGAAAGCCAAGCTCAAAGTGCGCATCCTGGTGGACAAACCCGCAGGGGTTTGACGCACAGGCGTTATAATCAAACTTCTAAGGTGGCTGTAGCTCAGTTGGTAGAGTCCCAGATTGTGATTCTGGTCGTCGTGGGTTCGAGTCCCATCAGCCACCCCAAATTTTAAAAGTCCTTGGCTTCGCCCAAGGACTTTTTGCTTGTGACGTCTCACTGCGCCAAAAAACCGCCATCCACAGGCAGGGTATGCCCGGTGACCATCGAGGCGGCCGGGCTGCTCAGGTACAAGATGGCGGCGACGATGTCTTCGGCTTCGGCCAGGCGCCCCAGCGGGGTCATGCTTTCGATGCGCCGAACCAGCTCGGGTTGCCCCAGCAGAGGTTGGATGAAATCGGTGCGCACCCAGGTGGGCGCGACGGCGTTGACCCGAACCTGGTGTGGTGCCCACTCGACCGCCAGTGCGCGGGTCAGGTTGACCACCGCACCTTTGGTCGATTGGTAAGAAATGTTGGGGTACAACCCCCCCCCGGACAAGCCCATGATCGAAGCAGTGTTGACGATGCAGCCCCGGCCCGCAGCCACCATGTGGCGACCGGCCGCCTGGGCGCACAAAAAGACACCCGTCAGGTTGACGTCGAGCACCCGATTCCAGTCCTCCAGGCTAAGTTCGAGCGTGGGGCGGCGCAAAGCCATGCCCGCATTGTTGACCATCACGTCGAGTCGCCCGAGCCAACTGGCCACGCCATCGACAGCTTGTCGGACTTGATCGGGTTGGGTGACGTCGACCTCGAGGCCTTCGATGCGCTGGCCGTCATGGGTGATCAGAGGGCGCAAATCTCGGGCGGTCTGGGTCACGGCAGCACCATCGCGATCCATCAGGGCCACGTGGGCCCCGGCCTGCGCAAACGCCTGGGCCGTGGCCCGTCCGATGCCGCGGGCAGCGCCGGTGATGGCCACCACCTGGCCCGTGAAATCAAGAATGTGTGTGGGATGCATGGTCAAAGTCTAACCTTGACCCCGGCAACGGACTGATCCCTTTGGGACAGCCTCAGTTGACCATGACCAGCTTGCCGCGCACGGCGCGCGAGCCCATGCGGGCATAGGCGGCTTTGAGGTCTTGCATGGGCATGGTGCAGTCGATCACGGGTTTGATGCGCCCTTGGGCATACCACTCGGTGAGTTCGCGCATCATGCGGCCATTGGCCTGGGGTTCGCGGCGCGAGAAATCGCCCCAGAAAACGCCCACGATGGATGCGCCTTTGAGCAGCGCCAGATTGAGCGGCAACGAGGGAATCGGACCCGAGGCAAAGCCCACCACCAGGTAGCGCCCGCGCCACCCGATCGAGCGAAAAGCGGGCTCGGCAAAATCGCCACCTACGGGGTCGTAGATGACATCAGGACCTTGGCCATCGGTCAGGGTTTTGATCTGGTCGCGCAGGTTTTGGCTGCTGTAGTTGATGACGGCGTCGGCCCCGATGTCGCGGCACAAGGCACATTTTTCGTCGCTCGAGGCGGCGGCGATCACCCGGGCGCCGATCGCCTTGGCGATCTGAATGGCCGATGTCCCCACGCCACCGGCAGCGCCCAGCACCAGCACGGTTTCGCCGGCTTTGAGTTGCCCGCGGTCGATCAGGGCATGGTGTGAGGTGGCATAAATCATGATGAAGGCCGCTGCATCGACCGCCGCAAAGCCGTCAGGCAGCGGCAGGCACAGTTTGGCGGGAGCCAGAGCATGGGTGCCAAAGCCCCCGGTGCCGGGCAAGCAAGCGACCCGCTGGCCCACCTGCAAGCTGCTGACCTCAGGGCCCAGGGCTTCAATGACCCCGGCAAATTCCGAGCCCGGCACA
>JACCDX011366741.1_pt1 | contig 12623 bp, 15 predicted proteins | sample 7449681 | NCBI WGS metagenome assembly JACCDX01 (sample SAMN15323450, study PRJNA562643) | freshwater metagenome | isolation source: river surface water | place: USA:Blue River Watershed | collected 2017-08-18
GCAATCATGAAATCTGAATCTTTATCAGAAATAAGTTTGACACAGATTTTAAAAGCGGTTTTTTCGTGTAATTCCACTTCTTCGTAAGTTTTCATTGCTGAAGAACGACCAACTCTATTCATTCGTACTTTAAATCGTTTGTAGAGTCTTCTAAATAATTTTTTCATGTATATGTTTATTTGTTTCTACAAATATATGAATTATTTAGATTAAAAAAAAAATTTCTGGAAAAAAAATTTACTAAAAATTAACAATATGCTCCTGAACAATGTTTTTTACCGTCAAGACCCGGTTTTTTACCTTTACATACTTGTACTGCGTATCCATTTGCATAGGCTGAAGGATAAACATCATATTTTGCTTTTGCGGCCGCCTTACCTCTTGCACAAAGTTTGGTTCCTGTTTTTTTACGACCTTCCATCATAACCATATCTTTTTCATCAATATTCATAGAAAGTTCCATACCATCTTTTTTTGATTCATTCATTAAGAAATCAAAAACTTGATCCATATTGTTTTTTGCTTCTGAAATATGATCTTGAGCCCAATCGTGACCATTCTCTAAAATAGATTCAACCATCTTGTGATCTAAATCTAATAATAAATCACATTGTCTTCTCATTTGTTCTAAATTTGAAAAAAACATATATCTTGAAGATTCTTGTTCTTGCGTTGATGGAACATCTTCTATAGTTTCTCTAATAACTTTTGTAATAATTCTATCTAAATTTTTCATAATTAATTATTAAGTCCATTTACACCACCTAAAGTGACCGCATTTAATTGTGTTACCGCAGCGCCATAATTATTAGTCCATACAGGATGTGGGAGAGTTAATTCAACAAGGTTACCATCGCAATCTTTAACACAAAGTGTATATTCAGGTGGATTAACTTGATAAGGTGTCGCATTTAAACAATCATTACAAAACTCATATAAACTACCAAGAGTATAAATAGTTCCCCCAGTAATACCCTCGACAACAGTACCACATAAACCTGAACCTTCTTCGTTAAAGAAAGAACATATTTGTCCTGGGTATAAAACAGTTGCCCCAGCATTAACCGTTACGGTTAATTCGTTATTTGTACATAATTCTAAAACATAAAGTGCCATCTTCTTTTTTTATTATAAATACTTCAATTTCGAATTAACGATTTGGAATTGAATTTGTTTTTTATATGTTGTAATTTGTCCCATCATCTTAACTTGTATATCGATAAAGTATTCGTTTGGTATTTTATCTCTTGTATCAAACATAAAATAGTATTCGTTTGGTGTTCTATTTAAATTTGTCCAATCTTGTATTAACACTTCAGTTTTACCTTCCCTCACATAGACTCTATAACTTGCGTCTACATTTGGCAACATTTTATTTGAGGTGTAAGCTTCTTTAATTATCACACCAACTTTTCTCATATCAGTGTCTAATATTTTTTCATTTTGTAAAATTCCATAATACTCAAATCCAAACTGAGAAGGGTCAAATGTTGAAGTACCAATTTGAATAGATTTTTTAATTGGATATAAAGTGAAATCATTAATTACGTCAGGTAATGAAAAACCATTAAGTTTTAAATCAGACCAAGTGTCGGTAAATTGACACGGAGTTTTATAACCCATAAATGCAGGTAATGTAATTTCATACACACCTCTTGTTCTCCTACAACTTGGTAAATTTACCAATCCTGTTATTGGATTTCCTGCTGGATCTTTTATAGTTACTAATGGATTTTTATCTAAATTAATAAAATTACCATCTTCATAAACATATAAATAAAGTTTATTTGCCTTACCCATAGAAAAATAATTTCTATCATCTTCGATTAAATCGTCATATGTTGTTTCTAAGAATGGTTGATAGAAAGTTTGAGTATGTCTTGTGAAAAACCCAACCGAATATGTACCATCAGTTCCCGTAAGTAACTCAAGTTGAGGTAGGTACGCAACACCCCAAGTTGTACCGTCAGGAATATTTCCTGCTAATAAGTTATTGATTTCTGATGTCATATCAAATTCAACATTCTCATTACCAAATTCAAAATGTTGTATATCTAAAATTGTAAGTGCCGAAAATGGGTAACTACCTAAATTTAAATTGTTATACGTTCCAGGTTCACCCCACTTATCAAGTGTTGTTGTTTGAAACCAATTCGAAGGTCTATTTGAGTAGTTTTTATCACTTTCAATGGGGTCTTTAACATCATAAAAATCATACCCAACACCTTCATCCCAAAGTTGTACTGTTGTCGGGTCATCATCTAAATAAGGAATTCTAAAAAGAATTAAATCAAATGAGGTAGATCTTTGTCTACCATCAGGAGTCGTTGTATTTAAAAGATCAATATCAAAAGTGGAAGTATTCGTCATCTTCAACTTATGAGTGATGTAGTAGTTTGCGCAATCAATAGAAATTGTCCCATCTGCCAATTTTTCTCTTAATAATCTTAGATCTAAATCAAATATAAATCTTGAATAACCAACGGGTTTTGATATCCCACCATCACCATAAAATAATTGCATAACAGGATTTCTTCCTGTGTTTACATAACTATCCGAAACTATTGTGTTGTTTTTGTTAAAATATGAATTATTAATTGACATTTACTTTTTATTTATAAATATCAATTAAGTCGAATATTTTGATTTAAAATTGTATTGTCGGCATCTTGTATCAATTTTCTGATTTCGTCAATTTTTGTACCATCAGTACCAATCGGGATTGGTGCCTTATTTGGGTTGTGTACGTGAGACGCCATAAAGTCAACAATCTTATTTAATAACACCATTAATTGATCACCTCTAACCATCGGATCTGTTCTGTCTATTATCTCTTCTGTAAATTGTAATTGTGTTATTCCATACAAAGATTCTTGAAGATTGACTTTATCTCCTCGTGACGGAATTTGACTTTTATGTGATAATAGATAGACATTATCTGCAGTTAGAGTCCCATATGACACTGGATTTGGTCTATATTCTGTTTGTTCACTTGTTAGAGTTTTTATAGTTTTTTGTTGTCCAACAACACCTCTTGACCAAATAAGGAAACTACCATAAGAAGTTTCTGATGGATTTAATTTGATTTTTTTGTTAAATAATGATACATAATTAAAACTAGTGACTCCTGTTGAATTTAACTTATTTAAAGTTTTTGAATCTGGTTTAACATAAAAAGGAAATTGATTAATGATTGGTTGATCATTGTTAGGTGGGTATTGGGGATAACCATCTATATTGATTTTACCATCATTAAAATTTTGTATAAATGTGTTAATCAAATTAAGTGCTAAATTGTAGGTCAGTCCTGTAAAAGTTATGGAATAATCTAAATTAGTTTTAAACTGATCTATCGGTGTGTTTAAATTTAAATTAACAGTAGTAACCTGTTCATTTGAAATTAATGAGTATAGATTTATACTACCGTTATAAAACGTGTCACCAGTTGTGGTATTAAATGTTGTGTTCCCTGAAATATATGCTGAACTATCAATACTCCATTCAATAACTTTTTTTACTTCTAAAGGTTCTTGGATTGCAACTTCTTCCGTTACTGACGGTAGTACAACTCTTTCTTGATCAAAATTAGATATTTGTAAAAACCCCCAATTAGGGTTTTTTTCAGGGTAATTAAAGTTTGCGGTTTGTGTTTGGAAATTTTTTCCTGCTCTAACTAAAACCGAATCCCTTTTTACGATAACGTCTGATGTACCCCTACCTAATAATCCGTTATCACCTGGTTCAGGATAGATACCATAAACACTTGGTATTGTAGATCCTGTAACATCTCTTAATGAATTTGACGTTTTAAGATATTCACCACTTGCCAACATTGATTCTGCATTTGGGTAATCCTCAAAAGAGTTATTCTGTGGTCTTGTAATTGGTCCTTGAATATAGAATTTACTATTATTAGTTCTTTCTTTTACATTATAATATAATAAGTGTACATATTCACCAACTTCGGGGGTTTGATTTAAATAGTATGGTAATAATGGTAAAAATATAAATGGATCATTAGCTTTCCAAGCATACGAAGAAACCGGTAACGGATTACCTTTCACGTCCACAGGTTCTAAATCAGTTTTAGTTTCATGTTTAGGAAAAATTCTTAATCTTCCTAACATAAGTGGGTCTTTATTATCTAAAACACGACCATAAAATATATGTTTACCGTCAAATAACATTTCTATTTATAAATTCTTTATGTAACATATTATAAGTGTTTTCTAATTTATCTAAATGATCACTTAATTTTAAAAGAGTTTCTTTTGTGTGCTCGAAATCTTTTTGGATAAATTGTAGTGCAAGATTTAAATCTTTATTAGATGACTCTTTATAACTTTTTATGATTTCTAAAATTTTTTTAGAATCAACAGTTTCCCTCTCAAATTTAAAATGATTTTCCATAAGCCTTTTGTGGTACAGTTGTAAATAATGGTGTTACCGTTAATGGACCTACGGCAACTACCGATTTTCCGTTTTCTGCGTTTTCTTGATCCATTCCTTGAATTACCGCATAAATTGCTGCCAAAAATTCGTTTGGACTTCCATCTGGCATAGGTCCTGTAGGAACTCCTAATTCTTCTAATTTTTGTACGGTGTTAATATATGATCTTGTTGGTGATGCCCCCTCTAATAACCTTGCTGTAAATAATAAAGGTAAGGGAACATCCGCATTTGGATTTGCTTGAAGTGCGCTGATCTTTCTTCTAACAACTAAACTTAATATTTTTGTTAGATCATCAACAATACTTTTACAATCTCTAAAATCTTTTAATATTTTTAAGGACACACCAACACCTAAAACAGTTAATGGGAATATTAAGTTTTTAACTTTCTCTTTTCTTTCCCTCTCAATATCCGCTAAAATTTCTTTTAATAGTTTTTTAATATCTTTTCTAATTAAATTATAAATTATTCTTGTGTAGATAGACCCAACTTGTGACATAAACTCAATTAAAAATGTCTTGTAATTTTTTATAAAATCCTCAAGTGTTTTTGTGTTATCAACTATTGCGGACTGTCCTAATGATTTAGCGGTTGTCATAAATGGTAACATAACTTTTGGACTCAATATTGTTGTTAGAAGTGCTTTAGGAAATTCTTCTATCCAAGCCCCATCGTAAGCCAATTTAAATCTTTGATCGGTTGTATTATTGATAATATTTGAGGTTTGATTTATTATATTATTTTCATTTATTCCCTCGACAAAATTTAATTGTGAAAGTGCATCAATAACCGATTCAACATTCATTTGAACCTTAATGTTATCACATTCTTCAAAATCAATAATACCTAATTTTATATCGGAAACTTTTTGTTCAATTAATCTGAGATCTAAATTACTTAACTCAAAAAAATCATCACTCAAAATATCTCTTTCTGAAATTTTAGCAACGCCACTTACATCTATTTCAGGAGTTGCGTCGTAACATAATCCTAAAATTCTTTGTAATATTTTTAAAAATTTTTGAAAAAAATAAATTTCGTTTGTACCCGCACCCTTGTATGAATATACAGAACCTGTTATAATATTAACTAATTGTGTGTAAAAATTTTTTTGATCAAATAAATCTATTGTTGAAAAATAATCATTCAAAAATTCATCAACAGTTAATGCGTTTGCCCTGTTACTAATTGTGACTTTAAAAAAGTTACCTTGAATAGTTTGACCTAAGAGGTTTGTAAATTGCTCAACATACTCAACATCAAATATGTTTTGAGTTGAGGTCCCAACATATGGTGTACCCGCAACGGCACTTAGTGGTTGACCTAAGTTTTGTATCCTATCATATAAACATTTGTTCATTGTGAATGGATAAGAATAATAATTTAATAAATTTGGTTCATAAATTAATTTACCTAATTTAGTATCGGCACTAATTGTAAGATAGTCAAAAAAGTCTACTGATTGGACAGGTATGTATTGCGGTGAGTTTGCGGGTAAGATCTGATCTGTAGAGCAACCTAAAGTTTTTTTAGTTGTATCAATAAAAATTTCTTTTAATTGTGGTTGTAGCTCTTTTAATGATTTGATGAAAATTTTCTTTAAATAATTGTCACTATCGGCACCACTACCTTTTATAAGTTTTGATAACTTTACTAATTCGGTGAATGCTGTTTTTACATCATCTTGGAAATCTTGTTTTTTTTCAGACCATTCGGATAATTGTGTTTTAAGAAATTTTTCACTAGTATCAAAAGAGTCAGATGCTTTTTTCTGTAATTTTTTTTGATCTTCCCTTAATTGTTTATAAATCGGGAATACTTGTGCTGCTTTATCGACTTTTTTAAAACTTTGACCTACTTCAATTGGCATAATATTTTATAATTACATTTTATATTTATTATCCGAATTGATATCTTTCTTTAACAAATTTTGCAATACCTCATCATCCATTTCCAAATCAGACAACGTAAAATCTTCTTCTTTCTCTGAAGATTTTTGCCACATTTGTGCTTGTAACTTAGATAGGGTTAATTTTTTATCAACACAATCATTAATGATTTTTTGTTGTTTTTCAATAACTGGACCTATAAGAGTCATATCCTCAGGTTCTTTCATCATTGTTAACATTTTGTTTTGAATCCTAATTGCAGTATTCCTTTGTTCTACAAGTTCATTATAGATTTCCTGCATCAATGATAACATTGAATCCTTACTTAAATTAATTTGTTTTTTAGTTGGTCTTGGCATACTCTATAAATATTATTTTTTTAAAATTTCTTGGACTAACTCAAAGTAAATTTTTTTATATTTTTTCAAAGAGGTACGAATTTCTTTAGTTGAGAGATTTGTCATCTCTCTCAATTCAAATAAAATAATATTTTTATTAAATTTATTATTATTTGAATCGGGGAAAATTGTTGAGTAATTTTCAAACAGATCATAAATTGCTGAACCTAATTTTTGTTCTTGTTCATTACTAGTTTCATTATCTAAAGTATCTTTAAGTTTTTCTAAAAATTTTTTAATTATCATTTCAGAACTTAAATCTTCTTTATCAATATAGTAAGCCATATCTTCACGATTTGATAAGTCAGATGAAATGTCTTCGTATGAAATTTTACGATTCATTTCTTTCTGATCTTTCATTATTTGACCCATCAAATAATTTTTACAAATAGTTCCAAAATAAGAATAAGCCTTCTTTTCTTTTGAAGGCTTAAACTTTTCTATTTTTGTCATCAAAAAGGAATGTGTATCATTATGAATTTCATCATAATTCATATCCTTTCTGTATAATTTATATCTTCTTATAATTGAAGATATCATTTTATCTAAAGGTTCTCTCAAGAATTCATTGTATATTTTGTTTCTTTCTTGGTAAGATTCGGTGACCAAAAATAGTCTAACCGCATTTTCCTCTCTTTCTGCAAAATAATTTAATGTGCTTGGTTTTCTACCTTTCTTTTTCTTTTCTATCGTTTCAGGACTCTCATTCAAAGACATTAAACACTTTGGGGCTCATAATTTATATCCCTTTCTACTGTAAAGAAATATTCTTTTTTAGCGGACTCGATCCAAAATCTCGCTTCATCTTCCGAAATTTTATTCTCACCATTTTTGTAATTCCAAAAAATTGACCCTTCTCTCAAATTCATATGTTTGTAACCAACTCTAGGAATCGACATAATTTTAACAGAGTTATGAGTCAATCTTAAAAATAATTCGTAGTTAAATGTTAATCTCATATTAGATTTAAGACCCCCTAATTTCTCAAACATTTCTTTTTTGAATACACATCCTGAAAATTGAAAGTTTTGGAAATTTTGTAATGTTTCATTTGAAAGGATTCCGATTTCGGATGAAATGTTAGCAGCAAATGTCGCCTCGTTAGTAAAACCAGCAAAAACAGCTTTGTCATCAACATCAACCACTATTGGTAAAAACACCTCAACGTCTCTATAAATGTCCATATATTTACGAGCATTTTTGAACCAAATATTAGAAAACTCATCGTCAAATTCTAATACACTAATCCAATTAGAGGACGCAACTTTTACACCGTGATTTACTTGTTTCTGGAAACTTGGGGTTCCTTCGTATTTTTCAAAAACAACATTCAAACCATCATAGTCATAAGATGTTACGTGTTTTTCTAAATTAGTTTCATCACAATATACGATTACTAATTCATTAACATTCTCTTTTTGATATTGTACTGATTTTATACATTTTTCGAAAAAATCTTCGAAACTTAATGCCGAAGAACTCTTAATCGGCAACACTACTGAAATTGTATTTATATTTTCCATATTATTCTTCTATTGTTTGAAATTTATCTAACTGAATTACAAAATTTTCTAATCTTGTGTCAAAAAACTTAGAGAAAATAGTGACCACTTCCGATTCAAAATCCTCTAACGAAGGTAAAGTTTTTACGGTATTGTCCATTTCTTCAAGTAATTGAGGATTGATGTTGTCCTCAAGCCAATTTTGGATAAAGTCAGAAATAACGTCAGTTATAATTGTTTTATTATTAATCCAGATACCATTGTTTTCGCTCATCCAAGAAGGTACAACATCGGGAACTAACCCAATTACAGGAATTCCCATTTTCATAGATTCTAATGGGAAAGTTCCGTATGAACTTTGTTGGTCGATCCAAACAGACACAAAACTTTCTTTCATTGCTTCTGCAAATTGAGTTTCTGTTAGACCTCTTAAATCTCTAAACGTAATCCATCTATATTGAGGGAATTTTGCGTAAAAATGTTTAATTAGATTTACAGTATCTCTATGATCCCTAGTATGGATGTTAATTATTGTTTTAGCGGGGTATTCGCTTTTTACAAACAAATCAGAAACTGTCGGTTGAATCACGTCAAATGAAACGCTTCTCATAGCACCCTCTAAATATTCTTTTTGTTTTTCTGAAGTTGTAATACACTTCAAAAATCCTAAATTACTCCAAGTCTGACCTGGTTGTAAAGTTTCAAATATGTAATCATAACATTGACTTAAAACAATTTTACCACAAGGTAATTTTGTAATTTGATCCATTACAAACCCATAAAGTTCAGGTACAACAATTAAATCATCAGGAGAGATTTCTAAGTTAGTACCTTCAATCGGTCTATGTTCTAGTAACATATATTCTTCACCCATCCAATCTGAAACACCATGATATTCTGGTTTCTCATGTAACATTATTGGATTAAATCCATTTTTTTTGAGAGACATTGCCATTTGATAAATGTATTTAACGGATGCCTTTGCATTACCTTTAGTATCTTGAACCATAAAATAAACTCTTGATTTTTTTTCTTTTAGGTTCAAAATAGATAATTCTAATTTTTGTATTTGTTCGTTAGTCATATCTTAATTTATATTTTGTTTATTATTTTTTTAAATAAAAGTGTATTAAATGCTAATTTGAATGGTATTGTTAATTCATTACTCTTATCACCTAATGTTTCGTCAACTTGCTCAACTTCAGTCAGTATTGTGTCAAGTAACATTTTTACTACTTCGTATTTAACTAAATGAATTTGAGTTTCACCAGATGTGCCTTCAATTTGTAATTCCTCATCCAATTTGTCTAAATCTAAGTAATAGTTGTTATTTAAAATTTTAATCATTTTTTTCTATTTCTGAAATTATTTTTTCAAATTCTGATAGTGAAGAAATTTCATAATCAGAACCAATACCCTCATTATAAGATGTTTTATATTTTATTAAAGTCTTATTGGACGGTTTATCCAAAAGTAATGCCGGATTTGATGTAAGTAAAACGTCCACTTCATCCCACATATTATTTTTTGTTTTTTCATTGTAAAACATAACTTTCTCTAATAAACACCCAAATTTTGATAGGAAAAATAATGATGCTGGTTTAGATTTCGAGATCTCGTTTGAAATTATAATAAAATTATGATCATCTCTTAAGTTTAAATATACTTCATTAAGTATATTAAAGGTTAATAATTCAGAAGAAGGCGCATGACCAAACAACTCCATAGCATATTCTTCATACATAAAATCAAATAATTCTTCTTTATTTTGAAAAGAGAAGTGTTTGTCTAATTCTAAAGAAGTAACCTCAGAAATTTTTTCATATTTAAATTTAACTTCTTCCTCAACAATTAATTCGGTATTACCTGAAATATCTAATTCGAAAGTTTGACCTAAATATGGTTCATCGATTGAGTCAATAAAATGTTTTTCATAAAGTTGTGAAAATTTACCAATAGTATCTCTTAAAACTCCATTAATATCAATCCCTATCTTCTTCATATCTTTTGAGTATTTTTGTTATTATAGGATTTCTAACACCGTCCTTATCTCCAAATTCAAAAATACCAATACCAGGTATACTATTAAATCTTGTTAATGCGTCGTAAAGACCTGAGTGTGTTTTATCTTTGTATCTGTCCGTTTGCTCAATATCACCTGAAATAAAAAATTTACTGTTTGTTCCTATTCTTGTTAAAAGAAGTTTCATTTGTTTTGGGGTAGCATTTTGAGACTCCTCAAAAATTAAAATTGAATTGTCGATGGTCATACCCCTCATATATGCTAAGGCAAAAACCTCAATAATTTCGGCCTCTTTAAGTTTTTCTCTCGCTTCTTTACCAATTATCTTATTTAATAGATAATACGATGGAAAAATATAAGGATCTAATTTTTCTTCTAAATTACCAGGTAATGCCCCTAATTTTTCTTCGGCTTCTACTGCCGGCCTTACGATAATAATTTTGTCATAACCATTCCCTTCATCTAATAAAAGATCTACCGCTGTTTTCATTGCAATATAACTTTTACCAACTCCCGCAGGACCTGAACAAATTGTTATTTGATTATTTAATAAAGTTTCGTAATAAATTTTTTGGTTTTCAGTTAAAAACTTTCCTTTTGGTCTTCGTTTTACTACTTGTGAAATTATATCTCTTTTATTGACAGGTGTTGAGTTATTTTCCTCTGTTGGTGTTATACTTTTTTTTCTTTGTGTCATTATCTTTATTTAAATTTTTAACCCCATTTCATATATGGGTTACTGAAAAGGTGAAAATCAAAAACCTTATAATTAATATTATGTTTAGAAAGTAAAAAAGGAAAGGATAGTTGATCTTGTATTGACCAATATGTGTTTTGAAAAAACCAATCTTTCATTATATTCCATTCTTTATTTTCCACAACTTTTTTTGTGTAAACAAAAAACCCCATTGCAAATAATTTATCGTCCACAAACCCATCAGTATTAATATAAGACTCAACTTGATTTCTCATATTTTCACCCGTATATCTATTTATTAGATATTCATCTTTTTCTTCTGACATTGCATATTCCATATATTCTAATTCGGAAATTATACTTTTTCTACTTGGGTGTCTCATAAGACCAAAATCAGAATCCCCCAAATTGTGAATAACTTCTTCTACAAATTTATTAGATGTTATTTTAAATTTAGAATCTACCCAAAAATAGTAATCAGCATCAAACTCCATCCATTCTAACATTTTTGGGATTTTACCTTTTAATCTTGGGTGTAATGATAAAGACCTACTCGGGGTGTTTTTATCATTATAAACCGAAAAAGACACCTCAAAATTTTTGGTAAGTTGGTGAGGTAATTTTGGGTTAAATCCCTCGATATGATTTCCAAAATCAGCGGTAACGATACGAACTTTTTTTTTCATTTATTACATTGTTATGTAAATAATTTCTTCCATACCATAACCTGTTGCGGTATTCAAAAGAACTGAGTCGACTGATTTTGGTGAAAATTTATTTATTATATCCATAAATTCTTTTTTCGAAATTCTTAAATCAGGTACATCAACTCCATGTGGTAAATTATGACTTATTTCTTCTGTTGTTTCGGATAAAGGTACAAACATTGTTATACAAATTTTCTTTTTCGCCGATTTTAAAGAATTTTCAAGAATGGAAGACCAATTGTAATTGTGTTCGAATACGTGTCTAATATTGATTCCGTCACATTCTGAAACATACTTGGTTAGGTCTATAAACTTTTTTGTTGCAAATTTAGTATCACTACCATCTACACCAATTGCGTCTTCTCTATATCTCAAAAAACCACCAGCACCACATCCCCAATCTTCAACAACATCACAATCTTTTAAAAATTCGGAAGCTAATTGGTATGTTTCTGTTTGACCATATCTAAATTCTGATGGATTATCGGGTAGATTTTTGTACCAAGAATCCCATTTACCTACATTGTTTTCATTTAAAATTTTTTCTTCAGTTATCATTTTTTTCTTTTTAAAATAGTTAATCCATTATTGTTTTTAAACCTTTCTTCAATTTCCCAATTACCTTCATCTAATAATTCTTGAATTGCGGGCCAAATTCCCTTTTTTTCTGTTGATAATGGTTTTATATCTTTGTATAAACCACCCCAATCTGGTTCATCTTTAAATTCATAAGATTCTGTATCGTGAAAAACTAAATATTTTTTTACTTTATTTTTATGTAATCTTAATTCTTCTTTTAATTGGCCGTACTTATGCCAAGTATCAATAAATAAAAGATCAGTTTCTTCTATCTTAACTTGAAGTACGTTTTTTTCAATAAATTCAAAATTTAATTTTTCTTTTTTTGCCAATTTTCTCGCTTCTGTGATGTTTGTGTGTTCTTTAATATCGTAAC
>JACCDX010367410.1_pt1 | contig 12622 bp, 13 predicted proteins | sample 7449681 | NCBI WGS metagenome assembly JACCDX01 (sample SAMN15323450, study PRJNA562643) | freshwater metagenome | isolation source: river surface water | place: USA:Blue River Watershed | collected 2017-08-18
CTCATTCAATGATATAACACTTATTGCGTTCACATGTCGGATATAACATATGGAGTAAAAAATATGAATATACAATGACGAAAACGCTTCTACTTCTTCTCTGTATAGCATAGAAGTACCTGGCTGATTGTCTTCTCTGGTACGGTAGTAAGTGCTTTATCGACTGCAGACACCAGCTGTTCAAAGCGACGCTGGAACTCGTTTTGATTGCATTTCAAAGATCCATTATGTAGCTTAAACACTCCACTGAACCGTTCGCCATTGTACGAATATGCATCGGGATTCAAACGCACAAACACAATTGGTCGATGAGCGACATCAATGAATAGCTCCACGATTCTACGATTCTCACAAGTCAAATCGTATCCTTGGTGCTGACCTTCATCAATCTCAACAATAACTACATGAGTTAATGCATCAATAAAGCCATCTGGACGACGGCGCGAACACCCGCCCTCAATAGTTTTGTCAAGAATAATTGTTGGATGAATAGCTTGCAGAGGAATCATAAATGCTTGCTCCTTAGTTCGATAATTACGGGAACGTTTATCATCTGGATGCAAGAAGAAGTAGCAATCCCCACAGTATTCGTTGTTGTATGTTTTAGTGGCGTTCGATAGTTGGCAATGTTTACATAGAACAACATTTAGTTGTCGCATTCTAGCAGTCTTATGTTCAACGCATCGAATTGCCTTACCTTTGCCAGTTTCTCTATCACGAAATCCATAGTATGGATTGAGTTCGCAGCCTTCAATCTCGCATAGATTAATAAGCCTTTTCATATCTGATTCCCGGCATTCGTGGCAATGCGTACACTTCTCGTAACCGAACTTTGCATCGCGATTGTGCGCCTCACATTTGCGCATTTTACGCAAACTTACAATCGGATCCCCATCGCGTATTTGTAATGTATCAATATGATTAGAACATACAAGTTTTTGCCCTTCAGATAAGTATCCATATTTACGAGAACGAGTACAACCTTCACACAAACAACGATGATATTTGAGTTGCTCTTGTTTCATCTTTTGTTCTTCATCGGTAAGATCTGTACGCGACGAACGGATATACTTTTTATTAGTAACGCAAACCCAGTCCAGACCCTTACAGCATTTAATGCATCGTCTGGGTTGGTCATCTGCGGTTGGTGCAAAGCTAGCACGTTTATCGCAACCCTCGCCATCGCAGGTTCGGTTGATGTTCTTTAAAGAATCATGTATAGACGGGTCATCGTGTCCGCGCTGGTCTTTGCATGATTTACATATAAACTTCCCATCGGGCAACTTGTACGTTCCTCTTTTATCAGTACAATCAATACACATATCTTTTGTCTTAATATCTCGATCCTTAGCATGTGTACGACAGTATCCTTCGATGACGGATGAATTAGTACAACCATCTTCCTTGCACTCGTTTGCGCGTTTCCCACCTTTTATGCCCTTTGAATGCTCGCCACAAAGATTGCGCCCGTCAATCGTTTTCTTTCTTTGTGAGTTACACAACTTGCCTGATTCATCTTTGAAGTCGCATAACTTCACAGTAACATTAACCAATCCCAGCTTCAGATCTTTGTTGCATTTAGAACAATGTGTAGGATGCTTTTTAGCCCCATTCGTTGAACGGATGCCATAGTATGATTTCTTCCCGCAAACGATACATGCATTTGCGACAACATTAACTAATCCAAGGTTATTATCATGATTACATTTCTCGCAATGCGTGGCATCTCCCTTGTCGCCATTATATGGCTGCATCCCATACGTAGGCTTTGCTTTGCAAATCACACACGGCATGTTTGATATTATTTATTATAAATTCTTCAATTTTACTAGTTTTATACTCACTCTACTAGCTCGTTGACTAATGTAAAAAAATATAAGCATTCAAGTTCTCAAGTTTAGACCAAATAGTCTTCAAGCTCATTGCCGCTTTCAATAAACTTGATAATTCGATGGGGATGATACAACTCCTTGAATAAGTCATCGTGAAGCTGAAACCTATTAGTTTTTAGCTTGGGATACTCATACTGTAGATTAGTAAACTCATCAGGGTCATAGTTTTCCATGTAGGATAATAACAATTCATAGTGATCACATTCGGCAGCGAATTTAAATCCCGCGCGGATAAACGCATCAGAGAACATCCTGATGCCTTCAAATGTAACATCTGGATACCATATCCATCCATCATCGAGGTCTTGTTTAAGACAATCGAGAATAGTATAGAATTTACGATTGCTGTAAGTAAGTCCAGTGCAAAGCATCAATGACCCAAACTTTTTCTTGAATGCATTGACTACTTCATCTGCCTCAGCAGGCGTTTTCGCGAAGTAGAAACGATCCAATATATCAATATTCATGTCTACGCGCTGAATGATTTCATTAGGGATACTAAGAAGCGCATCAATTCTAGTATTGTCAGATGGTAACTGGTCCAAGAACTTGCATACGATTTTATCAATAGGTCGATCATTGACATGCGCCTTTGTGCTATATTTGACATGGAGTTCGTTGGCGTTTATTTCAAAGTGGGAATTCATGATTTAGGAGTGTATTTGATATTTATCAATATTTTCTTTCAATTTTACTCGTATTACAAAATAGCAATAGGTACTAATCCATGCGATATTTACAATAGAATGTTTTTAGATTAATGATAAAAAATGTACTTACACATAAACCTTAATCAACTCAATTATTTCTTCCGGAATTGTATCCATCTTATCAACTGTCATCAATATATGCTTGTGTTGCATATGCGCTTTGATATATTCGCAATATGGTTTTAGGAACTGCTTATGCGCATGAAGAAACTCCAGTGAGAGAGATTGCTGTGCGACTAACTTCCAGTTTAGGGCATCCCAAATAATCCGGTCTTTGAATTCAATAATGAATTGTTCCGATAGCGCTTGTGTGGCACATATACGTTCCCAATATAGTAGATGCGCAAACTCTTTCATGAATGCTTCAGTCAACCCAGGCCGCTCTGAGATAGCCCACCATTCAAGTAAATATGGGAACTCATGTGCGATATCAATAGATATATGCTGACATATACAAACGACAGTCCAATCTATGTACTCTGCAAACTCACGAATAAGATCATCATTTAACATTTGCCATCGACTGATGTTGTACCAATCCAAACGATCAACATGCCTACGCATGAACTCAATAGTTAAACTCTGATCGTATGACCCTACTCTATTCCATTCGACTTTATCAGGGAATTCATCAATTATATCTTCTGACAATATTTGAGCATCGCATAATTCTGGCCACGCCAAGTACTCTGCAAACTCGCGAATGAACTCTTCGGGGAATGGACCTAAACACGCTATATCAGTGATATGTGCCCAATTAAGTTTATTAATAAAGTCATGGAAGAACTGTAATGGTACGATATTTGGATTGAGAACATATGATAGAAGATCCCAATCAATGGAGGGCTCATCATTATATGCAATATGCATCCAGTTTTGGATTGAGGAGTTCATCACAATTAGTCAATCTAGCCACTTCGGATATATTTACAATTATTTTCATCAATTTTACACCTTTTGATTTAATAAAAAATAATTCCTTACCTATCTCTCATTGCTGGAGATTTGGAGAATTATTATTGAGCTATACTGATATGCTCATCAGTCGATCGGTGAAGTCATCTATGATATCCATCATGATATCTTCATCGTCGCTATCTACCGCGCACTCGTCTTCCATTATCGCAATTGGTTCAAGATCTTCGAACAACATATGCCACTCAGCCGCGATCTCTATTTCATGCCGACACTGACGAATCGCGCGTTTAAGTAGCGATACCGAGGCCTCTAGCAAAGCCTGCCTAGCAGTTGGTATAATTAATTCCAACTGATCGCACAGCATAGCTGTTCGAAGTTTAACTGAAATCAGCTCGTCTTTCCCGTCGTAGAATACATTTTTGTATTCTACGATGCCCATTTCTGAAACTAGGCATTGAAGGTCGTAGAGCATAAACTCTGCAGTAGACTTGAGATGCACTTCGTCGCGTGTCATGTACTTAGAGCTCTTTCGAACGCAGTTCATGTCGGAAGCGGATTTACAGTAAGTGAGGTAGCACATTGGTAATTATATTACTTTATAATGCGATTTTACGCTCAATTGTATCAATTTCCAAAAAACACGCAATGGGACATCCCGTACTTTTAGTTTCTTATCAATTGCGACGGAGGTTCGACTCGGTCCAATTTTTGAGCTCCTGTGTTTCGCCCTTGCACTTCTCGATTGCTTGCCCTAGTACAATGATGCTTCTATCCAGGTCATGGTCACTGAGAAGTAAAATCTTCTCAGATATGTACTTGCATGCCTTGATCGCTTTACCCGTCACGCGTAGGAGTTCTCGCATATGAGGGTAAAGCGCTGTAGACCGTGGGTTTACCATAGCCCGTGCGTTTGGTACTAACTCAGTGGTAATCAGTTCGATTAGCTCATTGATTGAATCAATCTTGTACGCTCTGTCAGGGTCCATCCAATCGCGTCGATATATGGCGTTAATGACCATCCGATGTCCTTCTGACATCCGTTCTCCCATCCATCCATTGTTGGGTGTTCGCATCGTGGTTGTAGGTACTTTAGCATAGGGTTAACGCTATTTTACGCTCAATCTAATATTCAACATGGACAATATACAATGATTCTAAAGCGCTTGTATTCATCTCATGCGTCCAAGCTAATTACATACTTTGAACAAAGCATTGCCAATGTCAATTGTTTACATTCAGATATCTTCAAGCGCCAAGAATCCATTCAACGCCAAATGCACAATATGTATCTAGATATGGCAGACCTAGATCGTCAAATGGATGAAATTAAGAATCATATGATTCGTATGCACGATCGTATGAATGCATTGGAACGCAATATCGAAGAAGATTAATTATTTTTTTAAACGCCCAGCAGATAGCAACTCTTCTGTCGTCCATTTCGCCTTAGTACCGCCATCGTATGATCGCGCATATCCATAGTCAATAAGATATTGATTCACACAGACCTGTGTACCTTCGATAGGTTGCAATGTGTGAACACTGGCAAGTACTCTACCATACTTATCGTATTTCTTCAAATAAACACTTACTACTTGATCTTGAACAATTTGCTTTAATCGATCACGCCCTTGCTTGCATACCTCTGATTCTAAACGTATCTTCGAATGTAGCTCAGGTGAGTCTAACTCCTCTAAACGTACATTGATCTTGATCGGTGCATCGCTCCAGTAGAATACAATTGTAATAGTATCAGTATCGTGTACGTCAACTACGCGAGCATATACCTTTAACCCTTCGAATGAAAAACGCTTCACTTTAGAACAGTCGAGTTGACGTAAGCGTACAATATCAGTTGAATTCATATCTATAATGTACATATGTGAAAAAAATATTTTTATGTATTAATGAGTACCATATCTACTCTTGCACTTCGAACACTGCCTTGGCCATCTGCATCTTTGCACCTACACCCATTCCCTGAAGTTCATTCATGAACAATTGACTTGTATGCGAAGTTGTAAATTTTACAATATTGGCTAGGTCACCACACTGATTGCACTTGAAGAGCTTGATGTCTTCGTTTACTACAACCGCACGGCTATTGCATCTAGTACATGTGTACGATTCAATGCCATCTGAATGATGATGCGTTTTCTCCTGGAGGAAGTTCACGCTAGAGACACTCATGCATGCAGTTTCCATACTTCCGGCCTTCAGACCACCATTATTGGCTTTACCATGAAGTGGCTGCCTAGTGAGTGCATCAGTAGGTGAAATGGAGTTAGCATATACTGTGTCGATTGTATACTTCTGAAGCACTTGGTATGCGATTGGTGCAATGAAAATCTCAGCATCCATATATTGGCCAGTCATACCATTGTATAATCGCTCCGTGCCGTTTGAATTGAATCCGTAAGACTTTAGCGTTTCTGCAATATTATCAGTATCCAGTTTCTTAAACATCGTAGCTTCTGGACAAGTGCCAGTATGTGCAGCTAGCTTAGCAAGCATACCTTCGAAAACTACACCAGTTGTCATACGCGTAATAAGCGACAACGGGTTGAACACCAAATCTGGCATGATACCATCTTTGGTGCATGGCATATCGCTTGAATCATACAAGAAACCTGCGACTCCCTTTTGCAAATATCCCTGATTGACGGTCTCGTGGGTCATCACTCCACTACCTCGTCACACGCTTTCACGTGGGGTCGGACTATCCATTAAGCCTAGGTATGACCTAGACCGATCCATTATAGTCTCTGAACGTTACTCTCATTGAGAGCCTTCGCTGCAGATTGCCCATTGTTCATCTTCAACGTTATTACCATGCCCATGGGCGTTACCCATGGTGCGGTAGATTGTCGCCAATGTACCGCGGTAGTTGAAGCTTTAGGGGGTTCCCGCAATTTAATGATCTCGCATTTGTACACCAAGGATGATTTGGTGTGTACAAACACTAGGCGATAACACTCTTTTTATCGAGTCGCCTGTTGCTGGCCAATTAGGGATAAACCAGCACGGGATGAGTTGCCCGTCCAATGAGCAATCCCGTTTTCTCGCATATAGAACACATGCGAAGGTACTTCGACGCACGATACGATACCATCGTATTGAATGATGTCGATATCGTGACGTTTGTTGTTGCAACTTGGTGCAACATTGTTGATCCAAGGCTTGTTCTTTGTCTTGATGATAGCCACGCGAAGGCTATCCGCCTCGCGTTGAACACTAATATTTCCGCTGTATCCCGCATGGAATGCCAAGCGTTGAACATCATCTGCAAGTCGTTTGCTTGAAGTGTAGAAGGCTGTGTAATTCTTTTGGACAGTACCATCCCCTGAGATAAGCGCATCAAGTAGCACACGAGATTGCTTCTGGTTGAGATTCCAAACGAACTCCGGAAGGAACTTATTGAGCGCACCTACGTCGAGGTCTTCAAGCGATTTGTAGATACTTGAGCTCAAGATATAGTGTTTGTCGCCGTTTGTGCTATAAGAATTCACTCCTAGGCGGCGTACGAATGACTTGAAGAAGTCCATCTTTCGCTGCTTCGTGAAACTAAAGCCAATACGACGCTTGCTAGACTTGTCAAGATGACCATCCGAGATCCACAATCCAAGCATATCAAGGTATGCGTCCATATCGTATTCAGATCCGTAAAGCTTGATAGTTTGATGGTATGGACCATCCTTGAAGCCATCCTTCTTAAAGGCGACCCGGGACTTGTACACGTCCTTTGCTTCACGCAGTTCGTATCCCTTATATCCATATCGACCCTGAACGTAAAGCTTGTGGTTCAATGTAGTAGTTGATTGTAGCTGTTCAGTGTTAATCTTCAGCATCTCTCCCTTGTGCTTGAAGTGGTAGATACCAACTGGGTCAACGTATTCGATCTTCTCACCATCGACCAATGAACAGATCTTCTCCGTTCCATCAAGGTCCTTGAACATCTTCCAACCATTATCGGTAAGAACTTCATTGGTTGGTAAAGTGCAAAACTTACATCCGATTTCGGTACTTCTGAACGTTTTGAACACGATTTTGATTAATTCTCGATCATCGTAGTTGTTGGCATGAATCACCTTCCACACATACGCCGGTTCCTTTTTGCGGTAAACCATGCTTCGATCAGTGTAGATGATGTTTGGGTCTTTCATGTCTCCTTTCTGTAGCTTCGCTACTTTACCTACAAGGCAATCTCCCTCTTGAACGAATGTCCCTTCAGGGATAATTCCTCCAATAAGCTTTTCGTAATTACAGTAGCTCTTAATATCGGAAGTATTGCTAGGATCTGGTTTGCAAACAATTTCATTTTGCTCAACTTCCACCTTGTCGTACGTCAAATGCGCCGCATCGAACATTCCACGATCCACTGATGATCGATTCACAATCAGCGAATCTTCCTGGTTGTAACCTCCATAGATAGAGATAGCCACGATAGCGTTCGTAACCATTGGTGGAATATGCTTGTATGCAAATGTAGTGACTAATGGATCTTCATTATAAATCTGGTGATATAGATCCTTATGTGCTGCGAATGCCCAGTTCTTCAACGCCCAGCTATTGGTTTGCTTTACTTGATTTGTTTGGAAAACGATGCGCGCGGCTTGGTTATGATTAGCAAATACACTAGTCAGTGCAACTAAGCCCATGTTACCCTGTGGGATATCGACATGTGTGTATCGATGAAGTGGATCATTCATATGATGACGGAATCGATCAAACTCAAACGCGATGTATGTGTTTTCATGTTCTTCCGGAGAGATATATTCAACAATACCTTCGCGCGCAAGATCATCTACATCCATTGTGCCGTCTCGAATCTTCTTAATATGTTCATCAGTAAGTTTGACCCACTGGCGGAACTTATCATGAGTATAGTCCTTGTCTTCCATGTTGTTGTAAACAACAAGTAGCGGTCGTACCAAACGTCCCGAGTCGACCCACAGATGAATTTCATTCGCGATAATGTTATGCGACACCGTGGTATAGAGATGAATCTCTCCGTTGCGGCGCTTCATGCGATATCGGTTGAGAAATGATTTGAAATCCTTCACACACCCCAGCCAATCGCCATTCACAAACACTTTATGAAGATTGTACTTAGTCATTGCAGTCATATCAGCAAGGATTGCGTCAATCTTGGTGAGATCAGGGTCGTCATTAACAATATGCTTCAACACCTCAGATGAGGCAGCTGCCGAAATATCAGCAGAAACACTAAGTTGCTTGCTCATGCCAACCTTCACGCCGGTATCCGCGGATGTAATGCCGCAAATGTAGCCTGTACCAGTTGGATGCACCTGTCTAAGCGTAATAGCACGCTCTGAAGATTTAGAACTATTGCTCTTGTTTGGCGTATCGATGCTTCGAAGCGTGGTTAACACATTCAACTTGTTCTTATGGTGCAATTGCTGCGACGAAAGTCGGTTCTTGAATGTCATCTTATTGACAGTCACTGTCTTATCGCCACTTACAATCGCGTTCATCAACGCCTTTTCGAAGTCCTCTGCTTTAATCGCATTCTTAAACAATGCTTGAAGATTGATATCAGCAAAGCTGTTGTTCTTGAAGTCCTTCATAAACTGACGCTTAAGCTTTTGGACAACGCAGAAGTTGAATTGTGTCTTAAACACACGTGAATATGACATACCCGCATCATTAATGCGTTTGTTTTTATACGAATCGCGGTCGGTAGACTTAAGTACACCAAGGTGAACCAAGAGCATACGATGAATCATATGACCAAGATACGCTGCCTTCTTCTTACGATTGGCCTCTGAGAGACCAATGTGTGGAAGGAAACGTTGATCAATGGTTTGTTCAAGTTTCGATAGAAGGAAACGCTCAATGTTGAGAGAATCTTCATCCCCTGCAACGCGAAGCTTTTGCCTGTACGAATCATAGAACTTCAGGCATCGTGTGAGTACCTGTAGCACATCGTCTTTGTTGGTGATGACATTAACAGTTCCTGAGCTCTCGCCCTTCTTAGTTGGAAACTCGTTCTTCAAGATAGAGTTCATTTCGTTATAATCGTTTGTGAATGCGCGCTCAAGGATGTTTTTCATTTGTTTAGTGATCGGATCACTATCATCGAACGAGTAAGTGATGTATGACATGATCTCCTTAGCGGAATATACTCCAAGTGCGCGGAAGAACATGAAGAATGGAATCTCAATCTCCTTGAACCCAACCATGTGCATATCCATCATGATGGAGTTGTTGTTAAGTAGTTTCAATACACAGTTATACGAGTTTTCAAATGCATCACCAGGCTTGCTGATAATATCAGAACGGCATAATTCGTTTTTGTGCCCTTCATTTGCGAACTCACGACTTTCATTGTACTTCATACTCTCCATGTTAATGATGATGTATTGATTGCCTTTGATCACAAAGTATCCACCAAGATCCGAAGGGTCTTCTTCTAGACGGATAAGTGCTTCATTCGATCGATTGTATGTATTGCACATACGACTTTTGACCATGGTTGGCAATTTACAAATCAATGTGTTATCGATGTTGAGTTTCTCAGTACTCACTGTGCCGTTCTTATGAAACGCACGTGCCACCATAGATACATCAACATAGACACCCGAACAATAAGTAAGATCCCGAAGCAGTGCTTCATTGGGCAACATTGGCGAGTTTTGTTGAGTAGCATGGTCATACTGCGATGGATTACTAACACGTACATCATCGATGGTAACATCAAGTGTGTATTTGTCAATAGTGGTATCGCGCTCGACCGTATCCTTTGAGTCAAGCTCAAAGCTCAGTTCGAATACATCATGAGAGATTTGTTTCAAACCTTGGTCAACGAAATGATTGAAGCTGTTTAAGGTGACACTGACTACGCTGTCCTTGACCAAAGCCGACTCCACAAGCGAAATGAGTTCTTCTTGGTTTCCATTGAAGGTTTTCATGGTTCGTTTGAAAAGGCGGTCTCAGTTAGTGTCGATGCGTATATTAAGATATATATCATTCAATTTTGATCGATAAAAAATAGCAAATGGGGTGGTTTACTCGCGTTTAAAGAACTTCATGAACTTCTTATCAGTAATAATAGCTCCTGCGCCGATAGAAATGGCAATTAATCCTAATTGATACAAAGAAGTTACTAACTTGGCCGCGGGTGTTTTGGGACAAATATCACCAAAACCAATAGTAGAAGTCATTGTTGTCCAATAGTAAAGGCCGTCAACCTTTGACGAGCGTTCGGGGTCGATGCCGAAGTCTTGTGGTCTACCAGTGATCCAAGGCCAAAAGATGATTAATGCTAGTACCATGTACAATGCGATCCAAGAGAGAAATTTTGAGGTAGATGCATCTTTAATCGCCGGTTTAATATATTTATTAAATATTTCTAATGTAATGTTCGATCTTGCATTTTTCCTCATGTTATTAGTTGCGGAATGTGCATGCACTGCCTTTTTAACAGTGTTCCAATGAGTGCGTGCATGTCCTTGATCGGATTCTGATGTTTTAGTAAATGAGCCTTGCGTAACCGCTACCTTCTGCGCCTGCGGATAACCAAAGAGTCCACCGTCCATGATGTATATTATGATAATATAAAAAAATGTCATTCACAATGCACACTCTCCCAGAACGGGAATGTTATCATGAGATAGTACACAATCACAAATACCCCCCTCATGAGACCAAAGAATCATCAAGAAGAATGCGGCGACTAAGCAAAACACTGCGTACGTGAGTTTACCATGAAAGACAAGTACAAATGCCGATATCGCCAATGCTACAACCACTAGAAGGATTGACCATAGAAATGGTTCCGATTTACAATCGCATGATGGTTCGTCGACCCCACTATCAATGACAGGTGTAGTTATTTGTATAAAGCTCCCACCTCTGTACATTGGTACATTTTCGTAAATCGTACTAAGGCGGCTCATGAAGATTGATATCTCATATTATGATTATTATTATTCAATTTTATAACTTTTTGATGGATGCAAATTTAATATATTATCATGAAATCGTTTGAGCCCATAGATCGATACAATAGAGCATTGCGTGATCATCATGATTTATTATACAATCAGCGCATTGAGGCGCTTCATAATGGATTGCGTTTATTAAGTGCGAATGCTAGCGGATTATTGAATGTAATAAACGCAACAAGGCGCGCACATATCAGTGATATAGAATTGTCGTTAATATATGTCAAATATGAAATCAATCGAATCAAGATTCATATGCAAACAATTCGTAAATGCAATCATCAGTTCTTGTTAATTCAACCAATTTTAGTCGACGATGATATAAACCGATACCTACACTTCATGGTAGTCAGCTATCGCCAAGTATCGAAAGATATTGTCAAGCTATCAGTGTTTATGGAAAATGCAGCATTTGAATATCAAAGCAAAGTTGATGAAATATTAGGATGCGAACAATCACGAAAGCCTAGTGCGATAACTCGCATTTTACATTTTATAAATAAATGATTAGTTCATGGCTATGATATATATCATAATGGCACCAACTGACAAACTTCAAACGCTATTTATTGGATTAGCCGTATTAATGGTACTTACATGCATCACAGGGTTGGTCCTGCCGCATAGATACGACCCAGTCCCTTATATCCTTACATGGGTTGGTGGTATTTTAGGCATTGGATTCTTATGCGCTGGTAAGTGGATTGGAAGTGGTCATGATTAAATATTTGCTTTAGACAAACACGAATATGCATTCGATTAACTCGCTGGTCAAGTCAGTTTCTCTAACAAATACTCTCTTGGCTAACTCGGTTCGTACTACTTGTTGGACATTTGCGCAGTTCACGATTTGGCATCTAAACTCACATATAAATCCATACGATAATCGTTGACGGTTAGATATCGCGTGCCAATTCACCCGTGCCGAATGTTCTCGAATGAATGATTCCGAAAGTCTCTGATGCACTGACACGTGTCCCCAATCCACTCTATCGCGGTACTCACGGATAAATGATTCCGACAATCGTTGAGAACTTGATATTATGGTCCAATTGACCTTGTGGGCGAACTCACGGATGAACTCCTCCGAAAGCTTCTGTTTCATTGATATTGCGCGCCAATTAACCAATGCTGC
>JACCDX011624546.1_pt1 | contig 12622 bp, 13 predicted proteins | sample 7449681 | NCBI WGS metagenome assembly JACCDX01 (sample SAMN15323450, study PRJNA562643) | freshwater metagenome | isolation source: river surface water | place: USA:Blue River Watershed | collected 2017-08-18
CTCCGGCGGCGGCCCCGATGGCCGCTGCGGCTCCGGCGGCTGCTCCCGCGCCCGCCAAGGCCGCTGCCCCGGCCGTCGCCGCTGCTGGCAAGGGCGAGGCCCTGTACAAGCAGGCCTGCATGGCCTGCCACGCCGCCGGTGTCGCCGGTGCCCCCAAGTTCGGTGACAAGGCCGCCTGGGCTGCGCGCGTCGGCCGCGGCGTCGACGCCCTCACGGCCTCCGTGATCAAGGGCAAGGGCGCCATGCCGCCCAAGGGTGGCGCCGTCAGCGCCTCCGACGCCGACATCCGCGCCTCGGTCGAATACATGGTGCAAGCCGCCAAGTAAGCGCCCCCAGGCATCTGGAGAGAAGGCAGGCCTCGCGCCTGCCTTTTTCATTTGGCAGGTACCCGGCTCACCGGATCAAGGTGAGCGCAGGCGCTGCATGCGGAGAGGCCGCCTCGGTCCTCCCGGATTTCAGCCCTGCGCGGGGCTCTTCACGAAGCCGAAGCGCGCTGGCAGACCGTCGCTGGCCACGTCCTCTGGCATCCAGCGCCCCGCCTCCACCGCGTCCGCCGCGAGCGCCATGTCCAGGGTGTGGACCAGGCCGAAGCCGATGTCGCTGTCCAGGTACAGGCGGCCTGCCTCGTCGAGGTAGCAGCCCCGCACCTGCGCCGTACGGCCTGTGTGGGAGCGCACCTCGCCATCCTGGCCCAGGCGCCACACCAGCGGCGCATGCTCCAGCTCGACGTAGACGCGCTGCGGCCCGTTCTGGAAGTACCAGCGGCCCTGCGCGTCGGCCTCGTAGTTGCGGTGGATGAACTCGATCAGCTTCTCGTGCCTAAGCAGCGAGCCGCGCGATTGCGGGAAGGGCCCGGCCGCCTGCGTGCGGTCGTCGCGCATGTACCAGCCGCCGCGCGCGTCCAGCCCCAGCCACCCGAAGCAATCGGGCACATGGGGCCACTTGGCCATGGCCTGTCTGACGATGTCGTCCATGCGCCGATTATCGGCAGCCCGCGACAGCCGCGGGGCCGTCGTTCCCGGCATGCCTCAGCGCAGGAAGGCGTCGTAGCCGGTCTTGAGGATCAGTGCCGACACCACCAGCAGGAACATGCCGCGCACGAACCCTGCGCCATGCCGCAGCGCCAGGCGCGTGCCCACCAGGCTGCCGGCGATGTTCGACAGCGCCATCACCAGCGCGAAGTGCCACCACACATGGCCTTTCAGCGCAAACAGCACCAGCGCCGCGAAGTTGGTCGCGGTGTTCAGCAGCTTGGCCGAGGCCGAGGCATGCAGGAAGTCGTAGCCCAGGACCCGCACGAACAGGAAGATGAAGAAGCTGCCCGTCCCCGGCCCGAAGAAGCCGTCGTAGAAGCCGATGGCCAGCCCGATCGCCGTCGCCGCCCAGCGCTCGGCCGCTCGGCCCAGGCGCGGCGCGTGCTCGCGGCCCAGGTCCTTTCGTGCCAGCGTGTACGCCAGCACCGCCAGCAGCACCAGGGGCAGACCCTTGCGCAGGAAGTCGCCCGAGACCACCGTCACGGCCCAGGCACCGGCCCAGCCGCCCGCCAGGCCGGCCGCGGCTGCCGGCAGCAGCGAATGCCAGTTCAGGGTCACGCGCCGGCTGTATTGCAGGGCCGCGAAGGCCGTGCCCCAGACCGAGGCGCTCTTGTTCAATCCGAACAGCGTCGCCGGCGGCGCCTGCGGAAAGATCGCGAAAAGGGCCGGTACCAGGATCAGCCCGCCGCCGCCGACGATCGAATCCACGAAGCCGGCCCCCAGCGAGGCCAGCGCCATCAGCAGCAACTCCATGGGCGGATTGTCTCATCGGGTCCGCGCGGCGCCGGCTGGCACAGAACCTGGCGCGCCAAAAGCAAAGGCGCCTTGCGGCGCCTTTGCGGTTGCGGCGCCGTCTCCGGCGCTGCTGTCTTGTTTTGTCCTTGTCTCCGATGTCTCCTCGGACCTCTCGCTTGTCATGACCGCCGGGGCGGTTGCGAGTGGCTGAACTGTAGGGCCTCGCGGGGAGCCGGGTCATCGGGACTTTCCCTTGGGGCTCCCGCCTTGCCGACAGCGGCCTCAGGCGCCCTCTGACGCGCTCATGCGGCTGCCCGGATCCACTCGGCCGCCTTCTCCGCCATCATCAGCGTCGGCGAGTTGGTGTTACCGCTGGTGATGGTGGGCATGGCGCCGGCGTCCACCACGCGCAGCCCGGCCACCCCGCGCACCCGCAGCTCTGAATCGAGCACCGCCATCGGGTCGTCCTCGCGCCCCATCCGGGTCGTGCCCACCGGGTGGAAGATCGTCGTCGCGATGTCCCCGGCCAGGCGGGCCAGATCTGCATCGCTCTCGAACTGCGGGCCCGGCCGCCATTCCTCGGGCTGGTAGCGGGCCAGCGCCGGCTGCGCCGCGATGCGCCGGGCCACCCGCAGCGAGTCCGCCGCCACCTGCCGGTCCTCGGGCGTGCTCAGGTAGTTCGGCGAGATCAGCGGCGCGTCCTCGAAGCGGGGGCTGCGCAGGTGCACCGTGCCCCGGCTCGTCGGGTTGAGGTTGCAGACACTGGCGGTAAAGGCGTCGAAGGCATGCAGCGGCTCGCCGAAGGCGTCCAGGCTCAGGGGCTGCACATGGAACTCCAGGTCGGGCCAGGCCTTGTCCGGCCGGCTGCGGGTGAAGGCGCCCAGCTGCGAGGGCGCCATGCTCATGGGGCCGGTACGCCGCAGCGCGTACTCCAGGCCGATGCGCATCCGGCCCCAGGCGCTGTTGGCCAGCGTGTTCAAGGTGCGCACGCCCTTCACCTTGAACACGGCCCGGATCTGCAGGTGGTCCTGCAGGTTGGCGCCCACGCCCGGCAGGTCCTGCAGCACCGGCAGGCCCAGGGCCCGCAGCTGCTCGCCCGGCCCGATCCCCGACAGCTGCAGGATCTGCGGCGAGCCGATGCTCCCCGCCGACAGCAGCACCTCGCCACGGGCGCGCGCGGTCACCATCTCCCGGCCGGTCCACACCTGCACCCCGGTGCAGCGCTGCGCACCATCGGGCCCCGTCTCCAGCAGCAGCCGGCTCACCTGCGCATGCGTCCACAGCTCGAAGTTGGGCCGCCCGTAGCAGGTCGGGCGCAGGAAGGCCTTGGCGGTGTTCCAGCGCAGGCCCGACTTCTGGTTCACCTCGAAATAGCCCACCCCTTCGTTGCTGCCGCGGTTGAAGTCCTCGCTGGCGGGCAGGCCGGCCTGCTGCGCCGCCTCGGCGAAGGCGTCCAGGATCTCCCAGCGCAGGCGCTGCTTCTCCACCCGCCACTCGCCGCCCGCGCCGTGCAGTGCGTCGGCGCCGCGGTGGTAGTCCTCGTGCTGGCGGAAGTAGGGCAGGCACTGGTCCCAGCGCCAGCGGGCGTCGCCGGTGGCCTCGGCCCAGTGGTCGTAATCGCGCGCCTGCCCGCGCATGTAGATCATCCCGTTGATGCTGGAGCTGCCGCCCAGCGTCTTGCCGCGGGGGTAGCGCAGCGAGCGGCCGTTGAGCCCGGCCTCGGCCTCGGTCTTGTACAGCCAGTCGGTGCGCGGGTTGCCGATGCAGTACAGGTAGCCCACCGGGATGTGGATCCAGTGGTAGTCGTCCTTGCGGCCGGCCTCGATCAGGAGCACCCGCTTGCTGCGGTCTGCGCTCAGGCGGTTGGCGAGCAGGCAGCCGGCCGTGCCGGCCCCCACCACGATGTAGTCGAACTGCGGGTCGCTCATGGACGGGCGGGTGCTTTCCGGGGTCAAAGCCGCCGAGTCTAGGCGCGCCCGCCCCTGCCGCCCATGCGGGCCACCCCGCACCCCGGCCTCCTCTTGTGCTGATTGCATCATTAATGCTTAATTGAAACCAATTGAATTAATGGAGGGCTGGACCCATGGGGCATTCCTGGTCGCGGGGCTACGTCGCCGACATCACCTATTCGCATGGCTACTTCCACGAGCTGTCGCCACCCTTCATCCGCTTCTGCCTGCTGCTCGAGGGCCTGGACCACCCTGGCGGCGAGGACGACCCCGAGGGTCGCTACCACTACTGCGAGCTGGGCTACGGCCAGGGCGTCTCGGCCAACCTGCACGCCGCGGCCAACCCCCGGGGGCGTTTCTGGGGCACCGACTTCAACCCCGACCACGCGCTCTTTGCCCAGGGCATGGCGCGCGAGGCCGGTGTCGACGCGCAGTGGCTGGCCTGCGGCTTCGACGAACTGCTCGAGGCCGACCTCCCGCAGTTCGACTGCGTCGGCCTGCACGGGGTCTGGTCCTGGATCGACGAGCCCACGCGCCAATCGGTGGTCGAGTTCCTGCGCCGGCGCCTCAAGGTCGGCGGCGTGGTCTATCTCTCGTACAACGTGATGCCCGGCTGGTCGGCCGAGAAGCCCTTGCGCGACCTGCTCTGGCTGCAGTCCGAGCTCGCTGGCGGCCCCGGAGACCCGACGCCCCGGCGCATCAAGGGCGCGCTCGATTTCGCGCAGGTGCTGCGCCGCGGCCGCGCCGCCTACTTCGAGCACAACCCGCGCGCCGGCAGCATGCTCGAGGACATGGAGCGGGACGACATCCACGTCGTTGCCCACGAGTACTTCAACCGCTCCTGGCACATCACCTACTTCGCCGACCTCGCCCGCAGCCTGCAGGCCGCCGGCCTCGAGTTCGGCTGCTCCCTGCACAAGTCCGACCTGGTCGGCGAAGTCCGCCAGCGCGCCCGCGCCTGCGGGCTCGACGCCGCCGACATGAACCCGGCCCTGCGCGAGACCACGCACGACTTCATCCTCAACCGCCGCTTCCGCCGCGACGTCTTCACCCGCGGCGCGCGCCGGCTCTCGCCCGCGACCCGTGAGGCCCGCCTGCTCGAGGTCGGCTTCGTGCTCCTGCGCCCTGCCTCGGCGGCCTCGTCCACGGTGCAGACCCCCTATGGCTCGGTCACCCTCGACCCGGGCCTGCTTCAGAAGCTGCTGCGCGTGCTCGATGGCGCGGCCGCCCCCGTCACCCTGCGCGAGCTGCGCGGGCAGGCCGAGCTGCGCGACGTCCCCCTGGCCTCCCTGGTCCAGGTCCTCGCCGCCCTGGTGGCCCAGGGCCAGGCCTGGCCCGTGTTTGCCGACGACCAGTCCCACGCCGCCGCCGGTCGCACCCGGGCCATCAACCGCGCGGTGGCCGCCCGCGCCCTCGAGGACGACGTGCTCCGCTACCTCGCCAGCCCGGTCACCGGCCACGCGATCGACGCCTCGCGCACCGACCGGCTGCTGCTCGAGGCCTGGGAACAGGGCGTGCGTGGCGCCCAGGCCCTGGCCGACGCGGTCTGGCACGCCTCGCCGGGTACCTGGCTGGGCCTGCTGCCCGAGGGCGGCGCCGACGAGGCCGCCGCCCGTGAGCAGGCCCTGGCCCACGCCCGCCATTTCCTGGAGTCGGTCCGGCCGATCTGGCAACGCCTGGGCATCCTGCAGGAGGACATCCAATGAGCATCCAGGCCGTCGAAGAGAGCGCCGTCCTCTGGATCGAGCACCCCACCTGGTGGCTCTATGGCGTGCACCCGCAGTTCGCCGCCGCCTTCGCCCGCTTCCACCAGCGCAATCGCTTCCACCTGCGCATGGCCATGAGCCTCACGCCCGACCTCGAGCGCGCCGAGTATTGGCAGGACGAGCTGCCCCGCCGCCAGGCCGACATGGACGCCGGCCGCGCGGTCCACCTGGTGGGCTTCCTGCGCGGCGACCCGGCCGGCGAGATCGGCTGCATGACCAGCTTCTGGGGCATCGAGCACGGCGACTTCGACGCCTGCACCATCAGCTTCCTGCTGGACCGCCCCCTGCAGGGCCGGGGCCTGATGTACGAGGCCCTGCGGCCGGTGGTCCCCGAGGTCCTGCGCCGTTACCAGCTGCACCGGGTCATGGCCACCCACCTGCCCGAGAACCTGCGCAGTGCCGCCCTCCTGCGGCGCCTGGGCTTCGCCGTCGAGGGCTACGCGCGCGACTTCGTCAAGGTCAACGGCCAGTGGCGGGACAACGTGCTGCTGTCGCTGGTGACGGGCTCCTCCGGGTAAGCTTGCGTTCCCCGGATCCGAAGGAGAACAACCATGGGTGAATCCATCACGCTGAAGGCCGCCGACGGCCAATCCATCCCCGCCTACGTGGCCCGTCCCGCCGGCGCGCCGCGCGGCGCCGTCGTCGTGCTGCAGGAGATCTTCGGCGTCAACTCGCACATCCGCGCCGTCGCCGACGGCTACGCGGCCGAGGGCTACCTGGCCGTCGCACCATCCGCCTTCCAGCGCGCCAAGCCCGGCGTCGAGCTCGGCTACGCCGAAGAGGACATGAAGGCCGGCTTCGCGCTCAAGACCGCCGTCGAGGCCCTGCCCGCGCCCGGCGTGCTGCAGGACATCCAGGCCGCCATCGACTACGCCTCGCAGGCCGGCAAGGTGGGCGTCGTGGGCTACTGCTGGGGCGGCCTGCTCACCTGGCGCAGCGCCTGCCTGCTCAATGGCCTGTCGGCCGCCGCGCCCTACTACGGCGGCGGCGTCACCTCGCCCGAGGAGTCCGCCCGCCAGCCGCGCGTGCCGGTCATGGCCCACTTCGGCGAGCAGGACCACTGGATCCCGATGGACTCGGTGCAGGCGTTCGCGAAGGCGCACCCGGAGGTCGAGGTCCATGTCTACGCCGCCAACCATGGCTTCAACTGTGACCAGCGCGGCTCCTGGAATGCGGACGCCGCGCAACTGGCGCGCCAGCGCACGCTGGACTTCTTCGCCCGCCACCTGCGCTGAAACGGCGCGCGGGGCCCGAAAGCCCCGCGTCTTGCCTCGAACGAAGGGCCGCAGCCGCGGCCCTTCGTGCCTCGTGCCTCAGCGCCCCTGCGCGCGCAGCAGCTTCGCCGCGTCCCGCGCGAAGTAGGTGAGGATGCCGTCGGCACCGGCGCGCTTGAACGCCAGCAGGCTCTCGAGCATCACCGCGTCGTGGTCCAGCCAGCCATTGGCGGCCGCGGCCTTGAGCATCGCGTACTCGCCCGACACCTGGTAGGCAAAGGTCGGCACGCGGAACTCGTCCTTCACCCGGCGCACGATGTCCAGGTAAGGCATGCCGGGCTTGACCATCACCATGTCCGCGCCCTCGGCGATGTCCATGGCCACCTCGCGCAGGGCCTCGTCGGTGTTGGCCGGGTCCATCTGGTAGACCTTCTTGTTGCCCTTGCCCAGGTTGGCCGCCGAGCCCACCGCGTCGCGGAAGGGGCCGTAGAAGGCGCTCGCGTACTTGGCGCTGTAGGCCATGATGCGCGTGTGGATCTGGCCGGCCCCTTCGAGGGCCTGGCGGATCGCGCCGATGCGGCCGTCCATCATGTCGCTGGGCGCGACGATGTCCACGCCCGCCTGCGCCTGCACCAGCGCCTGCTGCGTGAGGATGGCGACGGTATCGTCGTTGAGGATGTAGCCGCTGTCGTCCATCACCCCGTCCTGGCCGTGGCTGGTGAAGGGGTCCAGCGCGACGTCAGTCATGATGCCCAGGCCCGGCACGCGTTTCTTCAGCTCGCTCACCACCCGCGGCACCAGCCCGCCGGGGTTGCAGGCCTCGCGTCCGTCCGGCGTCTTGAGCGAGGGGTCGATCACCGGGAACAGCGCCATCACCGGGATCCCCAGTTCGACGCATTCCTCGGCCACCGGCAGCAGCAGGTCCAGGCTCAGGCGCTCGACGCCCGGCATCGAGGGCACCGGGTCGCGCCGGCCGGTGCCGTCCTGGACGAACACCGGGTAGATCAGGTCGTGCGGCGTCACCTTGTGCTCGCGCACCAGGTTGCGTGTGAACTCGTCGCGGCGCAGGCGGCGCGGGCGGCCCAGGGGGTAGGGGGCGTGCAGGGTCATGGGCTGATTGTGCGCCCTCGGCCCTCCCCCGATTTAATGCCAAAGCATCCCTGTGGCGCCCGGGCCCACCGGGGAAACCCCGGTACGCGCTTGCTTGTGATCGCGAAAACCGTTTGCTAAATTGACTGCGGGCGGCTTGCCGCTCCCCGCTTTTCCTCCCTGAGCGGGTGCCTTGATGTGTGACAGCAAAAAGGCTTGCCGCCCCGGCCGAGACGCCGGGGCCTTTTTTTGCCCGTGTGGTGCGCCTTTGCACCTGTCTACACTCGGCGCATGCTCTGGGTCAAAGCCTTCCACATCGTCTTCGTCACCAGCTGGTTCGCCGGCCTGTTCTACCTGCCCCGGATCTTCGTCAACCTGGCCATGGTCGAGCCCGGCTCCGAGGCTGAGCGTGCGCGCCTGCTGCTCATGTCGCGCAAGCTGCTGCGGTTCATGACGCTTCTGGCCGTGCCGGCGGTGGCCCTGGGCCTCGTGCTCTGGCTGGCCTACGGCATCGGCGGCGGCAGCGGCTGGATGCATGCCAAATTGACTGTGGTGCTTCTGGCCATCGGCTACCACCACGCCTGCGCCCGCATCCTGCGCCGCTTCGAGGCCGGGCAGATGACGCGCGGCCATGTCTGGTTCCGCTGGTTCAACGAGGCCCCGGTGCTGCTGCTGGTCGCGGCGGTGGTGCTGGTCGTGGTCAAGCCCTTCTAGGTCTGCGCCTCACCATGACGGGCCGGCCCGCCTCATGAGTCTCCACAAGACCTCCGCCGGTCCCCTGGGCCTGGCCTATGCGGTCCTGGTCGCCTACGCCAGCCTCTACCCCTTCGACGGCTGGCGCGCGCAGGGCCTGGCGCCCTGGGCCTTCATGGCCAGCCCCTGGCCCCGCTGGTGGACCGGCTTCGACATCGCCGCCAACGTCGCCGGTTACGCGCCCCTCGGTTTCCTCATCGCCCTCGCCCGCCTGCGGCGCGACCCGCTGGCAGGCGGCCCGCGCGGCGCGCTGCTCGTCGCCCTGGCCGCCTGCGCCGGCCTGTCCTTCCTGATGGAGGCGCTGCAGACCTTCCTGCCCGTGCGCGTGCCCTCCAACCTCGACTTCGGCCTCAACACCGCCGGCGGGCTGGCCGGCGCCATCCTGGCCGCCGGCCTCGAGCGGCTGGGGCTGCTGCAACGCTGGTCCCGGTTCCGCCGTCGCTGGCTGGTCAGCGAGGCCCGCGGCGCCCTGGTGCTCCTGGCGCTGTGGCCGGTGGCGCTCCTGTTCCCGCCGCCACTGCCCCTGGGCCTGGGCCAGGTGGTGCACCGCGCCGCGCAGTCCCTGGCCGAGGCCTTCGACGGCGACGCCTGGCTCGAGTGGCTGCCACTGGCGGACCTGCCGCCCGGCCCCATGCACCCGGCCACCGAACTGGTCGCGGTCGCCCTGGGCGCCCTCGTGCCCTGCCTGCTGGCCTACTCGGTCATGGGCTCGCGCCGCGGCCGCTTCGGCGCCACCGCCCTCGTCCTGGGCGTCGGCCTGGCCTGCACCGGCCTGTCCGCTGCCTTGAGCTACGGCCCATCCCACGCCTGGGCCTGGCTCAGCGGACCGGTCAAGGGGGGGCTGGGCGTGGGCCTGGGCCTGGCGCTGCTGCTGTCCCCGCTGCCCCGCCGGGCCTGCGCGGCGCTCCTGGTCCCGGTGCTCGTGCTGCACCTGAGCCTGCTCAATCAGGTGCCCGCCAGCGCCTACTACGCGCTCACGCTGCAGGCCTGGGAGCAGGGGCGCTTCATCCGTTTCAACGGCCTCGCGCAGTGGGTCGGCTGGCTCTGGCCCTTCGCCGTCCTGGCCTATGGCCTGATGCGTCTCTCGCGCGCCGAACCCCGCACCTAGAATCCGCGGATGCAAGCGAACGACCGCGCCTCCTACTACCAGCGCCACATTTTCTTCTGCCTCAACCAGCGCCCCAACGGAGAGGCCTGCTGCGCCGACCACCCGGCCAAGGAGGGCTTCGACCGCTGCAAGTCGCAGGTCAAGGCCGCGGGCCTGGCCGGCCCCGGCGGTGTCCGCGTCAACAAGGCCGGCTGCCTGGACCGCTGCGCCGGCGGACCGGTCGCCGTCGTCTACCCCGAGGCCGTCTGGTACACCTTCGTCGACATGGACGACATCGACGAGATCGTCGACTCCCACCTCAAGAACGGCCAGGTCGTCGAGCGCCTGGTCCTGCCGGCCGACGTCGGCCGCTGACCCCATGAACGCGCAGACCGAGCGCCTGCAACTCACGGGTGCCGCCGGCCAGGCCGTCGAGGCCCTGCGCGACATGCCGCCCGAGGGTGTCCCCGCCCGCGGCGTCGCGCTCATCGCGCATCCCCACCCGCTGTTCGGCGGCACCATGGACAACAAGGTCGTCCAGACCCTGGCCCGCGCCTTCGTGCAGTGCGGCTGGACCGCGGTGCGCTTCAACTTCCGCGGTGTCGGGGCCAGCGAAGGCGTCCATGACGCCGGGTCCGGCGAGGCCGACGACATGCACGCCCTGGTGGCCCAGGTCGCACCCGAGGGGCCGCTGGCCCTGGCCGGCTTCTCCTTCGGCTCCTTCGTCGCGTCGCATGTCGCCGCCCGCCTGTGGCCGCAGCGCCCGCTCGAGCGCCTGGTGCTGGTCGGCACCGCGGCCTCGCGCTTCTCGGTGGCCGTCCTGCCCCCCGAGGCCCACGAGCGCACGCTGGTGGTCCACGGCGAGCAGGACGACACCGTGCCCCTGGCGTCTGTCATGGACTGGGCCCGCCCGCAGTCGCTGCCGGTCACCGTCGTCCCTGGCGGCGGGCATTTCTTCCACGGACAATTGCCGCTGCTCAAGTCCCTGGTGGTCCGCCACCTGCGCTGACACTTCCGCGTCCATGAACCGTTTCGCCCGCGCGCTCCTCGTGCCGCTGCTCGCCCTGGCCTGCCTGGTCGGCCAGGCTCCTGCCCGCGCCCAGTCGCCGCAGCCGCCCGAGGTCGCCGCCCGTAGCTACCTGCTGATCGACGTCACCGCCAACCAGGTGCTGGCCAGCCGCGAGATCGACGCGCCCGTCGAGCCTGCCTCCCTCACCAAGCTGATGACGGCCTACATCGTCTTCGACGCCCTCAAGTCGAAGAAGCTGGACCTTCGCCAGGCCCTGCCCGTGAGCGAACGCGCCTCGAAGATGCCCGGCTCGCGCTTGTTCATCGACCCCTCCATGAGGGTGCCGGTCGAGGACCTCCTCAAGGGCATGATCGTCCAGTCCGGCAATGACGCCACCATCGCGCTGGCCGAGGGCGTGGGTGGCAGCGTCGAGCGCTTCGTGCAGCTGATGAACGACCAGGCCAAGGCCCTGGGCCTGAAGGCCACCTCGTATCACAACCCCGAGGGCCTCTCGGCCCCCGGCCACACCACCACCGCGCGCGACCTCGGCATCCTCTCCAGCCGGCTGATGGCCGACTTCCCCGAGTACATCGGCTACTACGCCCTCAAGCGATACCGCTACGAGGGCGCCCCGGCCGCCAACGACAGCAACCGCAACCTGCTTCTGTTCAGGGATCCCACGGTCGACGGCCTGATGACCGGCCACACCGAGGCCGCCGGCTTCTGCCTCGTCGCCACCGCCAGGCGCGACTTTCCCAACCTGGGCTCGCGCCGCCTGCTGTCCATCGTCCTGGGCGCGGCCAACGAGAACGCCCGCGCCAACGAATCCCAGAAGCTCCTGAACTGGGGCTACACCGCCTTCGAGGCGGTCAAGCTGTTCGAGGCCAACCAGGCGGTGGTCAGCCCCGAGATCTGGAAGGGCACGGAGCCGCGGGCGAAGCTGGGCCGTCCCCAGCCTGTCGTGGTGGCCGTGCCGGCCGGTTCGGCCAGCCGGCTCAAGACCCAGGTCGTGCGGCCCGAGCCGCTGGTTGCGCCGCTGGCCCGGGGGCAGTCGGTGGGCGTCCTCAAGGTGCTGGCCGGCGACCAGCCGGTCGCCGAGGTGCCGCTGGTCGCCCTCGAGGCCGTGCCCCAGGCCGGCATCCTCGGCCGGGCCTGGGACGCGGTCCGCCTCTGGATCAAGTAACCCTTAAGCGCTAATCGGTGGGTGCGCGGCCCTCCGGCACGCGCCTGTGCCGCCCGCATCCACGTTGCCGGTCAGCCTGTGCCCGGATATACTGGAGGGCTTTCCCGCTATTGGGGCGGGAAATCTTTGCCTGCGGAGTCATCGGTCCAGCGCCCTGTCGGCGCGACACCGGTGCCGGGTTCACGCCGGGTCTTTCCGCAGGATTTTTCAAGACGTATTCATACGTTTAGGGACGTTTAATGCCAACCATCAACCAACTCGTGCGTCAGGGGCGCGAGGTCGAAAAGACCAAGTCCAAGTCCCCCGCGATGCAAAACAGCCCCCAGCGCCGTGGCGTGTGCACCCGCGTGTACACCACCACCCCCAAGAAGCCGAACTCCGCGCTTCGCAAGGTGGCCAAGGTGCGCCTGACCAACGGCTTCGAGGTCATCTCCTACATCGGCGGCGAGGGCCACAACCTGCAGGAGCACTCCGTGGTGCTCGTGCGCGGCGGCCGTGTCAAGGACCTGCCCGGTGTGCGTTACCACATCGTCCGCGGCTCCCTGGACCTGCAGGGCGTCAAGGATCGCAAGCAGTCTCGCTCCAAGTACGGCGCCAAGCGCCCGAAGAAGGCCTAAGTCGAGATTGTTTTATCGGTGTCGATGGGCCCTGGTTGGCCGCATCGGCGTAGTGACCCCAAGCAGGCATGTCGCCTGTGGGTCGAGTAAGTGAGAGTCCTGATGGCTCTCGCGGCCACCCGGAAGGGCCGGCCAACTGAAGCAAATGAAAGAGGTTTGAAATGCCGCGTCGTCGCGAAGTCCCTA
>JACCDX010498324.1_pt1 | contig 12620 bp, 12 predicted proteins | sample 7449681 | NCBI WGS metagenome assembly JACCDX01 (sample SAMN15323450, study PRJNA562643) | freshwater metagenome | isolation source: river surface water | place: USA:Blue River Watershed | collected 2017-08-18
GCAGCGCGCAGCCTTGCGCGTCCCAGTATTCCTGCAGTTTCAGGATGACTTGTTGGAAGGTCAGCATGTGAGAACGGACGTGATTGCCAAAACCCGCGATTTTATCGGGTTTTGACAGGGGGGAGGGCGTTTGCGGCGGGTTAGCCGTGCCGCCGGCGCGCGCGCAGCCAGAACGCCATCAGCACGAGCGCGGCCAGTCCGACCGGCACGCCATTGCCGAGCCGGACATAGGGCGTCAGCCCCTGCGTGCCCTGCACCTGCGCCTGCAGCGTGCCGCGCGTGAATGGCGCGAGGCGGGCGGCGACGCGCCCGCGCTCGTCGACCACGGCGGTCATGCCGGTATTCGTCGCGCGCAGCATCGGCCGGCCGGTTTCCAGCGAGCGCATCTGCGAGATCTGCAGGTGCTGCGGCAGTGCGATCGTGTCGCCGAACCATGCAATATTGGAAACGTTCAGCAGCACGCTGGCGACCGGCGCGCCGCGATCGGCCGCCGCCGCCAGCTGCGCGGCAATCTCTTCGCCGAACAGATCCTCATAGCAGACGTTCGGCAGCACCCACTGGTCCTTCACCGCGAAGGCAGGCTGCTGCAGGTCGCCGCGGCCGAAGTCGCCCAGCGGAATGCGCATCATGTCGACGAACCAGCGAAAGCCGGGCGGTATGAATTCGCCGAATGGCACCAGATGGTGCTTGTCGTAGCGGTAGGCCGACGGATTGCCGTCGGCCACGCCGAGCACGCTGTTCAGGTAGATACCGGGCGCGCTGTTCCACGGCAGCCCGATCAGCAAGCGGCTGCCGCTGTCGCGCGCGAAGCCGGCAAGGCCGTCGAGGTACCCGGCCGGCAGCTGCGAGGCCAGCATCGGCAGCGCCGTCTCCGGCGTGGCGATCAGGTCGGCCGGCTGCTCGGTGACCATCTGCCGGTACAGCTGCAGCGATGCGACCAGCTGAGCAACGTCGAATTTCAGGTCCTGCGGCACATTTCCCTGCAACAGCCTGACCGTCACCGGCTGGCCCAGTGGCGTGGTCCAGTGCCGTCCGGACAGTGCGATGCCGGCCGTGGGCAGCGCAAGCAGCAGCACGAGTGCCGCGATCAGCGAGCGCCGCCGGCCGCGCGGTCGCAGCGCAACGGCGATGCAGCCGCCGAGCACGGCGGCCAGCCAACCGATACCGTACACGCCGACCAGCGGCGCAAAGCCGGCCAGCGGGCTGGCCGTGTGCGCATAGCCGGTGGCGAGCCAGGGAAAGCCGGTGAAGATCCAGCCGCGCAGCCAGTCTGCCAGCATCCAGCAGGCCGGCATCAGCAGCAGCAGCGCCAGCGCCGGACGCGCGCCGGCAGACAGCCGTTTTGCCATCCACAGCGCGGTGCCGTACAGCAGGCCGAGCGCCGCCGCCAGCAGCAGCACCGCGAGCGCCGCCATCGGCGCCGGCATGCCGCCATAGTCGTGCATGCTGATGTACAGCCAGTACGTGCCGGCGGCGATGGCCGCCGAGCCGAAGGCCCAGCCGAGGAAGAAGGCCGCACGCGCCGTGGGGGCGGCCTGCGTCATACGGAACAGCAGCGCGAGCGCCGCGATCTGCAGCGGCCACCCGCCGAAAGGCGCGAAGGCGAACACGGTGACGCCACCGGCCGCGAGCGCGGCGGCAAAGGCAAGCGCGGGCTTCATGCGTGCAGCAGGGGGCGGGCGAGCGGGCGCGCGCGCATCAGTCGGGTTCGCCGCTGCCGTTCAGCTTTTCGACCAGCAGCACATGCACCTGCCGAGCGTCGGCGCGCAGCACTTCGAAGCCGAGTCGGCCGATGCGGAACTGCTCCCCCTTGCGCGGCATGCGTCCGAGGTGGTTGGAGACCACGCCGCCGACGGTGTCGGCGTCGCCGCTGGGCAGATCGGTGCCGAGTGTCTCGTTGAACTGTTCGACTTCGGTCAGCGCCTTCACGCGCCAGCGCGGGCCGGTGTTGCCCTCCTTGACCGGCAGGATGTTGTCCTCTTCCTCGTCGAAGTCATATTCGTCCTCGATGTCGCCGACGATCTGTTCGAGCACGTCCTCGATGGTGATCAGGCCGGCGACGCCGCCGTATTCATCGACCACGATCGCCATGTGGTTGCGGTTGGCGCGGAAATCACGCAGCAGCACGTTCAGTCGCTTCGATTCCGGGATGAACACGGCCGGACGCAGCATGTCGCGCACGTCGAAGGATTCTTCCGCGTAGTAGCGCAGCAGGTCCTTCGCGAGCAGGATGCCGACCACCTTGTCGCGGTCGCCATCGACCGCCGGGAAGCGCGAGTGCGCCGTCTCGAGCACCATCGGCAGCCACTCGTCGATCGGCTTGGCGATATCCACCACGTCCATCTGCGAGCGCGGGATCATGATGTCGCGCGCGGCGAGGTCGGATACCTGGAAGACTCCCTCGATCATCGACATCGCGTCGGCGTCGAGCAGGTTGCGCTCCTGTGCGTCATGCAGCAGTTCGAGCAGTTCGGCGCGGTTTTCGGGTTCGGGGGAGATCAGTGCGGTCAGTCGCTCGAACAGGGACCGGTGCGGCTTGTGTTCGGGGCGACTGCCGGGGGGATAGTCTTGCATTTGGCGCAAAGCCGTAGTTCAGGAGCGGACAGGATACCGCAAAAGGATGACAGGTTTTCCAAATTGCCGGGCCGGGTTCGGGTGCGGACTTGCTTGGATGGAAAGAAGCGGGACCGGGCGGAGCCTGATCCTGGCTCGCGCCTGCCTGCTCAGCCCCGGTAAGGATCCGCAAACCCCAGCTCGCCCAGAATCTCCGTCTCCAGCCCTTCCATCTCGGCCGCTTCCTCGTCGTCCTCGTGGTCATAGCCCTGCGCATGCAGCACGCCATGGACCACCAGGTGCGCCGCATGCTGCGCGACCGGCAGCCGGCGCTCGGCCGCTTCCTTCAGCAGCACATCGACGCACAGCACGATGTCGGCCTGCACCGCGTCATCATCCGACACATCTTCGCCATCCGCGTAGGCGAAAGTCAGCACATTGGTCGCATAGTCCTTGCCGCGATAGTCGCGGTTCAGCGCGCGGCCTTCATCCTCGCCAACGAAGCGAATGGTGAATTCGGCCGGCGCAAACTGCGCCGCCTGCACCCAGCGGCGGATGTCCTTGCGCGGCACCTCGTCAGCGAGGCGCTTGTCGGCATACTGGACGGACAGGGAAAGCTTATTTTTTGCCGGCATGTCGCGGGGCGGCGGCTGCGGCCGCGGTTTGGGCTGCGTCGTACGCATCGACGATGCGCCCGACCAGCGGGTGACGAACCACATCGGCACTGGTGAAACGGGAAAACGCGATGCCGCGCACCGAGTCCAGCACCTTCATTGCATCGACCAGGCCGCTCTTCTGGCCGCGCTGCAGGTCGATCTGCGTGACGTCGCCGGTCACCACGGCCTTGCTGCCGAAGCCTATGCGGGTGAGGAACATCTTCATTTGCTCCGGCGTGGTGTTCTGCGCCTCGTCGAGAATGATGAACGCATGGTTCAGCGTGCGGCCGCGCATGTAGGCCAGCGGCGCGATCTCGATCGCCTGCTTCTCGAACATCTTCTGCGTACGGTCGAATCCGAGCAGGTCGTACAGCGCGTCGTACAGCGGGCGCAGGTAGGGATCGACCTTCTGCGCGAGGTCGCCCGGCAGGAAGCCCAGCCGTTCGCCCGCTTCGACCGCCGGGCGCGTGAGCACGATGCGGCGCACCGCGTCCCGCTCAAGCGCATCGACCGCGCAGGCGACCGCCAGATAGGTCTTGCCGGTACCGGCCGGGCCGATGCCGAAGGTCACATCATGTTCGAGGATGTTCTTCAGGTACTGGCTCTGGTGCGGCGTGCGGCCGCGCAGGTCGCTGCGGCGCGTCTTCAGCACCGGGCTGTCCGGCGATTCCTCTTGGTTCTTCGCGAGGATGGCCGGCTTGTCGGCGTTGGCCGCGGTGGCGCGCTGCTCGACCAGCGCCAGCTGCACGTCCTCGATCGAGATCGGACGGTTCGCTTCGGCATAGAAGCGCTCCAGCAGTTCGACTGCGCGCGCCGCGTTCGCGCCATCGGCGATGAACTTCTCGCCGCGCCGGAACAGCGTCACGTCCAGCGCAGCGGCGATCTGCCGCAGGTTTTCATCGACCGGGCCGCACAGGTTGGCCAGCCGGCTGTTGTCGACGGGGTCGGGGACGAACTGTCTCGTGGCAGGGTTTTTCAAATTTTCTGGCCTACTGTTGGATCACGATCTCGCCGCGCAGCGAGAACGGATGGCTTTCAGTGATGGTGACGTCGACAAACTGACCGATCAGGCGGCCGGCATTCGGGCCGCCGTCGAAGTTGACGACACGGTTGTTTTCGCTGCGTCCCTGCAGCTCCTGCGGGTTGCGTTTTGCGGGGCCCTCGACCAGCACGCGCTGCACGCTGCCGACCATCGCATCCGAGTAGCGGCGCGTATTGTCGGCGATGACCTTCTGCAGCTTTTGCAAACGCGCCAGCTTGACCTCGTGCGGCGTGTCGTCCGGCAGGTTGGCCGCCGGCGTGCCGGGGCGCGGGCTGAAGATGAACGAGAAGCTGTTGTCGTAGCCGATGTCGTCGACCAGCTTCATCAGCGCATCGAAGTCGCGCTCGGTCTCGCCGGGGAAGCCGACGATGAAATCCGACGAGATCGTGATGTCGGGGCGTACCTCGCGCAGCCGGCGAATGATGGACTTGTACTCGAGCGACGTATACCCGCGCTTCATTGCGGCCAGGATCGCGTCCGAGCCATGCTGCGCCGGCAGGTACAGGTGGTTCACCAGCTTCGGCACCTTCGCATAGGTGTCGATCAGCCGCTGGGTAAATTCCTTCGGGTGGCTGGTCACGTAGCGGATCCGCTCGATGCCTTCGAACTCGGCGACGTACTCGATCAGCAGCGCGAAGTCAGCGGTCTCGCCATCGGCCATCTTGCCGCGATAGGCATTCACGTTCTGCCCCAGCAGCGTGATGTCGCGCACGCCCTGCGACGCCAGTTGCGCGACCTCGGTCAGCACGTCATCGAAGCGGCGCGACACTTCCTCGCCGCGCGTGTACGGCACCACGCAGTAGCTGCAGTACTTGCTGCAGCCTTCCATGATCGACACGAAAGCGCTGGCGCCCTCGACGCGCGCCGGCGGCAGGTGGTCGAACTTCTCGATCTCGGGAAAACTGATGTCCACTTGCGGGCGGCCGCTCGCGCGGCGTGCCTTCAGCAGGTCCGGCAGCCGGTGCAGCGTCTGCGGCCCGAACACCACATCGACGAAGGGCGCGCGATGCACGATGGCCTTGCCTTCCTGCGAAGCCACGCAGCCGCCGACGCCGATCACCAGATCAGGATTCTTCTTTTTCAGGTCGCGCACGCGCCCGAGGTCGGAAAACACCTTCTCCTGCGCCTTCTCGCGCACCGAACAGGTGTTGAACAGGATGATGTCGGCGTCCTCGGGCGAGTCCGTGCGAACGACTTCCTCGGCGATGTTCAGCACGTCGGCCATTTTGTCCGAGTCGTACTCGTTCATCTGGCAGCCGAAGGTCTTGATGAAAAGTTTCTTGGTCATCGGGATGGAGCGGGGGACCGGCGACGGTCCGGAAATGCGGGCGGGCGCGGACAGACACCGGCCTGCGCAAAGGAAGCACGATTATATCAAGGGGCGGTTTTGGCCTCTGTTGCGCGTCATGCAGGCCACGGCGTCGAGGCGTGGCCGGATTCCTCCGCCTTGTTACATCTTGAAAATTGAGAAAAATCAATCGGCCAAGGATTGAATCCCTTATCGGGAGATTTCCTCTTGATAACGCGAAATGTGTGCTGCTAAGGTGGTCTGTGCCCCGGCAACCACAAGGAGATGGCGATGAAGCAAAAGGGAAGCAAAGGCAACGACGACCTGATCGGCACGCTGGAAGCCGACAGGATGAACGCCGGCAACGGCAATGATTCCGCCTATGGTGACGCGGGTGATGACTGGATCAATGGCGCGAATGGACGGGACACGATCCTGGGCGGTCTGGGTGCGGACACCCTGATGGGCGGTGGCGGCAACGACGAGCTGGACGGCGAGGACGGCAACGACCTGCTGCGCGGCGGCGGCGGCAATGACAGCCTCGGCGGCGGCCTCGATGACGACACGCTCAATGGCGACGGCGGCAACGATGAGTTGTTCGGCGACGACGGCAACGACGTGCTGATCGGCGGCGGCGGCAACGACAGCCTGAGCGGCGGCATCGGTGACGACGAACTGCGCGGCCTCGGAGGCAACGACACGCTCAATGGTGGCCTGGGCAGCGACGACCTGTTCGGCAGCGGTGGCCGCGATACCTTCGTCATCGACAGCAATGACGCGGTGGACACCATCTTCGCTTTCCAGAGCGGGCTCGACTTGATCGTCATCGACAGCAGCGTCTACGGCGCGCCGACCGGCACCGGCAACCTCAGCTTCTCGAAAGACGGCGATGGCGTCGGGCATCTTTACTATGACGCCGACGGCGTCGAAAACCCCGGTGTGGCCGTCGAAGTGGTCGGCATCCGGGGCGGCAACGTCAACATCGCCACCGATGTCGACATTGCCTGAAGCAGGGGTTTGAATGGCAGTCCCGCGGGCCGGATTTCCGGCTTGCGGCGGCTGGCCCGATGCGCATCCAACCACCGTCCTGCAGCCGGATCCGCATGAAATCAAGAGAATAGTCCGGAATTTCCCGCTTTAATCCAATTCAATAATCAGGTCATTTTCCCCGGATTCCGATGGTCGTTTGTTAGAATCAACCAGTCAAATAATATCGGGAAAAAATAATGGCAAGATTATCCTTGCAGGATCAGTTCACCAGGTTGCAGAAGCAGAAATCCGAAATCGACAAACTGCAGGCCGTGGTGGTCGACAAGGACGCCAGGAAAAGCCTCGCAAAAATCATCGCCGTGATTGAAAAGGCAGTGGCGCTTGCGCATGGCATCGCGCTGGATCAGGCGGCCGTCAAAGGGGCGGGCGCTGCCGCGAAACGACGCGGCAGGAAGCCCGGCAGCAGCAAGCTGGCCGGCCGCAAGATTGCGCCGAAATACCGCAATCCGAAAGACAAGGGACAGACCTGGAGCGGTCGTGGCCGCATGCCGCTGTGGGCGGCGGAATTGCATGCCGCCGGCCGCCTTGGCCGGGCGCTGATCAAGGATTGAGGCGTGCGGCGGGTTTTGACCGATTATTGCGATTATTAACTTTCGGTGGCTCCCGGCCGTGCGAATACGGCAGCGGATTCAAATTGCAATGTCCGTGGTCGCGCAATGCCGGTCATCCCGCAGCGAATTCATCATCAGGAGCGAATAATTGCACCCACGGTATTTTCTCTTCGCCGCCCTTTTTGCGATGACTGCGGTATACGCGCAATTGCCGCCGCCTTCGCCGATCCCGAAGGAGGGTGCTTGCCCGGCCAATTACACAGCCGACGGTTCGTCTTGCGTCCCCGGCGCTGCGGCGAAATTCGTGATCGCGAAGTCGGGCGACTGTCCGGCTGCGTACGAGGTCGATGGCAATTACTGCGTCGCCACCGCGGCAGCAAAGCTGGCGATCCGCCGGGCGGCGATGAGCTGTCCGTCCGGTTTCGAGTCCACCGGCAATTACTGCCTGTCCGCAAAATAAGAGGGCCTCGTGCGGCCGGTCGGCCGACCGGCCGCGACCATTGCGGAGGAAAGCCTTTCCGCAATTCATCGATGCATTGATTTTTCTTAAGACGCTGCCCGTCCTCCCCGGTAATTGTTTGTCGTCAGACAAAGCGGCATCCTGCTGCGGTCGCCTGATCGTGATGGAGATCGCCATGAGGAAATCCGCTTGTTCCCCGTCGCTCATTGCGACCCTGTCGCTGGGCCTTGTGGCAGGTTTTGCCACCCTGACCTTGCCGGCCGGCGCACACGACGAAGATGAGCGCAGCTACCGAGGCAATGAACGACTCGGCAAAGTCGAATTCCCGGTCGCCTGCAACCCGAAGGCGCAAGTCGAATTCAATCGTGGCATGGCGCTGTTCCATTCGTTCTGGTTCAAGCCTGCCACCCAATCCTTCACCGACGTGCTGTCGCACGACCCGGGCTGCGCGATGGCGTACTGGGGCATGGCCTTCATGTCCCTCGGCAATCCATTCGCCTGGCCTGCCAATCCCAAAGCAGTCGAGAGCGGGGCTGCAGCGCTGGCCGAGGCCGAGCGCATCGGTGCGAAGACCCAGCGCGAACGTGACTACATTGCGGCGCTGTCGGTCTATTTCCGCAACCGCGACAGCGAGCCGCATCGCGCCCGCGCCGTCGCGCTGCAGAAGGCCTTCGAATCGCTCGCGGCCCGTTATCCGGAGGATGACGAAGCGCAGATCCTGCATGCGTTGCTGCTGGACGCGACCGCGCTGCCCAGTGACAAGACCTTCGCGAACCAGACCCGTGCCGCAGCGATACTCGAGCCCCTGTTCAGGAAACATCCCGACCATCCGGGCGTCGCGCACTACCTGATCCACACCTACGACTACGCCGAACTCGCCGAGAAGGGGCTGCCGTCCGCGCGTGTCTATGCGGACATCGCGCCGTCGGTGCCGCATGCCTTGCACATGCCGTCCCACATTTATTCGCGGGTCGGGCTGTGGCCGGAAATGGTCGAAGGAAACCGCCGTTCCTACCTTGCCGCCAAGGCCGAACTCGATCCTGCGAACAGCCTCGGCGTCGGCACCTATGACGCGCTGCATGCGATGGATTACATGGCCTTCGGTGAATTGCAGCAGGCGCGCGACGACGAAGCCGCCAGGCTTGTGCGCGAGGCGGCCGGCCTGCAGAAGGTGAATGTGGAGAACTTTCCTGCCGCGTATGCCTTTGCCGCCCTGCCGTCGCGCTACGCGCTGGAGCGCCGTGACTGGCAGCAGGCCGCCAGCCTGAAGTTGAGCCCGTCGGGGCTCGCGTGGGAGAAGTTTCCGCAGGCTGAATCCATCCTCGTGTTCAGCCGTGGCCTTGGTGCGGCCCGGCTGGGCAATGCCGACCAGGCACGACAGGACCTGCAACGGCTGGAAGAACTGAAGGCGGCGATGATGGCGGCCAAGGTCGCCTACTGGCCATCGCAGACCGAATTCCAGATCCGCGCCGTTTCGGCCTGGATTGCACTGGCCGAAAAGCAGCCGGCGCAGGCGCTGAAGCTCATGCGCGAAGCCGCCGACCTTGAGGATGCCAGCGACAAGCACCCGGTCACGCCGGGCAACGTGGTGCCTTCCCGGCAGCTGCTGGGCGAGATGCTGCTGGAGCTGAAAAAGCCGGCAGAGGCGCTGGCCGAGCTGAAGCGTTCGCTCGCGCGCGATCCCAACCGTTACCAGACCATCGCCGCCGCCGCGCGCGCCGCCCGGGAAGCGGGTGACGCGCAGGCGGCCCGCGCATACTACGCCGACCTCGTCAGGCTCGGCGACAAGGCACAGGTGCGGCGTCCGGAGCTGGTCGAGGCGCGAGAATTCCTGCGCAGATGAGCGCCGGTATGGGCTGATCTTCGCCCGTCCTTGCGGGCTGGCATCACTTCCGAGGATGCGAGCGATTCTCAAGTATGATGTGCGCGACTTTTTCCGCGCCTCTGCCGAGGGTCGTTGCCGATCCCTGATGCCTTTTATGCAAAGCCTCGCTTCCGCTCTGCCTGTGTTGTCGACGCTGGATCAACTTGCGCTGCATTTGCCTGCAGTGGTCCGGCAGGTCACCCCTCCCCCGGAATTGCAGGACTGGGCCATCTGGCTGGCCGAGATCGGCTTCCTTCCGGGCGAGAGCGTGCGCGTCATCGCGCGCGGTGCGCCCGGCGGCGATCCGCTGGTCGTGCGCATCGGCGATTCGACCTTTGCGCTGCGCAAGGCCGAGGCCGCGTGCGTGCGGGTGCTGCCTGCTGCCGATGGCGGGGATATCGCATGAGCGAAGCAAAGATTCACCTCTTCCGCGGCGGCCCGCTGGTGGCGCTGGTCGGCAACCCGAACTGCGGCAAGACGGCGCTGTTCAACCGGCTCACCGGCAGCCACCAGAAAGTCGCGAACTACGCCGGCGTGACCGTCGAGCGCAAGGAAGGCACATTTGCGACCGCGTCGGGCAAGGCGTTGCGGCTGCTTGACCTGCCCGGCACCTACAGCATGCATCCGCGCTCGCTCGACGAACGCGTGACGGTCGACGTGCTGATGGGGAATGCCGCAGGCGAGAAGCGGCCCGACCTCGTGGTCTGCGTGGTCGATGCGACCAACCTGCGCCGCAACCTGCGGCTGGTGCTGGCGATCAAGCGCACCGGCATTCCCTGCCTCGTCGCGCTGAACATGATGGATCTGGCCGAGCGCCGCGGCCTGAAGATCGATGTGGACGCGCTGAGCCGCGAGCTTGGCCTGCCGGTGGTGCGTACGGTGGCGGTGCAGGGCGACGGTGCGCAAGCGCTCAGGCTGGCACTGGACGCGTCCGAGATCTGGAAGCGTGCGGCGGAACCGGATCATGCGCCGGCCGAGCCGGAGCGCGATCCGCGCGGTGATCATGAGGCCGTGCGCGCGATGCTCGACCGCCTCGGGCTGGATCAATCCGCGCCGCATCGCTTCAGCGACCGCATCGACCGCGTCGTGCTGCATCCGGTGGCCGGTCCGGTATTGCTGGCCATCGTGCTGTTCCTGGTGTTCCAAGCGGTGTTTGCGTGGGCCGAAGTGCCGATGGGCTGGATCGAAGAGGGCGCCGAGGCGGTCAGGCTCGGCCTCGGCGGCCTGCTGCCCGAGGGCTGGCTGCGCAGCCTGCTGGTTGACGGCATCGTGTCCGGCATCGGCAGCGTGCTGGTGTTCCTGCCGCAGATCGTGATCCTGTTCTTCTTCATCCTCGTGCTGGAAGAATCCGGCTACCTGCCGCGCGCGGCCTTCCTGCTGGACCGCCTGATGGGCAGCGTCGGCCTGTCCGGTCGCAGCTTCATTCCGCTGCTGTCCAGCTTTGCGTGCGCGATCCCGGGCATCATGGCCGCGCGCACGATTTCGAATCAGCGCGACCGCATCGTCACCATCCTGATCGCGCCGCTGAGGACCTGTTCGGCGCGGTTGCCCGTCTATGCGCTGCTGATCGGCGCGTTCATCCCGTCGCGCGAGATTGGGGGCGGCATCGAGCTGCAGGGGCTGGTGCTGTTCCTGCTGTATGCCGCCGGCATCGCCGGCGCAATGCTGGTGGCCTGGGTGCTGAAGCAATTCACAACCCGCGGTCAGGTGCGCACGCTGATGATGGAATTGCCCGACTACCACTGGCCGGTGCCGCGCAACATTGCCATCGGCCTGTGGCAGCGCGTCGTGATCTTCCTGAACCGGGTCGGCGGCGTGATCCTGCTGCTGACCGTGCTGATGTGGTTCCTCGCCAGCTTCCCGGCGGCGCCGGCCGGTGCGGCGGGTCCCGCGATCGAGCACAGCTTCGCCGGCATGTTGGGCGGCGCACTGGCGACGATCATGGCGCCGGTCGGTTTCAACTGGCAGATCAGCATCGCGCTGGTGCCGGGCCTTGCCGCACGCGAGGTGGCCGTCAGCGCACTCGGCACGGTGTACGCGATCGCCGCTGCCGGCGATGCCGCGCAGTCCTTGTCGCCGCTGATTGCCAACCAATGGAGTCTTGCCACCGCACTGTCATTGCTGGCCTGGTACGTGTTCGCACCGATGTGCCTGAGCACGCTGGCGACGATACGGCGCGAGACCGGCGGCTGGACGATGGCGCTGGCTGCAGCGGGCTACCTGTTTGCGCTGGCCTACCTTTTCGCCTTCGTCACCTATCGGGCCGCCATCGCGTTCGGGCTCGGATGAGAGCGCCTGACACTGCCTAGCGCACCGGAATCATCAGGTGCTGGTACGGCGTTCCGGCCCACATCACATACGGCACCGTGGTGTCCGGCTGCGCATCCTTCGGATACATGTCGTAAAACTCCGGCGCCGCGCCGACGATCATCACATGCGGGCCGGTCTTCACCCAATGATTGCCCTCGGTCGGACGGGTCGCATACGGATCCGTGTTGCTCGCATCGGTGCCGCCGGCCAGCATGTACATGAAGCCGACTTTCCCTTGCTGCGGCTTCTTCTTCGCCATCCATGCGTTCGCCCAGTCCAGCGCGGCCTTGTCCATGCACATCGGATCGGGGCCCGGTGTCGTCGGATTGTCGGGCATGCAGGTAAAGCCATTGCTTCCCTGCCGCAGCGTCCTCATCTGTCCGTCGGCGCCCATGGCGATGACCGCAGCGCGTTTGCCCACGCTCGGTGGCGCCGCCTGCATCGCGCTGCCGATCAGCTTGGCATCGTCGCCGCCTGTGGCTGACGCGCCCGCGCTGGAGGCGCCGCCGCCTTCCGACTGAGGGTGTGCCGGATGCTGCTCGGATGGCCCTTGTGCGTACGCACTGCCCACCGCCAGCAGTGCGACCAGTCTCCACGCCCTTCCGTTGAAATTCATCACGCGCTCCTGATCGTCGATGTGTAAGAGTTACCCGCTGACTCCCGGAAACGCCGTGCGCATCGCTGGCGTCCCGCCGCTGGCGGCCATCTGCGTTCCACTCGCTGCGAAGACAAGCAACTCGTATTCCCGGCTGTGGTGCGGCTCGCGCATGTCGGGGAATTCATCGCGATTCATGTCGTGCCGTCACGGACGCGGGCATTTTGCGAAGCGTGCGCAGGGATGAAAAA
>JACCDX011589879.1_pt1 | contig 12619 bp, 11 predicted proteins | sample 7449681 | NCBI WGS metagenome assembly JACCDX01 (sample SAMN15323450, study PRJNA562643) | freshwater metagenome | isolation source: river surface water | place: USA:Blue River Watershed | collected 2017-08-18
GGCCATCCTCGACTACCCGAACATCGACCCCGAGCTGAAGAAGGCGGTCGAGTCGGTGGCGCGCGGGCATGCCTCGCCGCGCGCGTTCTACGTCGACAAGCTGGCCGAAGGCATCGCCACCATTGCCGCCGCGTTCTTCCCGCGCCCGGTCATCGTGCGCCTGTCCGACTTCAAGTCCAACGAGTACCGCAAGCTCATCGGCGGCACGCGCTACGAGCCGGACGAAGAGAACCCGATGCTGGGTTTCCGTGGCGCCTCCCGCTACATCAGCGGCGAGTTCCAGGACGCCTTCGCGATGGAGTGCGAGGCCTTGAAGCGCGTGCGCAAGGACATGGGCCTGACCAACGTCGAGGTCATGGTGCCCTTCGTGCGCACCGTGAAGCAAGCCGAGAAGGTCGTCGGCATGCTGGCCGAGAAGGGCCTGAAGCGCGGGGTGGACGGCCTGCGCGTCATCATGATGTGCGAGGTGCCCAGCAACGCCATCCTGGCCGAGCAGTTCCTGGAGCACTTCGATGGCATGTCCATCGGCTCCAACGACCTGACCCAGCTGACACTGGGCCTGGACCGCGACTCCGGCCTGGAACAGCTGGCCGGCGATTTCGACGAGCGCGACCCGGCCGTCAAGGCCATGATCTCGCGCGCCATCCGCGCCTGCCGGGCCACGGGCAAGTACATCGGCATCTGCGGCCAGGGCCCCAGTGACCACCCGGACTTCGCCGACTGGCTGGCCGAGGAGGGCATCGTGTCGATCTCGCTGAACCCCGACACGGTCATCGACACCTGGCAGCGTCTGGCGGCCAAGTAAGGCCCCGGCTTCACGACTGAAGCGCGGCCCGGGTTCTCCGCGAGGGGAGCCCGGGCTTTTTCTTGCCATCATCGCGGCCGTGTCCGACGCCTCCTTCCTGCATCGCCGTTACCTGCTGTTCGCGCTGAGCTTCGTGGCGCTGCTGGCCGGCCTGGGGCTGGGCGAGCACTTCGGGCTGGCCAAGGCCTGGATCGGCTACACCTTTCTCGGCGTGACCGTGGCGGTCTATGCTGTCATCGGCATCCTGTGCCGCACCACGGACCCGGCCGAGTATTTCGTCGCGGGCCGCCGTGTGCCGCCGCTCTACAACGGCATGGCAGCCGGCGCCGACTGGATGAGCGCGGCCAGCTTCATCGGCCTGGTCGGCACCCTCTACGCCAGCGGCTACGCGGGCCTGGCCTATGTGCTGGGGTGGACGGGCGGCTTCGTGCTGGTTGCGCTGTGCATCGCACCCTATCTGCGGCGATTCGGCCAGTACACGCTGGGCGACTTCCTGGCGGAACGCTTCCAAAGCCGCGCGTTGCGCCTGGTCGGGGCGTCAGCGGCCATCCTCGTGTCTTTCGTCTACCTGGTCGCGCAGATCTACGGCGTGGGTCTGATCACGACGCGGCTGACCGGCCTGGCCTTCGAGGTCGGCGTGTTCGTGGGGCTGGGTGGCGTGCTGGTGTGCTCCTTCCTCGGCGGCATGCGGGCGGTCACGTGGACCCAGGTCGCTCAGTACTTCATCATGATCCTGGCCTACCTGGTGCCGGTCATCTGGCTCTCGGTCAAGCAGACCGGGTGGCCGCTGCCGCAGCTGGCCTATGGCCAGCAGCTGCACCAGCTGGCCGAGCGAGAGCGGGCGTTGGTCAACGATCCGGCCGAGCTGCAGGTGCGGGCCATCCACCAGCAGCGTGCAGATGCCGCGGCGGCCCGGCTGGCCGATGTGCCACTGGCGCTCGCCGAGGATCGGGCAAGAGCGGCGGCGCAGGTGGCTGCGCTGAAGCTCGCCGATGCGCCGCTCGCCAGCATCCAGGTCGCCGAGAAGCAGCGTGCGGCCCTGCCGCGCACACCGGCGGAGGCCGAGGAACAATGGCGGCGCGAGCAGATCAGCGAGGCCCGGCTGGCCTTGCCGCTGTCGGGCCTCGCGCCGCACATGCAGCCGTTTGCCGGCAATGCGGAGGGGGCGCCGGCCGGCGAGGCGCAGCGCAACTTCATCGCGCTGGTGCTGTGCCTGATGGTGGGCACGGCCGGGCTGCCGCATCTGTTGACGCGCTACTACACGACCGGCTCGGTCGCCAAGGCGCGCGAGTCCGTTGCGTGGTCGCTCGTGTTCATCAGCCTGCTCTATCTGACCGCGCCGACGCTGGCCGTCATGGTCAAGACGGAGGTGTTCAACAGCCTGGTCGGCACCAGCTTCGACCAGTTGCCCGCCTGGATACGCCAGTGGCAGCGTGTGGATGCCGGCCTGCTGTCGGCGGTGGACCTGAACGGCGACGGCCGGCTGCAGCTGGGCGAGCTGCGGCTGCACCCGGACCTCGTCATGCTGGTCATGCCGGAGCTGGGCGGGCTGCCCTATGTCGTCTCTGGCATGGTGGCCGCAGGCGGGCTTGCGGCGGCGTTGTCCACCGCTGACGGGCTGCTGCTGTCGATCTCCAGCGCGCTCTCGCACGACGTGTACTTCAAGGGCATCAACCCGGAGGCGTCGCGCACACGGCGGGTCACGCTGTCGAAGGCGTTGCTGCTCGTCGCGGCGCTGGCCGCCGCCGCTGTCGCCTCCAGCCGGCCGGCAGACATCCTGGCCGTCGTCACGGCGGCCTTCTCCATCGCTGGGTCCACGTTCTTCCCGGCGTTGATCGCGGGCGTGTTCTGGCGCCGCGCCAACCGGGCCGGCGCGCTCGCTGGCATGCTCGTCGGGCTGGCCGTCTGCGTGTGCTACCTGTGCGCCTCGCATCCGGCCTTGCGGTCCCTCGTCGGCCTGCCCGGCCCGCCAGTGCTGGTGTGGGGCATCCAGCCGGCGTCGGCCGGCGTGTTCGGGGTGCCGGCCGGGGCGCTGGCGCTGGTGCTGGTCAGCCTGTTGACGGCGGCGCCGTCGCGGCGCGACCGCGAGTTCGTCGACCTGTTGCGCAGCCGGCCTTTGCCCTGATTTGATCGATCCGCCCTTCCGGGCTAGAATCCTTGGTTCCGCCTTGCTGCGCCCACGTGTCGACGCCGTGGCGCGGCTTCCACAGACCGGCCGTCATCCCGACAACGCCGGGCTGGAATCCACAAGGAGTACTCATGCGTCACTATGAAATCGTTCTGCTGATCCATCCGGATCAAAGCGAACAGGTTCCGGCCATGCTGGAGCGCTACAAGGGCCTGATCACTGCCGGCGGCGGTGTCGTGCACCGTGTCGAAGACTGGGGTCGCCGTCAACTGGCTTACCAGATCCAGAAGCTCGCCAAGGCCCACTACCTGTGCCTGAACATCGAAGCCAGCAAGGAAATCCTCGCTGAACTCGAAACCGGCTTCCGCTTCAACGACGCCGTGCTGCGCCACCTGACCGTGGTGCAGGACAAGGCCATCACGACCCCGTCGGTCATGATGAAGGCCGTCGAGCGCGAAGAAGCCCGCAAGGCGCCGCAGCAAGAAGCGGCCTGAGCGCAGGTCATCGCTAGAGAACCAGGTTTTTCAAGCAGCAGTGGTTTGAGCGTCGGCACAGCGTGAACCAGCTTCACCTGAAGGCGCAGATCCAGCAACTCGGACAAGTTCGCTACACCCCCGCCGGGCTCATGGCTCTGGATGCCAGCCTCAAGGCTGACTCCGAAGTCATCGAAGCCGGCAAGCCGCGCAAGGTCTCCCTGGAGATCAAGGCGGTTGCGGTGGGCGAGGTGGCCAAGCAGTTGCAGGCGCTGGGCGTCGGAGGCCTCGCGATATTTCGCGGCTTCCTGACCCACCAGCGCAACGGCCGGGGCTTCATCGCCCACGTCACCGTGATCGAACCCGCTGCTCCGTAAGACCCGGAAGTTTTGAATCCGGATAGATTTAACAGAGGTCCAACATGCCCCCTCTTCGTGGTAAGGGTCGCTTCTCCAAGGACAAGAAGCCCAAGCGCAACCAACAATCGCTGCTGTTCCGCCGCAAGCGTTTCTGCCGCTTCACCGTCGCTGGCGTCGAGAAGATCGACTACAAGGACATCGACACGCTGCGCGACTTCGTCGCCGAGAACGGCAAGATCACGCCCGCTCGCCTGACTGGCACGCGCGCTTTCTTCCAGCGTCAGCTGACGGTTGCCATCAAGCGTGCGCGCTTCCTGGCCCTGCTGCCGTACAGCGACCAGCACAAGGTCTAAGGAGCTGACGACATGCAAGTGATCCTGCTCGAAAAAGTCGCCAACCTCGGCAACCTCGGCGATGTCGTCAAGGTCAAGGACGGCTACGCCCGCAACTTCCTGATCCCGACCAAGGCCGCTCGCCGCGCCACGGAAGCCGCGATCAAGGAATTCGAAGCCAAGCGCGCCGAACTGGAAAAGATCGCCGCTGCCAAGCTGGCCGACGCCCAGAAGCTGGGTGAAGCCCTCTCCGGCAAGACCGTTCGCATCGCCCAGAAGGCCGGTGTGGATGGCCGCCTGTTTGGTTCCGTGACGAACGCCGACGTGGCCGATGCGCTGACCAAGGCTGGCACCGCCATCGCCAAGTCGCAAGTTCGCCTGCCGAACGGCCCGCTGAAGACCGTGGGCGAGTTCCCGGTCAGCGTCGTGGCTCACACCGATGTGGTCGTGGAAGTCACCGTCCAGGTGGTTGCCGAAGCCGAGTAAACCTCGCTTCCCCTGATGGCGCGGTGACATCGAGTCACCGCAACATCGAACGAAGGCCGATACCCTCCCGGGTTTCGGCCTTCGGTTTTTCAGGCCTGGGTTTTCCCGCGCAACCCACCGGTTGGGCCCAGCTCGTCCACAGCGTTATCCACAAGCGATGTCCGCGATCCTTCCCGCTTCTTCCTCCTCCGCGTCGCAAGACGACGAAGTCGCGCGGCTGCGTGTGCCGCCGCATTCGGTCGAAGCCGAGTACAGCGTGCTCGGCGGCCTGCTGATCGACAACTCCGCGTGGGACCGCGCGGGCGACCTGCTGACCGACAGCGACTTCTATCGCTTCGAGCACAAGCACATCTTTGCGGCCATCGGCAAGCTCATCAACGCTGGCAAGCCGGCCGACGTGGTGACCGTGTTCGACGAGCTCACGTCCGTCGGGCGCGCCGAGGAATGCGGCGGGCTGGCCTACCTGAACTCCATCGCGCAGAGCGTGCCCAGCGCCGCCAACCTGCGCCGTTACGCCGAGATCGTTCGCGAGCGCGCCATCCTGCGCAAGCTGGTGGCCACCAGCGACGAGATCGCGACCGCCGCGCTGAACCCCCAGGGCCGCGCGGTCACGCAGATCCTCGACGAGGCCGAGGGCAAGATCTTCCGCATCGGCGAAGAAGGCTCGCGCAGCCGCCAGGGTTTCCAGAGCATGGACAACCTCGTCGTCGCGCTGATCGACCGCGTCAACGAGCTGGCCGAGGCCGGCCACCAGGACGTGACCGGCGTGCGCACGGGCTTCTACGACCTCGACAAGCAGACCGCCGGCCTGCAGCCGGGCGACCTGATCGTGCTGGCGGCGCGCCCGTCCATGGGCAAGACGGCGTTCGCGGTGAACATCGCCGAGAACGTGGCCATCAACGAGGGCCTGCCCGTCGTCATCTACTCGATGGAAATGGGCGCCGCGCAGCTGGCCTTGCGGATGGTGGGTTCCATCGGCCGCATCGACCAGAGTCATCTGCGCACCGGCCAGTTGGCCGACGACGAATGGGGGCGGCTGTCGGAGGCGGTCGACAAGCTGGGCAAGGCCAGCATCTTCATCGACGAGAGCCCCGGCCTGAGCCCCTCTGAAGTGCGCGCTCGCGCCCGTCGCCAGGCCCGCATCTGCGGTCAGCTCGGTCTGATCGTCATCGACTACCTGCAGCTGATGACGGGCAACGGCGGTGGCAACGAGGAAAACCGGGCGACCGTGCTGGGCGAAATCTCGCGGGGCCTAAAGGCGCTGGCGAAGGAGCTGAAGTGCCCGGTCATTGCGCTGTCGCAGCTGAACCGCTCGGTGGAGCAGCGGCCCGACAAGCGCCCCATGATGTCCGACCTGCGCGAATCCGGCGCCATCGAGCAGGACGCCGACATCATCATGTTCATCTATCGCGATGAGTACTACACCAAGGACGAGTGCAAGGAGCCAGGTGTGGCGGAGATCATCATCGCCAAGCAGCGTAACGGCCCGGTGGGCACGGTGAAGCTGGCTTTCCAGCGCATGCACACCAAGTTCGAGAATCTCGCGCCGGGCTATATCGGCGTGGAGCGGGACGAATACTGATCGGCTCGCATGCCGCAGGCCGCTCAGGCCGCCCGGAAGGTGCTGCTCATGACGAACTCGTAGCGTTCGGGCCGCACGTAGAAGTGCGTGTAGTCGCAGCACGCGCCTGAGCTGAAATACGAGGTGCGGCGCATCAGCAGCAGCGCGCTGCCCGGCGCCACCTGCAGCACACCCGCCAGGCGCTCATCGGCCGACAACGCGCCGACGGCGATGTCCGCGCGTGCCGGCCCCTCGCCCATCTTGTCAGCCAGCAGGCTGTAGGCCGGCTGCTGCTGCACCTGCGCCCAGCTGAATGCGCTCAGCTTGTAGGGCAGGTAGCTCTCGCCGAGCGCGATGGTCTCGTCGTCGACGAGGTGCAGCCGTTGCACGAACAGGCCGCGCGCTGCCGGTGCGAAGCGCTGGCGGACATCGGCTGGCAGCGTCACCACCTTCTTTTCCAGCAATTGCATGGTGGCCTGCAGGCCCTGCAGCTTGAGCGATTCATGAAAGCTGCGCAGCGTGTCCAGGCCGTGACGCATCTGGTGGCCGGCGACGAAGCTGCCCTTGCCCTGTTTGCGTACCACCGCGCCTTGCTGCACTAGCCTGTCCAGCGCCAGCCGCACAGTGACCCGGCTCACCGCGAATCGCTCGCCGAGGTCCGCCTCTGACGGCAGCCGGCCCGTGGGCTCGTAGAGGCCGGCTTCCATTTCTTCCATCAGCCGGGCAGCGATCTGCTCGTACAGCGATGTGGCGTTCTGCCGGGGCAGCGTCGTGCGTGGGGCCGGGGCGGCGATCTTGCTCATATCGTCAGTCGATATCCGCATAAGGGTGACTTGTATTAATACGTATTATTAACGCCATGGTTGCTGACAGCCAGCCACGCTTTCCCCAGCCGTCGCCCCCTCACCATGCCGCACACGTCGCCGATTCATCCTCACGCTGCCCGGGTCTCGCAGGTCGGGCACACCGCCGTGGCGCACGCGCCAGCCGGCTTGCGGCTGTCAGGCGTTCACTTCGCGCATGCTGGCGTGCAGCCGGTGTTCCAGGGGCTGGACCTCGCGGTCGCGCCGGGGGAGTTCGTCGTGTTGCTGGGGCCATCGGGGTGCGGCAAGTCGACGTTGCTGAACCTGCTGTCAGGCTTCCTGTCGCCTGACCGGGGGCGGGTGCAGCTCGACGGGGCCGCTGTGTTCCCGGAGATGCCTGCGCTGGGCTACGTGTTCCAGTCGCCGCATCTGTTTCCGTGGCTCAACGTGCTGGACAACGTGGCCTTCGGGCTCAGGATGCAGGCCACGCTGTCGAGGGCGGAGCAGGCCGCCCGCGCGCGGCACTATCTGCGGCTGGTCGGCCTGGATGAAGCGGCGCACAAGCTGCCGCACCAACTCTCGGGTGGGATGCGCCAGCGGGTGGCGCTGGCACGCGCGCTGGCGCCGGAACCGGCGCTGCTGCTGGCCGACGAGCCTTTTGCGGCGCTGGACGCAATGAGCCGCCGCCACATGAACGAGGAACTGCTGCGGCTGTGGGCCGCGCTCGGCCAGACGGTGGTGTTCGTCACCCACGACATCGACGAGGCCGTGTTCCTGGCCGATCGCGTCGTCGTGCTGGACCGGGCACCGGGCGGCATCGACAGTGAGTTCGTCATCGACCTGCCGCGGCCACGCCGCGTGTTGCACACCACTCGCCTGCCGCGCTTCCAGGCCTTGCGCGATCAACTGCTCGATCGCATCGACCACGTGACCACCGCCTCCGCATGACCACCGTTCGCCCCGCGCTTCTGATCCTCGTCCTTGCCGCTGCTTCGTTGCTGACGGCGCTGCCGGCCTCTGCCGACTCCCGGCCGCTGCGCGTCGGCTGGGTGTTCGCGATGGCGAATGCGCCGGCCGTCATCGCCGAGCAGAAGCGCTTCTTCGCGGAGGAAGGGCTGAGCGTGGAGCTCAAGTCCTTCGGCGACGGCCCGGTGCTGCAGCAGGCGCTGGCGGCGGGGGAGCTGGACGTTGCCTACGTGGGCGCGCCGCCTGTCTACCAATGGTTCTCGCGTGGCCTGGATGCGCGCATCCTCGCCAAGGTCAACTTCGGGCAGGCTGCCGTCATCGGCGCGGCCGCAGGGCCGGTAAAGACGGCGGCAGACCTGCGCGGCCGGCGCCTGGCCTCGGTGGCCAAGGGCAGCGGCATGGACGTGCTGCTGCGAGGCTTCGTGCTGAAGGAGCACGCGCAACTGGACCCCGACCAGGACGTTCGCATCCTGCCCATGCCGCCGGCCAACATGAACGCGGCGCTGGACCGCGGCGTGGCCGACGCTGCCTTTCTGTGGGAGCCCTTCGTGTCGCAGGCGCTGCTGCGCGGCAACGCGCGCCTCGTGCTGGATGTGAACCGGGCACTGCCGCAGTACCCCTGGTACGTCGTGATGGCGCCGGTTGCCACGCTGAAGGAGCGCGGGGCCGATGTCGTCAAGCTGCTGCGCGCCCACCACAAGGCCATCGCCTTCTTGAAGCAGCAGCCGACCGAGAGCAACCAGCTCATTGCCCAGGCCTTCAAGCTCGAGGCCGTGCAGACGGCCGACGGCAGGACGCTCGCGCCGGAGGCCATCGTGCAGGAGGCGCGCGAGCGCCTGGGCTGGGCTGACCCGCTCGAACCCGCGGACCTGCGCTTCATCCAGCGGCTGATGGACGACTCGCTCGCACTGGGCTTCATCACCCGGCCGCTGAAGGTGGAGCAGGTGGTGGACACCGGCTACTGGCTGAAAGCCAACGGCGGTGCGACGAAATGACCGCCGTGGCGCTGGACAAGCTCGGCCCGCCGCGCCAGCGTGCGGCGACGCTCCGCTGGCATCGTGCGCTGGCCTGGGCGGCCATCCCGTTGATCCTGCTGGCCTGGGTGGGGCTGGCCGCGCGGATGCCGTCGTACGTGCTGCCGCCGCCGTGGGATGTGCTGCGCGAAGGCCTGCGCGGCTGGCAGGACGGCAGCCTGCCCAGGCACCTCGGCGCCAGCCTGCTGCGTGAACTGGCGGGCTTCGGGCTGGCAGCGTTGCTGGCGGCTGTGCTGGGCACGGCGATGGGGCTGTCGGCCGGCTGGCGGCTGTTCATGGGGCCCGTCAACGGCCTGTTCATGTCCATCCCGCCCATCGCCTGGACGCCGCTGATCATCCTCTTCCTCGGGCTCGGCGAGGCCTCCATGCTGGCCGTGATCGTCATGGCGGCCGTGTTCCCGATGGCCATCACGCTGCAGGAAGGCGTGCAGTCCATCCAAGCGGGGGAGGTGCGCGCGGCGCGCACGCTGGGTGCGTCGTCGCGGCAACTGCTGCGCTTCGTCTACCTGCCCGCCTGCCTGCCCTTCATCACGGCGGCGCTGCGCATCGGCTTCAGCCAGGCCTGGCGGGCGCTCATCGCGGCCGAGATGATCGGCGCGTCCAAAGGCATCGGGTGGATGGTCTCCACGGGTGGCCAGATCGGCAACAGCAGCCAGGTCTTGCTGGGCATCGCGTTGATCGGATTGATGGCCTGGCTGGCGGAGAGCCTCGTGTTCCGTCGGCTGGAGGCGCGCTACAGCCACTGGCGCGGCCGTTGAGATTGTTGAGAGGACCGATGAACAACGCTTTCGATCCGCGCCGCGAAGCCGGCGACTACATCGCTCCGTTGGGGCTTTACGCGCAGAACAAGGGCAAGCCCTTCCTGGGGCGCCTGAGCTGCGATCGGCGGCAACTGGTGGCCGGCGAGTGGACGGAGCTGACGCTCGTCTACGAAGTGGGCGCCTCGGGCCTGGCCGACGGCGCCTGGCTCAAGCTGGCGTTCAAGTTCTATTCCGACTGGGCGCTGTTCCAGACGGCCGATCCGCGAGCGGCGAACTTCGTGTCGGCCGAGTACCAGGCGGGCCCGCTGGTGCCGGGCCAGAGCCCGGCCACGGTGCAGCACCTCAAGGTGCGCTTCGACCAGAAGGGCCACGAGCGGCCGTTCCAGAAAGCGGTGCTGATCGACATCGTCGACGGCTACCTCAATCCCGGTGACCGCATCGTCATCCGGCTGGGCGACCGGCGCCACGGCGGGGCCGGTACACGGGTGCAGAGCTTCGTGGAGAAGGGCTTTCGCCTGCGCATGTTCATCGACCCGCTGGGCAGCTCCAAGTTCGCCGAGGTGCCGGGCGACTGCGAGCTCGACATCGTGCCCGGGCCGCCGGCCGCGCTGAAGCTGATCGCACCGCGGTTGCTGGGCGCGGGCGAGGCGTTCGACGCCCTGGTGCGGCTGGACGACGCCTGGGGCAACACCTGCCACGACACGCCGCTGGCAGGCGTGCTGACCTGCCACGGGCCGGGCGGCGCCGTGCAGAGCCGGCCGTTCGAGTTGTCCGCCCACGGCTGGGCCGTGGCGCGCGTGGCAGGGCTTCGGCTGCCCGCCGCCGGGGAATGGCGGCTCGACGCCGAGCTGGCGCAGGCGCCACTGAACCTGGCGGCGCAGGCTTACGTCACCACGGCCGAGCTGCCCGGTCTGCGGCCGCTGTACGCGGACCTGCACGTGCACTCCGACGACACCATCGGCACCAACGACACGCGCTACAACCTCAGCTACGGCCGCGACGTCGCCGGCCTCGACGTGCTGGGCTACACGGCCAACGACTTCAACATCACCGAGGCGCGTTGGACACAGGCGGTGGCGCTCATTCATTCGCTCAACGAGCCGGGCCGCTTCGTCTGCTACCCGGGCACGGAATGGTGTGGCAACTCCGCGGCTGGCGGCGATCGCAACATCGTCTTCCTGGGTGAGGGCAAGCCGCGCTTCCCGTTCGACGAGCAGGGGCGGTTGATGCGCAGCTTTGAGTGGAACGAGTTCACGCAGGGCGCCATCCGGCCAGGCACCTGGCCGGTCGACGACTTGTACGCAGCCTATGCCGATGACCCCGAGTGCCACCTGATGATTCCCCACGTGGGCGGCCGGCGCTGCAACCTCGACTGGCACCACCCGCAGTTGGAGCGTCTGGTGGAAGTCGGGTCAGCCTGGGGGCAGTTCCATTGGGTCTACGCGGAAGCGCTGGCGCGCGGGTACCGCGTTGGCGCTGTCGCCAACAGCGACGAGCACCAGGGCCGCTGCGGGGGCGGCGTGCCGGCCACGGCAGTCTTCGGCTCGCGCGGCGGGCTCACGGGCGTGCTGGCTGCACGCTTCGACCGCCAGGGCGTCGGCCAGGCGCTGCGTGCGCGCCGCACCTTCGCCACCACCGGCGAGCGCAGCTTCGCCTCGCTGCGGCTGGGCGAGCACTGGATGGGCGACGTCTGCGAGACGGACGGCCGCACGCCGCTGTCTTACCGCCTGCTGGGCGACATCGGCTGGGAGCAGGTGCGCCTGTTCCGCAGCGACCAGTGCATCTGGTCACGCGACCTGCATCGCGAGCTGGGCTGGTCCGGCACCCGGGTGCGCATCCGCGTGGGCGGCGCGCGCATCAAGGACCGCTACCGCGGGGCCTACTGGGACGGCAGCATCGAGGTGCGCGGCACCCCCATCCGCGCCGTGCAGGCCCATGGTTTCGACCACCCGGAGCAGACCACCTGGCGCGACACCGCCACCACCCTGCGCTTCAAGACCGCCACGCACGGCGACACCGACAGCATCGAGCTGACGCTGGGAGCCCTGCGCGAGGCGAGCATCACGGTGAAGGCGGCCATCGACGGCTACGTGAAGGTGGGCAGCCCGCTCAAGCGCCAGCCCTTCGTGCATGCAGCGGAGATGGGGGTGCAGGTCAGCGGCGCGGAGTTGCTGGCGCGCGGCCCGTTCCAGCAGGAGCTGCCGGGCACCGAACTCGTCCTCAGCGTGGAGCCCGTCACCGACGACGCATTGCCGCGTGACGTGGCCGGCGAGGTGGACCTGGCCGGGCTGGGCCTGGCGGCGGGCATCGAGCACCCGTTGTTCGTCACGGCCCGCCAGCGGGACCAGTCGCGGGTGTGGACTTCCGCGCTGTTCGTCACGCCCCGCGCGGGCTGACTGGCGCGGGTGCCTGCATCAGGGGTGCAGCCGGTCCCGCTGCGCCAGCGCCGGGAAGAGCTTGAACCACACGCCGACGACCACCAGCACGCCAACGCCACCCAGCAGCACCGAGCCCACGGGGCCCAGCAGTGCAGCCGTCGCGCCGGATTCGAACTCGCCGAGCTGGTTGCTGGCGCCGATGAACACGGAGTTGACGGCGCCCACGCGGCCGCGCATGTCGTCGGGTGTTTCCAACTGCACCAGCGACTGGCGGATGACCACGCTCACCATGTCGGCGGCGCCGCTGACGGCCAGGGCGATGAAGGCGACGGCGAACGACGTGGTCAGCGCGAAGCCGATCATCGACAGGCCGAACACCGCCACGGCGCTCAGCAGCCAGTGGCCAGCGCGGCGGGCGATGGGCCGGCGTGACAGCCACAGGCCCACCAGCACGGCGCCCAGCGCCGGCGCACCGCGCAGCAGCCCCAGGCCTTCGGGGCCGGTGTGGAGGATGTCGCGCACGAAGATGGGCA
>JACCDX010591480.1_pt1 | contig 12616 bp, 9 predicted proteins | sample 7449681 | NCBI WGS metagenome assembly JACCDX01 (sample SAMN15323450, study PRJNA562643) | freshwater metagenome | isolation source: river surface water | place: USA:Blue River Watershed | collected 2017-08-18
AAAATTCAAAAGAGATTGTTATACATAGAAGTAATTTTACAGATATTCATGATATGATTGATAAACTGTCTATAAATCCAAAATTGCTTTTTTTCTCTAATAACTCTAATAGAAATTTAAGTTTAGGGCATACTATACTTGATACAAAAGATAGTAATTTATTTCTACCAAATTATTTTGTAAGGAAGTTTAGGTTGATGTCATCTGGTGTCGAAGTGTCTTCATTTTATTCACCTTTAATCAAAGATAGTGACGATGATTGTCATTTTTATCTGGTTGATAAGCCAATTCAGAGTATGGTTTGGTCATTGCAAAACATGACCTATAATATAAACAAGGGATTCTCTTCAAATGATCATACGATTAAGCTTCCAATTTACAATTGTGATTATTCATCTCTTAGAATAAGAGTTATCAATACTCAAAAGCTTAGAGAAGAAAAAATAAATTCTATTTTGTATGATAGTTGATTTAAATGATACAAAAAATTTAGATATGGCAGAAACGGATTATGAGTTTCGAAAGTTAAAATCAAATAAATTGATGACTGAAATTAATGAAAGAAAACAAGACCAAAATTTTATGATAATTCCTATGTCTATTTATAATGTATTAGAGACTAACTCGGCATTTATTTATCCATCCAATGATTCATTTCTTACTAAAGATGAAGAATTACTAAGATATGTAGGTTCAATTTATGGAATAGAAGTATATCTTGATATGTTATCTCCATCGGACTCAATTACACTAAGCTATGATAAAAGTATCATGAGAGACAACAAAATTGATGCTATTCTAAATAATGAAGAATTAAAAGAAGAAATTGAGATTACAGTTTTGAATTATTAAATGATTCAAACTTTGCAATTATTCTTTTTTTATCTTTGTCAATTGCCATAAGACTCTTTCTATCAGGTCTCATTGCTTTATCAACGCCAGCTTTTAGAAATTCATCTCTAGTTACAGACTTAGCAACACCTGATGTTTTATCTACTAATTGATAATCAAAGTTTTCATTCGTCTCTTGACCGTATAACTCTATACCTTTAGTATCATAGGTTACAACTTCACCTGCATTTACGATATCAATTTTCTCTTTTAAATTATTTACAAAATCTCTAGCTATCATTTTAAGGATATCTGTATAGTTTTCAGTTTTGTAAACTATTTTCATAACCTTTTTGTTATATGCTAAGAAATTTAAACCAGATACGTTTGTAATTGATGGGTGACCTCCTGAGTTTCTAATAATTAATTCCCATACTGGTATTTTTAAATTACTTAAATAGTTTTTTTGTTCAATGGTCAAATCATCATAGTTTGTATCCATAGCTTCTTTTAATTTGCTATCAGGAAGACCTTCAAAAACTGTTATTTTATCTCTTTTTGATACAATACCAACTTCTTTTGATTTGAGTAAGTTAGCAATGTTATTTTTTGCACCTTCAACTTGTTTTTTTGAAATGTCGCTTACAAATGGTTCAGTTTCTTGATATTGATTTCTTTTATCAAAGCGTAGTAATTTATTTTCAGCATTTAATCCGAATCTTGCACAAAGATCAACGAATTCTTTGATAGAATCAAGCTCTGTTGTTTTAAATTGATATTTTTTACCATTAAAATCAATAATTACATCGATATCTTCGTATTTTTCAGAATTTGCTCTAAAATCAATTTCAAGTACTTTGTTCAGAATATTTGCAACTTTATCTTGCTTATTATAAATACAGTCTATATAAAACGCTTCTAAATCTGAGAATTTAAATCCTATACCAACATAACTATCACCGATTGCTTTTTGCATACTAGTCCAATCCTGAGATGTTTCATAAACTTGCTTAATTGCCTCTAATGAAATAAAATACCTTTTGAAAACAGATTCATATTTACCAAGTACTTCCTTGGCTATTTCCCCTAAATTGATGTCTTGTAATTTTTTTTCTTTGAATGGATTACAAGATACCTGAATAAGACCCATTGGCCAAACTATACAAAGAAACTCAGCTTCTGGTGTATTTTCAAAAACAACGTATCTATCATAAGAACCTGGTTTCATCATATTTCCACCACCATATTGTTGAATAATTTTGTAATATTCATCATATTTTTTATCCCTATAAGTTTTCATTGTTTGTTTATAAGAGGCTAAGTTCTTAGCTAATTCTTCTGGATCAGCCAATGTGCCTAATTTATCGTTAGTCTTGGCAAACTTAATATAGTGAGTAAGGTTGTTAAACATTGAATATAAATTTGGAGAACAATCTAAAACCAAACATTCTAATAGATTTCTATTGATATGGTCTCTTTTTCCATCTAACGATTTACAAGTAATTCTTTTATTTTTATAAGCTAATAAAAGTCTGTTTACAACAAATCCTAAAGTGAATTTAATTTTTTCTATGGGTTGATTTTTATCTAATTTAAAAATCGACTGGTGAAGGTCACTTGGTTGGATTCCCCACTTAAGAAAGTTTGCTGAATCAATTGTTTGAATAAACTCGATATCACCTTGTGGAAATATTTCCTGTTTCGCAATTTCACCTGAAATTGTTTCAACGTTTGATCTTGAATGTTTGTAGTAAGTTGAAGAGGTGTCCTCTGCTCCGACTTGTTCTTGGTGGTGGTCTGTTGCAATTGTAAACATTGGCTTTGAGTGTGCAAAGTCTACTAGAACCGCTAAATTCCCTTCTTTTGGTAATTGAACAGCAAACTCTAATCCACCATATTGAATTGTATGACAATCAACTGTTTCAATTTGATATTGACCTTTAAGAATTTGTTTCATAGCAAGTGCTGAGGTTACTCCATCCAAATCTTTGTGAAAATATAATTCACAAGATCTAGAACCTGAAACGATATCCGAAACATCTTTCATATTAGCTGATTGAGATGGATTTCTCTCCAAAGATTTTGAACCTACTAAAGCCTGGTCGATATTGTCTAAGCTCTTAGCAATTTTCTTAAGGTTTCTTAAACCAACTTCTTCATTGATTTGCTCATCGGATTCCAATCCTAAAAACAGTTTATAGTCTTTTATATTCATACTTTATATATTATTTATTAGTATTACTTTTTACCGAACGACTTGATATCAATAACACCTTTTTTGTCACCTTTTGTTTCATCATCATATTTTGTATCAAAGAAGTTATTATCATCAGTGACTACTTTAACTTCAGAATCCATCGTTGCAAATGGACCTAACCTACCGGATCTATAAACACCACCTTGCATGTCGCCATTAAGATAACCCTCCATAAAGTAACAGTTTTCTAATGTAGATGCCTCTACGTTACAGTTTAATATTTTTGAGTTTATTGCCTCAGAGTGTTGAAGTTTTGATTTTGAAACTTGAGAGTTTCTTACTTCTGAACCAACAAAGAAACAATCTTCAAAAATACCCTCAACTTGACAGTTTATCAACTCAAAGTTTTTAATAGTCGAAGTTGATTTAATTCTCGCGTCTACAACTTCCATAATTTGTGTAGAAGTAACATAATTCAATATACACTCTTGTAAATCTTCTGTCGAATCCACCAGTGAGAATATTTTGTTATAAATTTTTTCATAGTATGCAGAAATGATATCGTAATTACCATCTTGGTCAATTTGCAATTGAATAGTTGGGAACTCAACAATAAAGTTATCATACTTTGATAGATTTTTATAAGATGAAATATTTTCTTCAAGATATTCTTCTAACTTATTAATATCTTCTGAATTAAACTCAACATCTATTGAATCATAAACTGTTATTATAAATCTTTCTAAAAAGTAGATAAGTTGTCCAATATTTTTTTCATAATCTTTTCCACCAATATATCTAAACTCTAATCTTTGAGAATCTCTGTCGCTGTTTATATGAAGAAAGTTGATACCGTAATATTTATCATTTGGTAGCCTCATATTGTTTTTAACAACACTAATTGGAATATTAAAGAAATCATATTCTTTATATGGAATAATCTTTTTAACACTTTTGGCATAGATGTTTCCTTTTCTTGATGGAAATGCTCTATAGATTTCTTCCTCATCTGTGTTTAATATTAACTTTAAGATGTTTGTATCATTTAAGTTTTTATTTTCATCACTGAATGATAAATTAAAATGTACTGAACACTTCTCATTTGTGTATCCATAATTTTGTATAAAATTGACTATCTTAACAAGATAATATTTTGCATCAAAAAAATCTAATGGACCCGTAACTAATTCAACCATGTTTGAACCACCAGAAAGGTCTGGTTCGATTTTGAAATTATCTTTATCTGGTGTGAAATCAGAGTGATATTGTCTGAATCCCCAGACTTTTACTGGACTTAATTCTTTATTTAAAATCTCTAAAGTTTTATAATACGAAAGGTCTTTCATATAAAATTCGAACTCAAATCCGACTTTAGCCAGCTTTAATTTACTTGTTTGATTTAGGAATTTATCAGAGTATTTTCTCATATTATTTTATATATTAAAATCTGACTTTCAAATATTTTTTAAGGGAGTAATAAAAGTAAGGATATATATAACATAAAATAAAAAACATGAATGGAGTTTTTCTGTGTCTATTGCAAAACTAGAAAGAAGTTCGATAAATTTGTCAAGGTTAATCGTATTAAAAATAAATACATTATAGACATTAAGAAAATTATTGACGAAGAAGAAGTTGATTTTCAAAACGATAAAACCTATCTTAAGATAATTATCTTTAATAAAATACAACAAGCAATAGATAAAAAGAAAGACATATATTATATTCCCGACTTCGAAAACGACTTTTCAATCGAAAAACTTTTAAATCTTAAAAAAATTCTTGGCGAAAACAATTTCAATGTTTTAATATTCTATAATGAATTTCGCAAAAATCCAGATGTGATGGAAGATGTTCTTTCAAATCTAACAAAATTTTCTAATTCTCAAATCATCAGAGACTATTAATTTAATATATAAGAAAAACTTATATATTTAATGGCTAATACTTACGCTTTAGGTGGATCCCCACTAGGACTTATTAATGTTAAGAGTAGACCAGAGAGAACTGGTATGTCAACATTTAATGGTGGTAAAAGTAGAAACATGAATGTTTTCTCTTATAACAGAGGAGTTCCTCAACCAGCAAACATTCAAGTTGGTGGTAAAGAAGCTTATGCGCCTGTTTCGTTAATGACGGGTGGTAGTTTACCAACATTTTGGCCAAATGCTGACATTGGTAAAATTGGATCCGACTCAGAAACTTTAGGTGTCAAGGATCCTGGTCAAAAACCCGAGAGGTGGAATGGCGCAAAGGGTACGGGTATAAGTAGTGATTATCACAATGATGCTGCTTATGATACAAGCATATTAAATATTATTGAAAAACTATCAAGAAGTAAATCTTCTGCATTAAGACCACAAGATTTTGCCTATTGTAAATATTTAGGAGTTTATCCAAACAATAGACTTATGATAGCGAGAAGATTTCCATCACCATCTAAGGATAATATATTTGGTAAATCTGGTCAACCACCAAAATCTATACTTATATCTTGGAAACCAGAGAGTGAGGATTTTTTAGAATTTACTTTTGGTGAAGAGTGGACTGACGCGGATGCTGATTTTACAAACGTTTTAAATAAACTTGGAAAAGACTTTGGAATTGATAGTGCGGGTGGTGGTCTTTCTAAGGCTATAAATTTAATTCCACTGCCTGGATTTACTGAACAGATACAAAAACAGATTCTGTTTAGCATGGGTGTAATTACTGAGAAGTCACTTGGTGAACCTCTACCATCTGGAAATCCCAATCTAATTAAAATGGCTAAAAGAAGAAAGACGATAGGTTACGGAGAGGCCGGTGCTGGTTTAAAATGTGCAATTTCTATAAAAATGGATTGTGAGTACGAACAAAAGTTTATATCAGGTATTGATCCTACTAGTGCTTGGCAAGATATTTTAAATAATATTGTGATTTTCGGAACTTCTAATAGTAGTAATTACGGTTTAAATCCTAAATTTGAGGGTAACTTAAATAAATGGTTAACTAATCCTGGAATTCTAGTAACACAGGTTATAGAAGCTGTTATAACAGCAGTTAAAAAAATCGTTAATGAGATTACTAAAGCTGGTGAAAAAGCACTTAAATCTTTAAATGAAGCAATTAGTCCAGCAAAAGAGGTTCCTGATTCAGAAAAACAAAAAAATAATGAAAAACTTGTTGAATCTGCAAAAAAACAATTAAATAGTTTTTTTGCAAAAATTCAAGAAGCCGCATATAAGACAATTTCAAAATACAAAATTGAAATTATGGGTATCGCACATGCTTTATCTGGTTCACCTTCAACACCTTGGCATATTACAATTGGTAATCCATTAAGACCGTTTTTCTGCGCAGGTGATATGTTATGTGGGGATGTTACTTTAACTTTTGGTCCCGTATTGGCATTTAATGATTTACCGTCTTCTATTAAAGTTAGTTTTACTCTGACAAATGCTAGACCATTAGGTATGCAAGAAATCTTAGCAAAATTTAATGCTGGTAGTTTGAGAACTGTTAATGTCAAAAAAGATTATCTAGAAGCAGAAATTGAAGGTGCTGATGAGGGTGCTAGTACTGCCGCGGAAAAAGCAGCGAGAGACGCAAAAGTTAAAAACTCTTTACTTAATCCTAAGTTGGGTTATTTTGATGGTGTATTCGATCAATTCGGAGCACCTATGGCTGGTGAAACAAATATACAGGGTTCTTCTCCATCATCCGCTGGGTCGAATACTGGTCCCCCTACTGACAATAGTGCGTTCATACCGTTAAACTTCGCCGGAACTACTAGTGTAACTGAGATAGTACCCAACCCTGATGGAAGCAATACCTTTATTACACAAGAAAGAACTTTAAAAGATAATGGTGATGCGATAGCGTCATTGGAACCAGGTGGTGCGCTAGTAAAGGGTTTTGATGCGAATTCATCTGTTTTGTCTGGATTTGGAACACCACAACAAACGTTTCCTTAACGTCTAAAAAATTAAAAAAACATGGATATTTACTCACTTTCTAAACAAATTTCTTCAAATAATGACCAAGATGGTTTATATGACTTATTTGATAGTTTTATAGTTTATAGAACTGATATTCCACTTTTTGATTTTGAAGTTCAGGAATTTGAAGAAATGAGAATTGACTTGATATTTCAAAGAATGTATGATTTTGAACCCAATGAAGTTAGTATTTATTTAAGTGATATAGATGTGTTATTATTCATAAATCAAATAGATAATCCCCTTAACATTAAAAAAGGAATGATTCTTAAATATCCAGACTTTACTCAATTGTCAAATTACAGGTATAATGAAGATCGAGATAGTAGAACTAAAAACAGAAAACCATTATTGGCTGTTCCTAATGTTTCAACTAAAAAAGACAAATCAAGAGAAAGTTACAAAAAAAATGATTATTCGTTACCACCAACTGCTCTAGCGAACCCTAAACAAGGTGTTAGGTCAGAAGATGGAATTGTTAAGGTTGGAGGTCTATAGATTTAATAAATAAATTATGGAATTAATAAAGGTTTTAAGACTCAGACCAACTGTCACATCTATAGAAGATAGACTATCGTATGTAGTAGTACAAGAGACTGGATACAAAGGTGCTATTAGTGATGTAAGATTAGAAGTATATGTTGAGAATGTTACAATTCAAAGTAATGATCCAACCGCAACATCAACTTCAGGTGACGAATTTGAATTGAAATTTATAGAAATAACAAAGGTTAGCACAAGTCAAGCACCAACCGCAGAACCAGTAAAAAGATATCAAAATATCAATGGTCAATTTGGTGATACTAGAACAGCTGCAATGCAGTATATCATTGAAGACTTTATAACTAGAAATGCTTACAGTATTCTGATGAATCGTAAGTCGTATTCCTATACAGAGGCTGAAAAACAAGCACCAACTTATTATAAAATTGTTCAAGACCCTTGGAATGATGAACCACCTTTAATTAGAAATTATAGTAATGATCCATATTTTTTAAATAATGGTTTAGAATTAAAGGTAGAATGGAAATCAACAGGGTCATCGGTTGTAGATGGCACAGAGTTCAGTGGCACAGATGGTTCAGAATCATATAGTAAATCATTATCAGTACCTGGTAAAACACCATCTATCCCATTTATACAAGATGATCAAGATATTGAGTATGCAAAATCCGAAAAGAAGAAAATTTCAAAAACAATAATAGGAGCTGATAAATCGACTGGGACAAGTATATATTATACTATATCATCAAATGATATAAAAATAGCGGGAACTGGTTCTCTTGATGCATCTGTAACCAGAGACAATTTTCCTGGTGATGTTTTGGATGTAGATATAATTAATAAGTTTGTCGACATCTGGAAGAAGAAAGTACCAAATTATAATCTAAAAATTTGTCAACCGAGTTACTACCCAAGTTTAGTTGATTTAGAATTTAAATCACCTTTAGAAAGTGTAAGTGCCGGAACACCATCAAATGATAATCAATCAACTCAGAGTAACGATCCAAATGAGGTCAAATTCAAATTGAGTATAGTCTATGATAAAAATGTTCCAATTAAAGCAGACGCTGATGTTCCTGATATAAAAATATATGTTGGTGAACCACCAAAAGACGGTGAGTTTTTATTCGATGAAGATGAATTCGATGACTTATCATTACTTGATGCTGAATATTTGGAATCTGCGTTTGAAGGTGATGGAGAAAATATCGTAACACTTGATGAAGAAGCAGCAAATAAAAAGGAAGCTGAGTCAAATGGTGGAACTCAACTTGATATACCACAGGGTACTTATAACGTATCGAATATTGAACCAGATACAACATTTGATGCAAGTAAATTACCTGTGCCGCCTGGATTTAATGGTGTTCCTTTATATTTCCAATATGATAATAGATGGGGTAAAGCCAGGTATGGTGTAGGTAAAAAAATGACTTGTGACTTGATATTGAGTGGTAAAAATAAGGGTGGAAATATAGAGCTATCCGGATGTATGCCAAGTAGTCTATCTATGATGATTAATTATTGGGCTAAAAAGGGTTATTGTAAACCAACAAGACCAGACATTGTTGGTCAATTCTGTGTGGATTATGGTGGTAGAGTCTGTGGACAAGGTGGAAATCTAACACTAATACCCGCTGCTAAGTTTAAAGAAGTTTTTGGACTAAATATTGTTGCATCCAGTAATATAGGGGATGATAAAGTTAGGACACTTTTGAAAAAGGGATTCCCTGTTAATCATGGTGGTGGTACGACTGGAAAAACAGCAAAAGGAACTAGTAAATCTTATGATGCTCACTACCTCTGTTTGACGGGTATAGATGAACAAGGTCGAATCAGAGTAAATGACTCAGGAAACGGTCCTATGGGAGGTAAAGCTATCACATATTACGACAGTGATAAATGGTCAAGTGCTAACACTAAAAAAACATCACAGAGTTATTTATATCCTGATGCATTAGGTGATCCGTTAAAATAAACTACTTATTTAACTAAAAGCTAAAGGTGGAAGACCAGGTCCTTGTGTAGAAGAAGCAGTTGCAATTAATAGTAAATTAGCTAAAGCTGTAGTATATGATGGGCCAGTTGCTGAGATTCTAACTTCTGGCATCGATGCTACAAAATACTCACCTGAGTATGTAGGCATTGAGTAAGTTACACCACTAATTGCAACTGATTGTTGTCCGACCGCTCTCATTGGTACGAAAGATATATTTATAAGATATTTAGGATTATCCATAGTCCTTAATTATTTTTTATTTAAAGTATATATTAAATAAAAATATTATTTTTTATACAAAGTCAAAGTTTCCCAGAAATTTGGTGTTTTAAAAGTTTCGCCTGATTTTTTACCATCTGTGACTTTTAAGACTCTACCACCATCATCAAAACTTCCCTTTGAAATATAACCACCGCCGCCTGAATCAAATGTGCAGAATCTACCGTTGTTATAAAAAGTAATAAAGTTTCTTTGTGAGTTATAGTAGACACTAATGGTTCTATCACCAGTTTGAGATTTTGATTCTAAAGCAGAATCTCCAAGTCTTTTCTTAATCACATCTAATTTTTCATTACCGGTTTGTGGCTTTGGTTGTTGGTTATTTTGAGTTGTATTTGTTTTTGTTTTTTCTGATTCTTTTTTAGGAACATAATCATCAAACTCAGACTTTCTACATACTGTATATGTGAATTTTCCTTTTGTTTTAGCCTGTGTTTCACAAAGCCCAATAAACTGATTGAAGTGTGTCAAATTTTTGAAAACTTGAGAACCATCATTTGAGTAGTTAAATACACTTTCAACTGTTCCAAGATCACTTGCTCTTCTAATAGTAAACGTATGATTACTTCCTTGTTCTAATTTTGATCTCCAATTATATTTATCTCTTTTATCATTAACATAGTAAGCAGCGTTTTCAAATTTTAAACATTTAACATTTGGATCACCACCAAATGTTTGTATTGTTAATTGGTCAGTATATTGACCAAACGCAAGTAGCTTAACATTTTCTGGTAAAAGTAGTGCAGCACCTGCTTCTTTTTCTTCTTGAGATTGTGGTAAAAATCCAGGTGTTGAAGAAATTGGATATTCTAAGAATTCCCAATTTCCATTTTCTTTTCTATAAAAAACATTTAACATATCGTCAAATTTGTTAGTTACTGAACCATCATCTTTTGTTCTCATTGCAACAATATTTAACACATTTGTTTCACTATAAACAGTATATTTTTTATTATTTAAAAATTTAATCAACTTGTCTAATTTAGGATTAGATTGTGTTGAAGATGGTGATGGTTTAGTAGGTACTGTTGATGTAGTTGCACCGTTGGGTACTTGTGTTGCCGTCGGACTATCGTCAAATTCCTTTTTAGGTCCATCTACTGGTTTAAATTCCTCAGCTGATTTTTGAGTGATTGTGTTCTCTTCCTTAGTTGATGTCCATTCATCTCCTATAACCGGATCATCTTCTCTTTTTTCTAAAGAGACTGCCTTTACTTTATTATTGTCTACTATATTAACATGATGAGATAAAAATACAGGATCTCTTAGAGCTTTATATCTTAATAGACATGTGATGAATCCTGGATTTGGAATTACAGGAGCTCCTAAATTTCCTAAGAATGGACCAGCATTTGTTCCTAAAAGATTATCTACAAATTCATCAAACCAATCTAACCAATGATTTCCAAGAATTGCTTGTTGTGATGCAGCTGAGTCGCCTATATTTACATTTCTGTTATTATCTTTAAGATTTAAGTCAATTGTATTCTCAGTTAAATTAACATTGTTATACTTGTGATCAATTTTTAATCCTTCTGTGTCATTTACATATATTTGTGTTTTGTGATCAAAGATTAAACTTTTCATAGAAATATAGTCTTTCTCGGAAAGTGATTTAAGTTTTCTTTCTAGATTTATATTATAGTGGTCTGCATAGATATATTCCGGACTATTTTGATTACCCTGGTCAAAAACAACCATTACTACTTTTCCTTTGTCAGGAACATTAAATCCATTTCCATTAAGGTCTTTCCATGGGAATGCCCAAGGAATGTTTTCTAGTTCGACATTTTCAAAAACATCAACAACCCTTACTTTACATCTACCAAGTTTTTTTGGATCATTGTTATCTTCTACTACACCAATATATGTTTTGTGTTTTTCTAAAGCCATATTATGATAATAAATTTCCTGTTGCGTTTCCTAAAAACTCTATAAGTTGACCTCTGATATCACTAAATATTCTACCTGCACCGGTTTGAGTACCGGTATAAATATTTTTAGGAGGTGTGACACCAGTGACCCCAACTGAGTTAAGTATCTTATTTAAAGATTTATTTAAAAGACCTACTCTAGTATTTACAGCTGATTGTAACTCTCTTGAAAGTGCATTTCTTAGATTTGTAGAAAGCTTCACACCTTGCTTTTGTTTTTTGAGTGCCTCCTCGGTGGTTGTTATTTTGAACCCATCCGGTGGACTGTAAAGGTCTAATTGACTCTCTGGTAGCTTTGCATTTTGAGCTTCTTCGAATTGTTTTTGCCTTATCTGATCCATTATATTATCAGATTTTATATTTGCGTTATTTTCACGTGCTTCATCGTATTGTTTTTGCCTTATCTGATCCATTATATTATCAGATTTTATATTTGCACTATTTGCGCGAGCTTCATCGAACTCTTTTTGTCTTATTTCTTCAATTATGTTTCCGTATTTTCCGGTTGCGCTATTTGCACTGAAACTATTTGGTAATGATTCTGATTCTCCTCTAATTTTTTCATACTCTTCATCAAAAAGTGCAGATGTGATATTTTTTATATCTCCAGAGTTTCTTCTTGGTACTTGAGTGGTTGCTACATTTTCTCTATTTTGAGCAGCTGTTTTTTTGTTCTCATCCGAATTTTGTTTTAAGTCATCTAAATTAGGATCCGTACTTGCTGCCTCACCACCAACTTGATCATCTTCTGATATAACAAATGTTCTTCCTGGTAAAGATGTTATCAATGGACTAGTAACTCCATTTTCATTATATTTATTTTGACCAACTGTAAAAAATGCAGGAATTGATTTACCATATTTAGAAGGTGTTCCACCAGTTTGCGATGATCTTG
>JACCDX011424092.1_pt1 | contig 12611 bp, 8 predicted proteins | sample 7449681 | NCBI WGS metagenome assembly JACCDX01 (sample SAMN15323450, study PRJNA562643) | freshwater metagenome | isolation source: river surface water | place: USA:Blue River Watershed | collected 2017-08-18
CCGCCTCCGCCGCCGCGCTCGCCGCGCGCCATGCCGCCGCCCGCGTCATCGCGACCGAATTGTTGCCCGCCGCCCGCGCCCACTTGACCGCCACCGAGGCCGCCTTCGGCCGCGGCGAGGCCGAGATGGCGCAGGTCTTCCGCGCCCGCGAACGCCTCGCCGAGCTCGAGCGCTCCGACCTCGCCGCCCGCCGCGCCTACCACCTCGCCCTCGTGCAAAACCTGGCCGCCGCCGGCCGCCTCCTCCCCTGATCGCATGAAACCTTCTTTCGTTATTCTCGCCTCCCTTCTCCTCGCCGCGCCCTTCGCCGCCACCGCCGCGGACGCGCGCGCGAAAAACACCGTCGTCCTCGACGCCAACACCGTCGCCAACCTGCGCCTCGCCTTCGCCTCCGCGGAGCCGCGCGTGTTCGAGGAAACGGTCTTCGCCCTCGGCCGCGTCGAGGCCGCCCACGCGAGCCAGGCCGCCGTGAGCAGCCGCATCTCCGGCCGCGTCGTCGGCCTCTCCGCCCACCTCGGCGACCGCGTCGCCGCCGACGCCGAGATCGTCCGCGTCGAAAGCCGCCAGGCCGGCGATCCGCCGCCCGTCGTCACCCTCCGCGCGCCCATCGCCGGCACCGTCACCGCTTGCGCCATCCATCTTGGCGACCCCGTCGAGCCCGACGCCGCCCTGATCGAGATCACCGACCTCTCCTCGGTCGATGCTGTCGCCCGCGTGCCCGAGTCCGCCTCCGGCCGCATGCGCCCGGGCACCCAGGCCCGCATCCGTCTCGCCGCATTCCCCGACGAGACCTTCACCGGCGAGCTCGTCCGCTTCGCTCCCGCCGCCGACGCCGCCACCGGCACGCTCGACGCGCACTTCCGCCTCGCGAACCCCGAGGGCCGCCTGCGTCCCGGCCTGCGCGCCGAGTTCGCCATCATCGTCGCCCGCCGCCCCGAGGTGCTCTCCGTGCCGCGCGAGGCCGTCCAAGGCGAGGGCGCCGCGCCCCGCTTCGTCTTCGTGAAGGACTTCGAGCTGCCCGACGCCTTCGTGAAAACCCAGGTCGTCCTCGGCGCGAGCAACGACCGTTACGTCGAGATCGTGAGCGGTGTGTTTCCCGGCGACGAGGTCGTCACCCGCGGCGCCTACTCGCTCTCCTTCGCCGGCGGCGGCGGCCTTTCCCTCAAGGAGGCCCTCGACGCCGCCCACGGCCACGAGCACGCCGCCGACGGCTCCGAACTATCCAAGAACGCCGCCGCCGCGCCCGTCGCCGCGTCCGGCGAACATGGCCACGAACACGGTTCCGCCTCCGATGGCCACGCGCATCCCGAGCGCCCCTGGCAGATCTCCACCGCCGTCCTCGGCCTCGCCACCCTCGGCCTCCTGACCGCCGCCGCGCGCCGCCGCCATGTTGAATAATCTCATCCGCTGGTCGCTCCGCCACCGCGCGGTGATCCTCGGCCTCGCGCTCATCGTGCTCCTGCTCGGTCTGCGCACCGGCCTGGGCCTGCCGGTCGAGGTGTTGCCCGACCTCACCAAACCCACCGTCGTCATCCTCACCGAGGCCCCGGGCCTCGCGCCCGAGGAGGTCGAGACGCGCGTCACCCAGCCGCTCGAGAGCTCGCTCCTCGGCGTCGCCGGGCTCACCCGCGTCCGCTCCAACTCCGACGTCTCGCTCTCGCTCATCTACGCCGAGTTCGGCTGGAACACCGACATCACCCGCGCCCGCACGCTCGTGCAGGAGCGGCTCCAGCCCGCCGGCGAGCAACTCCCCGAGGGCGTGCAGCCGTTCATGACTCCCGTCGCGTCGCTCATGGGCGAGATCCTGCTCGTCGGCGTGCGCTCCACCGTGCCCGAGGGCAAGCCCGGCTATCTCTCCCCGCCCGAGGTCCGCACCCTCGCCGACTGGACGATCCGCCGCCGCCTCCAGACCATCCCCGGCATCGCCGAGATCCTCAACATGGGCGGCGGCGTGCGCCGCCTCGAGGTGCGGCCCGATCCCGCGCGCATGGCGGCGTATTCGGTCTCCCATGACGCGATCGCCTCCGCCGTCTCCGCCGCGGCCGGCACCACCACCGGCGGCTTCCTCGACACCGGCCCGACCGAGATCATGGTGCGCAACCTCGCCATGAGCACCGACCTGGTCGCCCTTGGCCGCACGGTCGTGAAGGTCCACGACGACCGCTCAGCCGGTCCGGTCGTCCTCGCCGACGTCGCCGAGATCGCCTGGGGCATCGAGCCCATGCGCGGCGACTCGACCGTGAGCGTCGCGCCCGAGAAGGAGCCCACCCGCGGCGTCGTCATGTCGATCACCAAGTCCCCCGGCTTCGACACCCGCGCCCTCACCGAGCAGATCGAGGCCGCCATCCAGGAACTGCGCCCGGCCCTGCCCGCCGGCGTCGAGGTGGTGCCGCTCTTCCAGCAGCGCCAGTTCATCGACCACGCCATCGGCAACCTCGAGGAGGCCATCCGCGACGCCGCCGTCATGGTGGCGGTCATCCTGTTCCTCTTCCTCCTCAACGTCCGCACCACGCTCATCACGCTGACCGCGATCCCGCTCAGCTTCGCCATCACGCTGCTCACCTTCGCGTGGGTCGGCCTCTCGGTGAACTCCATGACCCTCGGCGGTCTCGCCGTCGCCATGGGCATGGTCGTGGACGACGCCATCGTGGACGTGGAAAACGTCTTCCGCCGCCTGCGCGAAAACGCCGCCCGCGCGACGCCGCGCCCGCGCCTCGCCGTCATCGCCGAGGCCTCGGGCGAGGTGCGCAACTCCATCCTCTACGCGACGGTGCTCATCGTGCTCGTCTTCCTGCCGCTGCTCGGCCTGAGCGGCGTCGAGGGCAAGCTCTTCGCGCCCATCGCCGTCGCCACCATCCTCAGCATGGCGGCGTCCTTCCTCGTCTCGCTCACCGTCATTCCCGTGCTCTGCGCGCTCCTCCTGCGCCCCAAGCCCGGCCACGGCCACGAGGACGGCCGCTTCGTGCGCGCCCTGAAAGCCGCGGTCAAGACCACCGCGATCCGTCCGGCGCTGTCCTTCCCCGCGCCCGTGCTGGCCGTCGTCGGCGTGCTGCTCGTCGCGGCCTTCGCCCTGTATCCAAGGATGGGCAAGGACTTCCTGCCCAGGTTCCGCGAGGAGACCGCGCTCGTCGCCGCCACCGCCGCGCCCGGCACTTCGCTTCCCGAGATGAATCGCATCGGCGACATCCTCGAGCGCGAGCTGCTCGCCATCGATGGCGTCGCCAAGGTCGGCCGTCGTCTCGGTCGCGCCGAGCGCGGCGACCACGTCGTGCCCGTCTCCACCGCCGAGTTCGACGTGGACTTCGATCCCGCCTCCAAGCGCCCGCGCGCCGAGATCCTCGCCGAGATCAACACCCGACTGCGTCGCATCCCGGGCGTCTTCGCGGCGATCAGCGGCCCGCTCGCCGACCGCATCGGGCACATGTTGAGCGGCGTTTCCGCGCCCGTGGCGGTGAAGATCTTCGGCCCCGAGCTCGGCGAACTGCGCCGCCTCGGCGAGCAGGTGCAGGCGATCGCGCGCGCGATCCCGGGCTTCGAAAAAGCCCGCCTCGACGCGCAGGCCGACATCCCGCAGCTCCGCATCGAGGCGGACCGCGAGCGCGCCGCCGCCTACGGTGTCACGCCCGGCGCGCTCAACGACCTGCTCTCCACCCTCGTGGGGGGGCGCGAGGTCGCCGAGTTGCGCGATGGCCAGCGCGCCATCCCGCTCGTGTTGCGCCTCCCCGAGGCCTGGCGCGATTCGCCGGAGCGCCTCCGCGAGCTGCCCGTCGAGACGCCCTCCGGCGCGCGCGTGCCGCTGCGGCTCGTCGCCGACGTGCGCGAGGCCCGCGGCCCGAACGTGATCTTCCGCGAAAACAGCCAGCGCCGCATCACGCTCGCCATCCAGCCGACCGGCCGCGACGTCGGCGCGAGCGTGGACCGCCTGCGCGCCGAGGTCGCCGCCACGGTGAAGTTTCCCGAAGGCTACTTCGTGACCTACGAGGGCGAGTTCGAGGCGCAGCGCGACGCCACCCGGCGCATCGCCGTGCTCGGCGGCATCATCGCCGTCGCGATCGTGATCCTGTTGCAGGCCTACTTCCGCAGCCTCGCGCTCGCGCTCCAGGTCATGCTCAGCATCCCGCTCGCGCTGGCCGGCGCGCTGGCCTTCACCTGGTGGCGGCTCGACAACATCAGCATCGCCACGCTCGTCGGCTTCATCGCCGTGGGTGGCGTCGCCGCGCGCAACAACATCATGCTGCTCTCGCACTACCTGCACCTCATGCAGCACGAGGGCGAGACGTTCACCCGCGAGATGATCGTGCGCGGCACGCTGGAACGCGTGGTGCCGGTCCTCATGACCGCGCTCGCCGCCGGCATCGCGCTCGTGCCGCTCATCCTCGCCGCCGACGAGCCCGGCAAGGAGATCCTCCACCCGGTCGCCGTGGCCATCGTCGGCGGCCTGGCGTCCTGCACCTTCCTCACCTTCGTCGTCACGCCCTCGGTGTTCTGGCTCTGCGGCCGTCGCGCCGCCGAGCGCGCGCTCGAGAGCCATGGTGACGCGTTCGAGTAAATCCCTCCCGACATCCGATCCTTATCTCACACTTACATCCATGAAAACCAAGCTCCTCGCCCTCGTCCTCGCCCTCGTCGTTCCCGTCTTCGCCGCCGGCGACCATGCCGACGGCCACGCGCACGGCGCCGTCAAGAAGCTCACCGGCCCGAACCAAGGCCGCGTCATCACGCAACTCGAGCCGCACGCCGAGCTCTTCGTCACCGCCGAACGCAAGGTGCGCCTCACCTTCATCGACGACGCGGGCAAGGCCGTCGCCGTGCCGGCCGGCCTGAGCGCCACGCTCATCACCGGCGAGCGCTCGGCGCCGGTCACGCTGGGCTTCGCCGCCGACGGCGAAGGCGCGGCGGGTTCGCTCCTCACGACCGCCGCGTTGCCCGAGGGGAAAAATCTCCCGGCCGTCCTGCGCGTGAAGCCTTACGCCGACGCCGAGACCGTGACCGTGCGCTTGCCGCTCAACCTCGCGACCTGCGGCGAGTGTTCTCGGCCCGAATACGCCTGCGCCTGCGCGCACTGAGCTGGAGCGGGGAGGGGGTGGCGGCCTCACGTCGCCCGCGGGGCGCGCTTTTGGCGATGGCCCCGGTTATTCCACGCAAAGAAAAACCCGCGTCCGGGGGTGCCGGACGCGGGCCGCAGGGCCCGTGAACCGCTCGGAGCGGCTCGCGGGAAAGGGGGCTTGCGTCCTTGGCATCGTCACGTTCCGGGGGGAATTGATTTAATCGGGATCAACTCCCTAGGCGGTGTTTTCAAACCCAGCGTGAGCAGCGCCCGGATCCGCCCCGGCCTTTCGGGTGAATCGGGAACCCGGTTGGGCCCGTGTTGCCCGAGGTGGCATGGGCCTTTCGGCCTACCTTCTCCGCGGCCGCCTTGGCCGAGCCGGGTTCTCGCTTCACGCTGCTCATGCTGGGTTTGAATACACTCCTGGTCGCCCGGCTTCCCTCTCGCCAATCGGGCTGTTTATGGGTGAACATCCCTCACCGTGGCTATCACTGACGACAAGGCGCGCCGGGGCGAGGACGGGGTTGGCGGGCGGGCGGACGCGGACGCGCGCGGGCATCCGTGGTGGCGCTCGCCGGTGCTGGTCATCTCGCTCGGCTACGCCTTGCTGTCGACGTTGTGGATTTACGGGTCCGACCACGCGCTGGCGCTTCTCGCGGGCACGCGCGAGGGCTTGATCGCCTGGGGCGTTTACAAGGGGCTGGGCTTCGTCGGGGTGACGGCGGGGTTTCTTTTTCTGCTGCTGCGCAAGACCTACGGGGCGCTCGAGGCGAGCAACCGGAGCCTGCGCGGGCATGAGCGGGAATTGCGCCGGCTCGGAAGGCTCAAGGCCGCGCTCAGCCACATCAACCAGGCGATCGTGCGGCTCCCCGTCCGCGAGGAGCTTTTCCAGCGGGTGTGCGAGGTGTTGGTGGAGCACGGTGGTTTCCGGATGGCCTGGATCGGCTGGCAGGAGACGGGATCCACGTGTCTGGCGCCGGTGGCGACGGCGGGCGACACGGACGGCTACGTGAAGACCTTGCGCATCCCCACGGACGACAGCCCGGCGGGCCGCGGGCCCTCGGGGCGGGCTTTTCGCGAGGGCCGGCCCTACGTGTGCTCCGACCTGCTCTCCGATCCCGCGACGCTGCCCTGGCGGGAGGCGATGGCGCTGCGCGGGTTGCGTTCCTCGGTGGCCTTGCCGATCCGGGAGGGCGGTCGGATTCGCGGCGTGTTGTCCGCCTATTCGTCGGAGCCGGGTTTTTTCAGGGACAGCGAGCTGGCGTTGCTCGCGGAGGCGGCGGAGGATATCGCCTTCGCGCTCGATGCGTTGGGGCGGGATGATGAGCGGCGGCGCGCCGAGGCGCTCGCGGCGGCGGAGCGGCGCTTTTCCGCCACGATGATCGATAGCATGCCCGGCGTGCTCTACTTTTACGACGAAACGGGCGCGTTTTTGCGGTGGAACCGGAACTTCGAGCTCGTTTCCGGCCGTTCCGGCGAGGAGATCGCGCGGATGCATCCGCTGGATTTCATCGCGGAGGAGGACCGGGATCGGGTGCGCGTCCGGATCGGCGAGGTTTTCTCCCGGGGCGAGTCCTTGGTCGAGGCGGCCTTCCTGACCAAGGACGGGCGGCGAATCCCGTATTTTTTCACGGGACGCCGGGTGGAGTTCGACGGACGCCGCTGTCTGGTCGGATCGGGCATCGACATCACGGAGCGGCGGCACGCCGAGGAGGCGTTGCGGGAGAGCGAGGAGCGGTTTCGCGAGACCTTCGAAAAGGCCGCGGTGGGCATCGCGCACGTGTCGCCCGACGGACGTTTTCGCTGGGTCAACGACCAGCTTTGCGCGATCGCCGGCCATACCCGCGAACAGCTGGCGGAGCGGACCTTCGCCGAGCTGACCGTGCCGGAGGACCGGGCCGAGAGCGAGGCCGCGCATCGCGCGATGCTGGCGGGGGAGCGGGACGAGTTCGCGGCGGAGAAGCGCTATCGCCGGGCGGACGGCGAGATCGTCTGGGTGAGCGTGGCGGTGAAGCTGCTGCGCGACGCCGCCGGCCTCCCCCACTATTTCGTCGTCGTGGTGTCCGACATCGGCGAGCGCAAGCGGCTGGAGCAGCAGTTTCTCCGCGCCCAGCGGCTGGAGAGCATCGGCACGCTCGCCGGCGGCATCGCCCACGATCTCAACAACCTTCTCGCCCCGATCATGATGGGCGTGGAGATGCTGCGCCTCGGTGGGACGAGGACGGGCGAGGCCTCGGTGCTCGACAACATGGAGTTGAGCGCGCGCCGCGCGGCGGGCCTGGTGCGTCAGGTCCTCTCCTTCGCCCGGGGCGTCGAGGGCGCGCGCGCGCGACTGGATCTGCGCGACGTGGCGCGGGAGACGGAGGCGTTCGTGACCGGGACCTTTCCGCGCAACATCGTCTGGCGCGCCGATATCGCGCCCGATTTGTGGCCGGTGATCGGGGACGCGACGCAGTTGAACCAGGTGTTGCTCAACCTCTGCGTGAACGCGCGCGACGCCATGCCGCGCGGCGGGGCCCTCTCGCTGCGGGCCTTCAACGCCGTGCTGGACGGCAGCCGCACGAACGCGCGCCGGGGCGAGACGAGCGGACGCCATGTCGTGATCGAGGTCGCGGACGAGGGGTGCGGGATGGGGCCCGAGCTGCGCGACCGGATCTTCGAGCCGTTTTTCACGACCAAGGCGCCGGGCAAGGGAACGGGGCTGGGGCTTTCGACCGTGCTGGGCATCGTGCGCGGCCACGGGGGGCGGGTGGAGGTGGACAGCGCGCCCGGGCATGGAACCACTTTTCGGGTGTTTCTGCCCGCGATTCCCGAGAAACCGGGGGAGGGCGCGGCGCGGCCCGCGGCGGAGCGTCCGCGGGGCGGGGCGGGGGAGCTGGTGCTGGTGGTGGACGACGAGAGCTCGATCCTCGAGGTCACGCGCCAGATGCTCGTCGCCTTCGGTTATCGGGTGTTGGTCGCGTCCGACGGGGCGGAGGCGGTCGCGATTTTCGCGCGTCGGCGCGAGGAGGTGGCGGCGGTGGTGGCCGATCTGCGCATGCCGGCGATGGAAGGGGCGGAGTTGATCGCGTCCCTGCGTGGCATCGATCCCGCGGTGCCGGTGATCGGCGTGGGGGGCGGCGCCGAGTCCTCGTCCGACGCCAAGGAGGCCACGGGCATCGTGTTGGCGCGGCCTTTCGCGGCCGACACGCTGCTTCTGGCGCTCGGCCGGGCGCTGGCCGCGCGGGAGCGTTCGGCGTCCCGCGAGGCGAACGCGGGCCGGGCTTAGCGATTCTTAATCAAAACTGTAGCCGATTATAAGGGTGCATTAGGTAGGGCTGGACCGCTGGGCCAGCCGTGAGTTCACAGAGGCGGAAATCACCACTCCGACGTGGCGCGCCCGGCGGTGGCACCCTACCAGATACGGCTACATTTCAACTTAAGCAGCGCTAGGGAGTGCGCTTCCTGGATGGGCGGGGGGGCGAAAAAAAAGGCCGCGCCCGGAAAGGGCGCGGCCGGGGAATGGCGCGGGATCAAAGCGCCGCGGCGGGAGCCGGGGCGGTTTTTTGGAAGCTTTGGCGGGCCTCTTCCACGGTCTCGTGGAACTGCCAGCCGCGGGTGTCCTCGTAGCCCTTGCACTCGGCGACGATGGCGCCGCTGCCGACCAGGGTGTGCTGGAGGGCGACCTCGCGGCAGGTCTGCATGGCGGTGAGGAGCAGCTTGATCAGGGGCATGTCGAGGCGCTTCACCTCGTGGACGTCGAAGACCGCCTTGTTGATGCCGCTGTCGACGGCGTCCGAGACCTTGGCGCGGAGATAGGCGGAGACCTCGGCCACGACGGAGGGCGAGCAGACCTCGGGCAGGCGCATGACGAAGAGGTCGCCGTCGGTGCGGAAGTAGCGCTGCGAGGTGTCGAGGTTCATCGCGCGGGCCATCTTGGCCTCGAGCTCGGGTAGATCGAGGGGCTTGGTGGCGATGGCGCTGAACCCCACCTGCTGGGCCTGCTGCTGGGCGGCGGCGTCGGTCTTGACCACCAGGCCGAAGATCGGCGTGTATTTGGTTTTCAAGGACGTCCTGAGCACGCGGAAGAGGGTGAAGGCGGCCTCCTCGGCGAGGGACAGGGAGATCATGACGAGGTCGACGTTGTTGGCGCCGCAGTAGTCGATCGCCTCCCCCGTGGTGGCGACGCCGTGGATCTGCCACGGCGTGTGCTTGAGGCCCTCCTGGATCTGGGCGAAGATGGCGGGCTTGTCCTCGACGACGAGGATCTTGGCGGGGTCGAAGATGGACTTCCCCTTGGCGGGGGCGTCGGAGATCGGTTTCAGGTCGATTATGCGGCCGACTTTTTGCACCAGGAGGTCTTCCTTGAAGGGCTTCACGATGTAGTCGCGAACGCCGATCTTGGCGATCTTGAGGACGTTGTCCTTGCCGCCCTCGGCGGTGAGCATGACCACCGGGATGGTCTTGAGGGCGGGGTCGCTCTTGAGCTTGGTGAGCATCTCCACGCCGTCCATGACGGGCATGGTGATGTCGAGGAGGATGACGTCGGGCGGCTCCTTGTTGGCGATGGCGAGACCTTCCACGCCGTTGGCGGCCTCGAGAATCTCGCAGTCGTAGTTCTTGAAGGCCTTCTTGATGATGATCCGGACGGTCTTGGAGTCGTCGACGGAGAGGATTTTGTAGCGCATGGCGGACAAGAAACGGGGTTACTCGCCGGGCTGCATGAGCAGGTCGGCGGTGATGGGGGAGCCGGCGATGTCGAAACGATAGATCCGCCGGGTGGACGAGCTGATCGGCTCGATGCGGAAGCGGCTGCCCCGCAAGATGGAGGGAATGGTGAGGCGGCAGGGGAAGCCCCGGTCGGAGAGCTGGTTCTTGAAGGTGCCGACGGTCATGTTGGTGAGTTCGCCGATGGCGTCGTTGACCGCCTCGTCGCCGAGATCGGCGAGCTCTTCGGCGGAGACGCCAAGGAGGTTGGCGGCGCATTTTTGCGCGAACTCGACGTCGAGATAGAGGTAGATGAGGCCGTTGATGGCGCCGATGAAGCCCACCGTGCCCACGACATGGGGATGGTCGAGCTCGAGCGAGTTGGGGTCTGGGCTGCGGTCGGTCGGCAGGTAGCGGGCCGGGTGGCCGAGCATGGTGCTGAAGACCTCATGCACCGCGCGGGTGATGGTCTCCTCGAAGACGGTGTCGGGAATATCGTGGATCGCGGGCATGGTCGGAGGGGTGGGTTGCGGGCTTAGGCGCGGGCGGTCATGGCCGCGGGCAAATCGTGTTCGGAGGAGCGGGGAGGTGGGGCTGCAGGGGCCAGTTCGGCGAGGGTGTCGGCCGCCGTCTGCCATTCGTGGGCGGCGGGGCCGCAGAAAAAGGTTTTTTCCACCAGCACCTCGCCGGTCGGGCCGGTCCAGCGGGCGTGCACGCCGTGGCTGCGTTCCGACACCGCGCTGACCCGCAGGTGCAGGGACAGGCCTATCCCGGCATGCCAGGCCGAGGCCTCCCCCGTCTGGTAGTCCACCCGGCGCAGCCAGCCCGGGCCGTCCTCGGGGCGGAGCATCGAGAAGGTGGCCTCCACTTGGGTGAGAAAGGAGAGCAGGCGCATGGATGGGCGGGTGGGTGCGGCTTAGGTAATCGGCCCAATGGCGCGGCAATTTAGCCCCCGGGATGCGAAAAATGGCGGGACCTTCCGCATTTTCCCCCCTCTTCTTTACCCTTCCGCTTTGGCCAATCCCTCGCCTCCATTCATGGGAAGACCCCATGGCCCTGGATAAAATACTGGTAGTCGATGATGAGCCCCTTGTTCGCCGCTCCCTCGAGGAAATCCTCAAGGCGCGGAAGATCCAGGTGGTCGGCGCCGCCAGCATCGGCGCGGCCGAGGCCCTGGTGGCCTCCGACAGCTTCGACCTCGTGATGCTCGACGTGCGGCTGCCCGACGGCGACGGCCAGCGTCTGCTCGAGCAGGTGATGGCGCTGCCCTCCCATCCCCCCGTCGTCATGATGACCGGCCACGGCTCGATCGAGAGCGCGGTGGGCTGCATGCGCGCGGGCGCCTTCGACTACATCACCAAGCCCTTCAACGTCGCCCAGATCGACCTGATCCTGCGCAAGGCCGACAACTACAGCCAGCTGGTGAAGGTGAACCGCTACTTCAACGAGCGCGAGGGCGAGGGCGAGCAGATGCTCGGGCGCTGTCCGGCGATGCTGCGGGTGCGCCAGCTGGTCGAGCGGGTGGCGCCGACCGACGCCACCGTCCTGATCGTCGGCGAGCACGGCTCCGGCAAGGAGATGGTCGCCCACGAGATCCACCGCAACTCGCCGCGCCGCGCCGAGCCCTACATCAAGGTCAACTGCGCCGCCCTTTCCGAGCAGCTCATCGAGAGCGAGCTCTTCGGGCACGAGAAGGGCGCCTTCACCGGAGCGATCGAGCGCCGCGAGGGCCGCTTCGAGCTGGCCAACCGCGGCACCCTGCTCCTCGACGAGGTGAGCGAGCTTCCCCTCAATCTCCAGGCCAAGCTCCTTCGCGTGCTCCAGGAGCGCGAGTTCGAGCGCGTCGGCGGGGCCAAGACCATCAAGGTCAATGTGCGCATCCTCGCGACCTCCAACCGCGATCTGCAGCAGTTCATGGAGCGCGGGCTCTTCCGCTCCGACCTTTACTACCGCCTCAACGTCTTCCCCGTCTCCGTGCCGCCGTTGCGCGACCGTCCGGACGACATCGAGTTTCTCGCGGAGAACTTCCTGCGCCGTTTCGCCCGCAAGCACGGACTGCGCCTGCCGGGCTTCAGCGACCACGCCAGGGCCGCCATTCGCGCCTATCCCTGGCCGGGCAACGTGCGCGAGCTTCAGAACACGATCGAGCGCGCGGTGATCCTCTCCGAGGACCGCCGTCCGGTGACGAACGCGGCGCTCAACCTGCCCGCGCTCGCCGCCCTCGCCGTCGGCCGCCCCGTGGCGCACGCCGGCATCGCGGTGGAATCCTCCGGCACGCCGTTCACCGTCGTCGCCCCGCCCGCGGCCCCGGCGCCCGTGTCCGCTCCGCCGTCCGCGCCCGTCTTTGCGTCGTCGCCCGCTCCCGAGGCGCCCAGCCCGCCGGAGCCCGTCGGCGGGGAGAACGCGCCGGATCCGGCCGAGGGGGCGGCGCCGGCCGTGGTCGTCGATCCCGCGCTCGCCGCGGCGGCGGTCGTGCCGCTTTCGGAGGTGGAGAAAAAAGCGATCCTCGACGCCCTGGTCTCGACCAAGGGCAATCGCACGCGCGCGGCCGAGTTGCTCGGCATCTCGATCCGCACGCTGCGCAACAAGCTGCGCGCCTATCAGGACGCCGGCGTTGAAGTTGCGGCGCCGGGCGAAGCGCGGGCGGCAGGGTAAGCTAGATGGCGCAGGCAGGGGCTATTTCAGCCGGCAACGGCTTTGACTGGAATTCGCTGACCAAGCACCTCGTGCGTGGCGAGTATGCGCTGGGTCTCGGCGTGATGGCGCTGGTGATGATGCTGATCATCCCCATCCCGCCCTTCCTGCTCGACTTCCTGCTTGCGATCTCGATCACGCTTAGCGTGCTCATCCTGATGACGGCGCTGCTGATTCAGAAGCC
>JACCDX011860718.1_pt1 | contig 12608 bp, 27 predicted proteins | sample 7449681 | NCBI WGS metagenome assembly JACCDX01 (sample SAMN15323450, study PRJNA562643) | freshwater metagenome | isolation source: river surface water | place: USA:Blue River Watershed | collected 2017-08-18
CGCTTTGCCAGTCCTCTACTATCTTTGCGCTAAACGTCGGGGGTGTAGCGCATTGCAACGCATCCAGCACCTGCTGCGCTTCATCGCGGGTTAGTGTAATCATTTCGGTTCCTTCAACGTTAATAAAGAGAACCTGCTTCACGAATTCATGTGGTGGGACCAGTGTCAACTGACTTTCGCGATATAGTGGATATTCCTTCCACCAACTGCCCTCTTTATCCGGTTATCTGCATGTCATTTCCTTCATGATCCTGTCATGTACGACGTCCCATACATCGGGCTCGCCGTAGAATATGAACCATAGGAACAAAATTGTAAGTATCACTCTCATTATCTATTCTCGGTTAAAAGTATCGCAGCAGCGATTCCGATTACCAGCACCGTGATTGCTATCCCTATTATCACTCCCGATGCCCAGATGAATGCCGCTGCGATATCTGCGACGTCCATCATGTCGCCTTCTTAGGACGGCCCGCTTTCTTCTTCGGGATTTCAACTACTTCAGCGGTCGGAGCCTCGGTCTGCTCGACTTCAGTAGGCGTCTCGGCTTCGCTCGCCATGTAAGCCTCGGTGGTCTCCATCACTGATGCGACCGACAGTCGACCATTGACGCATGCACCGGGCCACTTGCAGCGGTCAGTGCAGACGTTGGCTGGGTTGTACATCGCTGCTTTGCAGTCCTTCATCATCATCTCCTAAAGGTTCAACTTCCATCAACACTATAAAACCGGGTGGGAATTCGGCTCCCGGGTTACATACGCACGGCATCCCGGCACCTTCGCAGAATTCGCAGTTATGGGCCGGTTGGTTCGGGTGATTCTCACACACCCACAGGGTATCCCTGCACAGATTGCACATTATTGACGTTGCTCCGGGATTCGTTCCAGTAGTGCTTTCGCCATCTCTATCTTATCCAATTCGCCCTCCCATTCGGAGATAATTTTGGCGCAAGCTTCGCGCTCCATAACAACTGCAGTTTTGGATGCTTCAATAGCCATGGCCATAATTTCTGCCTTTGCAAAGGCAAGTGCCTCGTCGAACTCCTTCTGGGTAAAAAGCGTCGCCTGAGTTCCCTTCGCAAGGAATGCCTTTTGGAAATCACTCATCTCTCCCTTGCTCATCGAATGTCTCCGAATTTAGGATTCAAATTATCGCGGTCCGGGTGGCGCTCGCGGTCAAGCATTTCTCCGGGTGATCGGTACACTGCCGGTGCATAGTATTTGATCTGCTCGACCAGTCCGGCGACCAGATTGTATGCTACTGCTGATTGCACCCAGTCCGCGTGTACTTCCATCAGACGCTCGAATCCCTGCAATTGTCGCATCAGGGTGTCGACCAGCATGTCCACCTTTACTTCGTGGTCAAGTTCACCACGAACTTTTCCTAATTCATCGAGCTTTTTCATGTTCTTCCTCTCTAGTGGTATTGGCCATTTTGCTGGCTGCTTCAAGCTGCAAGATCATCGCTTCAAGCTCGCCGCGACTATAATAGCCCTCTTTGATGTACACGTGGCCCGAGTCATCATAGGTACTGATCTTGAATAATTCCGGTTTTGCCATCATATCAAACTTCCATGGGTAGAATGCCAATCCCCACAACACCGCGATGAGCAGCGCTGTGACCGGCAAGTACCCGAATGGCCATTCCATTACTCGAACCGGCGGGCACGTGCGCGTAATCTATCATCTATTCTGTCGGTAAAATCAGCTATCACAAACATGGCTAGTGCGTACCACAGCCATCCCATTTTGTCGGTAGCAAACGCCATGATAACACCAATCCATGCGCCCACCACTGACATCGCCATGATAATCATGCATTTTCTCATAGCTTTTTGATCGCGTTCTTGACTCTCATCGTCGCCACCCCTACATTTGGGGCGTCTTCGTAGATCGCGGAATCGAGCCCATACGCTTTGCATAGTGCCTCCAATTTAGGACTCTTGATCTTGTAGGCGTCCGGGTCATCGGGCCGTTTGTGTCCCACTATTTTGCCGGATTTTACAGTAACGCCGGATTCGGTAGTGTACGACGTCTGGTTTTTAATAGCGTACTCGCCACATGCCCACCATGGTACGTAGTGCTTGCCTTTTGTCGGCCAACGAGAATCAAGTGCCGCTTGTACGAGTTCAACTTCCTTCGCCATACACCACCCCCTCCAGTGCCTTGAATAATTCAAAGGTAGACGGCGGTGCGAGGACATGGGAGGTATCGAATGATGCTGACAACCCCAGTTCATTCCTGATCGCCGAGAATGGGAACACCACGTTCTGATAGAGGAGTTCACCCTCGAACTCCCCGCTCAGGATTCTCATGCGGGTGCTCATCAGCCACCCCGCAGAGCTTTGCGGATCATATTCCCCAAGCACATCCTTTGCATGCCGACATTCAGATGGTCGAACTTGTCGCGCAGACCCTTCTCGCCCGTTTTGCAGACCTTGGCGGCGTATTCGTAGACGTCATCGAGGTCCATCGCGCGCAGCTTGGCGGCTACCTCGTCGCCGCAGTCCAGAGCGCGTTTTTGAGTACCGTCTTTGCGCGTCACTTTGCAGCTGGTGTATTGAGGTAGGTAGAGCGAATCGACCACGCCATTCTTGCGAGCGTTGATGTCGATCTCTTTCTTCTCTTTTACGACCTTTTTCGGCAGTTCTTCTGCCGCGTGTACATTTTTAATCTCAGTGCTGCGCACGGAAAGCTCCTTTTTATCATGCTGACGGATTTTGACCCATCCACGGTTGACTGCTAGAACTTGTACCGAGCGACCGGTCTTGGCATATGTGGCGATTTGCATTTTGTCTATCCTCTATTAAAATCCGGGAAAACCCCGTACGAAAATTATACTACGGGTGCTACAGGTTTGTCAATACCCTTTGTCATCGGGTTGTATTCGAACAGGCAGAGCTGGCCGAACCGTTTGGACGCGCCGATCCCGAACCAAGCATCATAATAGGCTTCGAGCTGGGTCATGGTCTTTTTCGACAGGTCGGGTACCTCGACGTCCGGGGACAGGTCTTCGGCTTCCATTTCGTAGATACGACGCTCCATCAGAGCACGGCGCATTTTTTGGGATATGGTCATTTTCCACCTCTATTAGCTTTAGCGTTGAGTAATAACTGCTGGTTGTGTAACTCTCGAATAAATTTCGGGGTCCAATCCGTGGCTTCGTGGATCGCCAGAATCATAGTCGGGGTGAGCCGGTGATGCCCGATCCTGACCCTTGAAATTTGCGGACTGGTGGTACCAATAAACTCGGCCAATTCCTTATCGGTCTTGATCTTGAATTGATCCTTGATCGAGTCCAAAAGGATGTGCGGAGTGTACGCTGGATGATCGGGTGACATATCATCCTCAGATGGTAATTGATACGTAGATCACCATCGCCACACCCAGAATCCAGATGATCCACTCATACCCGGATTTCATGAATTTGTCCATCAGCGTCTCCCGACGCCCGAGGATGATGCCTTGAATCTCCATCTCTTCCTCGGACATTGGGAACACAGGCGGGACGTATTTTGACCCGATCTTCACCTTCCCGGTGTCGTACGGGACGACCTCCGGGCGGTTATTATTGAATGATTCGATTTCGTTCATGCAAGCTCCATCGTCTTGATATTCATCTGCTCGGATGCCTTCATGAATTCGGGGAGTGCTTTCGGGCCGATGAATGCGCGGACCTTATCCGAATCCATAATCATCTTGGAGGTGAAGGATATCTCCACTGCTGCGACCGGGGAGGAATAGGTACCTGCACCGGCGTCACGGAAGGCTTCTTTCAGCTCTTTCTCCCGGGCGGTCAGGGCGCGAAGCTTCTCGCGGACCGTGACCAGCTCGTTGACCATACCTTCCGTGATGGTAACTTTTGACTTTGCCATGATATCACCTCTATTGTCTATCCGGGAAGTCCCCGTAAGACAAATTATACCACCGGTGCTACAGTCTGTCAAGTATTTACCACGCGTCCTTGTTCAGACGGGTCTCGGGCGTTATCGAGCTGATAACACCGCCCTCGGAAACAGCAGTGGTTGCCGGACTATTAGTAGCCGAGTACACCGATCTAGTCGTGGTTATAGAGCCACCACCCGGGAACTGCTGACTGCTTCGAATAAGCACTTCCTCCGGCTTATATATCGCCGTACCCGGTGGGTAGCTCACCTTCTGAGCTACTTGCTCAGGACGGGTTGTATTAAAGGCTTGCTTAACCCCGATGTTCATATTGTCTTCTTTTAAGCGGTCGAGGGCTAGCTGCGCGTACCCGACAATATCCACCCATGAATCCTCGTAATTGGGGTCGCCATTCAGAATACGAGCGATTTTGTGCTGGATCATATCAAGGGATTCTTGCATGTAAGGCTGTAAATCATGCCACGAGTCACCCTTACGCATCGCTTGCTTTAGATTCGTCGACAGGTCTGCATGTCCGCGAAAATCGCCGTATTTGGATTTCCGCTCATTTAGTGTCTTTTGTATGTCCGTCATCTTTCTTCTCCCGAGTAGTGAATCGATGTAAGCATTTCTTTGACTTGCACTCACGGCGTCGACGCACGGTGTTATCTGCATTCTGGTAGGTTTGCAGGATGTGAGTCGGCCCTCCGCATTTCACGCACTTCATATGTGCATCTCCTTTCGGATAGCGGTTATTCCCTTGCGAATCTCTAAGTTAGGATATTCGGCTTCGTATTTGTCGGTCATCTCGTACAGATTGTCGTACAATCCCGATAGAACTTGCTTTGCATGTTCACCAATGCCGTGATCCTTCAGGAACCAGATCGCTTCCAGCAAATCCGCGAATTTCACGATCATGCCGTGAGTCTTACCCTCTGCGTCACGCGACCACCCACCATATCCCTTCGAGAATTCCTCTTCAGCAGCGAGAATGTTCGCTCCGTGCTTTTCGAGTGCTCGCTTGAATGGTGTCGGCATGTCGCCGGTATAAATTTCCACGATATCGTGATATAATGACCACATGATCAGATTTAACGACTCCGTATGATGAAAACGCCCATTCCAATCAAATAATGCGCCTAATCGACTAGCTATGATCGCCACATTGAATGAATGTTCAGCTATCGTCTGCTGACGAGACGTATTTACTATCGTCCACCGCTTGGTGTACGACGCTCGGAGAAGATCGATACTCATACTGCGCCCTCAAATGGTACTTCCCGCCATTCACCAGCGCGATCTTGGGTGGCTTCATCATAGTGAAATTCATCTTCCCACCATTGTTGGAGAATCTTAACACGAAACCCGTCATATAAAGTACTGGGAATCATTTTTTCTACGAACCTCAGTCTATTGGTAGGCCGCATCATGTCCCCTCCACGTGCTGCATAGTGTTGGTGTCAGGATTCAATTTCCACTCCCTCTTGCGGTTGATTTCCAATTTATCAACCAAAGCTTTCTGGATATCTATGCCGTGTTGCGCAGCAAGGTCCATGACAAGTATGAATATATCTGCATATTCGTCACCAGTGATCATCCCATCTAATAATTCTTTCCTTTCTTCTTCTAATTTCCTAAGAATATCTTCAACTGTCCTGTGCGGAAATGTTCTATCTGCCCATCTTACTATGTCATTTTGCAGAGTACGTAAAGTTACCAAAGGACCACGCCCTCTGATGGTGTACATGTGACTCTTAAAATTACAGTTGAAACACAATACTCTATATCCATGCGGATAGCCATTATCCTTAAGCCATTTGGTAATCCTAGAAGCTGGAACTTCTTTTCTGTGTTGAGCACCATTGCCGTTGATGTGATCAATAGTTAGCACATCTATATCATCTTCCCCGCAAAGATCACAACACCCGCCATATTCCTTAAAAACCTCTTCTTTTTTCTTGGCATGGTAGTCTACTCTAGATTTATGTAAATCATCTTTTTTAGAGTCTTTCCATTCTTTGGTATTTGCCCTTTTACACTCCGGACACAGAGAATTACTTATGTATCTTTTACCCCTAAGTTCGGGGTGCTTGGCGCATACTTTGCCAACTTTGTATTTTTCAGGGTTTTCCATGGTGCTCAATATAAAAATTGATTGCTTTTAGCACAAAGTCCGCATTGATACTACACGATGCGGTGACGCCCTTGTATAAATCTCGTGTTTCGAAATCCGCCACCGGTAGGCCGTTCGCGTCGACGAGTAGTGCATCGTTGTTCTCGTGCTTTCGCCACGGTAGCGGGTTTTGCTCATCGGTATACCCCAATGCTTCAAAGATCGGCATGGTCAAGCTCCCTGATATCTGCGTCGTCTGGGCCGAAGCAAAGATACTGCACCGAGCGGCCAGTACGACTAATTTGACGAATGATGTCGGTCAGTTGATCTTCGCCGCAATAATCGGCAAAGGTAAGGACCGTATTGGTGATTAGTGACTCGCAATGCAGCATTGCATGCTCGTATTGTGCAATCGAGAATTCAAACACCCGGCGTGGTAGTTTAGTCACGGTCGTGAGTTCGGGCTGTTGACCCAGATCACTCCACAAAATCTCTTTCTGTCCCGGATATGCAGGGCCGGATGAACCATCGCGGTTATTCACGCGGATCGGGAAAGTGCGCATCACCATCCATACCACTATGTGTGGTGCCCATGTAAAGGGGAGTCCACAATCGGCAGCGATCTGCCATGGGGTCACATCACGCGACGTGCAGTACGGCCAATCACCATGATAGAGTGATAGACCAAATCCCTGTGCACCTTCGACCAGCATGTGCTTGGACTGACGGAGGATCGCGTCATATTCGAATTTATCAACCACGAACTGCTCCAACGGGTGGCCCTTAAATCCGAGCTTAGCGACGGCATTCGATGACGGGTCACGCATGATGCGGTCGACCATCGCGGCACCAACGCCTTTGGTGGTAGACCCAATCTTGGTCATACCCATAAGCTTCTCGCGGTCCGCGTGTTCATCACGCACCACCGCTGCATGCTCATGGATCACCAGACGCTGGCCCGAACGCATGTATTTGTCGATCTCGCGCTGCAGGGTACCTGCGTGGATCAGTGAGCCCGGGCCAAGCATAACGGTCTTGACTGTTGGGCCTGAAATTCCGACCGGCAGCTGCTGCACCATCATATTCAAGCCGCGCGATTTGTCATTGTAGGTGTGACCCGCTTGGGTCCCATAAGAGCACACTACGGTATCATACGGTCGGCGTTTGGCCAGCCAGCCGGATACCCCGCCTTTGCCGCAAGAGCCCCACATACCATCCATGGTCAAATCGATCTTCATAATCACCTCTCTATGTCGTGGAAGTTATATTATAACATACCGGTATCGTACCGGTGCTATCATCCTTTTGCCGCATACCAGTCAGTCCCGACACCCCAATCGCAGGTGATCGGCACCCTGAACTTCATCTCGCAGTTCACCCCATCAAAGCAGGTGTAAATATCCGCGATCACCTTCGGGTCGACGTCTTTCTCCAGCGAGATACCCACCTCGTCGTGCACCGACAATAGCAGTCTACCGGCGTCGTGTTCGGTAAGGTATCGGTCGATCTCGATGAGTTTCACCTTCATCGCATCGGCACTAGTGCCTTGGTAAATCAGACCGGATGCTTTATGCACGAAATTACCACCCGGGAATCTGAGCCTCCGGCCCATCATGGTCTGGACGTACCCCCGCTCGCGCGCGATAGCTGACGCCTTTTGCTGCATGTTGCGCATCCCGGGATTGGCCGCATGATACTTCTCGAAGATCGCGGTCGCCTCGGGGCCGGGTTTTGCGAATATCCGACCGTCCGGCATCGTCTCTTCGGTGTATGGCAGTCCGATCTCCTGCGCCAGTCGCCCCGCGCCCATGTTGAATGCTAGACCCAGATTGATCGCCTTGGAGGATGGCCCGCCCGCATACTGAGCATTCCGGGGTATGCCGGTCATGTCCGATACTAGTTGATGGAAATCCAAGTTCGGGTTATCACGATAGGCTTGGAGGATGGCAGGGACTTGCCCGTAATGGTTGGCCACGCGAAACTCAAATTGTGACCAATCCATCCCCAACCATTCTGCTCCCTCATCTGGAAGAAAGATAGGCCGAACAATCGATTTGATCTCTTTATCCCTACTCGGAATTTGTTGCAGTGCAGGGTTAGTGACCGATAGCCGCCCGGTACCGGTGCCTGCTTCAGCGTCGTTTTTAGTCTGGTTATAGTTACAGTGAATAATTCCGTCATCATGGTGTCCCAATATGTGTCCAGATAAAAAGGTATCCCGAGTCTTCAGCATCTTGCGAAGGTCAAGAATCATTTTCGCCGCTGGGTGCTTCATTCGTCGCAGACACTCAGCATTGATCGATGCCTTGCCACCATCAGTCTTGTCGGCCCGGGTGCCGTCATTCAGGTACCACTCGCCGTCTTCCCTGAGCTTCGGTTCGAATAGCTTCGCGATCGATCCGGACGGGTTCGGGTTGACTTCGAAGCCCGCCAGCTTATTCAGGGCCGCATGCTCCTGCTCGATGCGAACGGTGAGCCTCCGAACGGCATCCTCGGCCCTGTCGACATCAACCCGGACACCCCCTTCTTCCATCTTGATGATCACCGGCATCAAGCGGCGCTCAAGGTCGTGTACTTTGGATACATCCGCGATCTGGGTCTCCTGCCACTCGTAGAGCTTCAGGGTAGCAAGTACGTCCTGCTTGGCGTATCGGGCCACCATATCCTCGGGTGCTCGCGAAATGTTCGGCATCTGAGCGTTACGAGTATCGCGGCCACCAAACAACTGCGCCATCTCGCCGTAAATCTCGGAATCCTTGCGAACCCCGGCATATTTTCTAGCGAGAAAATCGAGTTCGTAAGTAGGCTCGTGTTCGTTGATCAGTGCCGCCCTCGTCATCGTACAGTCGATCCGGTCCGCTGGAAGCAGAATTCCCGCTTCTGTCAGAAAATGGTAGTCGAACTTGATATTGTGGCCGACCCATTTGCACCTCGGCGAGTCTTTTATCAAGTTGTTCAGCCATTTCACTGAGTCGGGGTTGCTTCTTATATCCCAATACCACGTCGCCGAGTCTTCCGTCGACAACGCGATACCAAACACCTTGTCTTTCCACCAAAACAGTCCTGTTGTCTCGACGTCGACTATTATTATCTTCGGATTTTCTATTCTCGGAAACATTTTTATCCTTGGTGTCTAATGTATTCAAGATATACCTTTACATTACAGTTAAAACAGAGTGTTCTATATCCATCAGGAAAATTATTATTAATTAGCCATCTGTACATCTTGTTAGGGCCACCGTTGCCCAACACTTTTTTCCTATGCTTCGAGCCATCTTGATTTATATGATCAATGTTTAACACATCCGGATCGTCTATACCACACCTAGAACATTTCATTCCATAATTACATAACACAGCCAACTTAATGTTCAGATGCCTATTTCTAGCATTTGCTTTTATAACATCTGCCGCACCATTGACATGATGGTATTTGTGTTTTCTTGTTTGAGCAGATTTATCTTTATGGCATTGGACACACGTATGATTAAAATCATAACGTAATCCTTTTAATTCCGGATGTTTATTACAAATTTTGCCTGTCTTATGCCCCATATAAAACCTCCGTCTTGTATGGGGTATTATAACATACTCCGACTAGATAGACAATCCTAATTTACCTTTATATAGATTATCAAAATGGGATGTCGTCGTCATATTGATTATCTGGTGATGGGCGGCTAGTAGTACCGCCGTTCGATTGTTGTCCGTCTTTGCGCGTGAATGATAATGAAAAGAATCGCTCGCCTTCAAGCTTGGAACCGGGTTTGCCGGTCTTTACCCAAGCAGATAGCCAATACTCCACGCCATCAACCGTAACTGAGCCGCTATACTCGGGGTGGGTATCCTTCGTGCGACGTTTATTTTTAGCCAGCATCCCAGAATTTGAATTATCATATGCCATCTTAATCTCCAGTTAAATTTTAAAGCCATTATGGCCTTCGACGATATCCAGAACGTTCTTGGCTCTCGTCATTCCCACGTACCATACCCTCGTTTCATCATCGGGTTTGATTTCTGCAGTCTGCGCGACACGGGCAGTCGTGTCTGTAAGTAATATGACTCTTTCCGCCTCGTGGCCTTTAGAAGCATGAATAGTAGATAAGCGGAGCCTAGGACTAACATCCAGATCAGCGTCGCGATAAAAGTCGATAACACGAAATGGAATATCCAGTGCCACATAGAAGGGTCTTTTGGTAATGGTAGCATAATCGTTCCTTTCAAGTAGCACCCGAGTTTCTGTGGTCGCTACGTGGAATAACTGCGTCCGTTCAAATTCCTGCAATGTTTCGCCGCGCTCTAATTTCTTAAATGCTATAATACCCTTTGCGTACTTGTTCTGGTACATACCGGGCCTACCTGATTCTCTCAGATAAGGCATCCTCTTGTCAATCAGGTCCTTTTCGATCTCGCGGAGGACCGAATGCGTCCGCCCCAAGAATAAGATATCTTCTTCCGGTTTGATAACCACCGAGTTGATATTGCCGTGTACCTGTACCAATCCCATATCTGGTCGGGGATTGAACGTCTTATCGATCCGCAAAGCCACTCGGCGTATGAGGGCTTGAGACTTTTCGTGCACACTAGCAGGTAGTCGATGCGATTGCGATAGCACCTCACTAGTCCCATTATATTTCTCGGTAAATCGCGCCATACCATGTGGGTCTGCCCCCGCCCAAGTGTATATCGCCTGATCGTCATCGCCCGCGATGTGGACCTCGGCAACCCCTTTTGCAAAGCGCTCGATGACCCGCCACTGTAGAGGTGATAAATCCTGTGCCTCATCAACGAAAAGGATTTCTGCTTCAAGCTTCTGGACTCTCTTGGCTGCACGTTCCAGCATGTCGTTAAAGTCGTAAAATCCATATGTAGATTTCCACTCAGAATATGCTCGAATGAACATATTGAACTCGGCGCGGGTGCCGGGTCGGTCAGAGTAATCATAGACCTCTGCCGGGTCCGCAAACGTATTTCTCGCATAACTGATGATGTCCAAATACGCATCGCCATCTGATCTCTCCTCATCATCTTCTGGGGATTTACCGATTACCGGCACCCCTACCTGCGCAGAGAATTCACGCAGCTTTGCCGGGTCCACCACCTGCATCTGCTTCAATCCTAGTGCACGAAAGCACATCGAATGAATGGTAGACACATTGTTGGACCGCTTCAATCCCAGACGCGACAAAGCCTCGGAAGCTGCCGCTCGGGTAAATGACATAAACGCTATTCTCTCGGCTTGGGTGCCCCGGAGCTTGGCTTCTTCCACTCTCCGGAGCATCTCGGTGGTCTTCCCGGTACCCGGGGGACCGTATACTGCAAACACCTTCATCAGTAATTATACGAGTACTTCGGTGCGCAGGTTACATCCACCACTACATCGGTCGTGTGGTTAGATATCTTGCGCTTGCTCAAGATCATTACTGCTCTCATGCGCGAAGACTCGCATTCCTGAATCGCCAATATGACCTCATTCCTGCTCATAGGATTGACCTCTTTATCAAGGACTAAATCCTGCTTGGCAGGGCCACTCGATGCACAACCGTACATCGAACAAAGAATAATTAAAGTAAACATTCTCATACTATCCTCTCTTGGTCTATTACTTCTTGCTTTTATCGGGATTCCGATAAGTACCTTGTTTGGAGCTGTTCCAGAACACCTTTGGTTTCATCTCCGCTTTCAATGTTTCATGTGACTCTTGGCGACGAATTTTATATTTTTCAAATGATTCGCCCTCTAAACGGGCGGGCTCGTGTAATTTTCTCATTTCATATCCTTATTAAATCCCCGTCTTTCCGGGGTGTCCGTGTGGGCGTCCCGATGGAGCTCGATAGGGGAGCCGGGTCCACACTGCCGACGTTTGCAGGAAAACCGTCTAGTAAAACCTGCTGCACCTTCGGCTGGCGTATGAGATTAGAACTCTTCGACGGTCTCTGGAGCCGCATCGTCGTAATCCGACGACACCTTGACTCCGCCCTTCGAAATCACATTATACAACTTCTCGCCCTGCTCGTAAACATCTTTGGGTACAAAACCCATAGCGGAGATTCCGAAGTTGAAATATTGCTCATTCCGCGCGTTGGTCTCAGTGACTGCGGATAGCTTGTAGGCCCGCGAGAATGAATCGGTGTCGGTAAGACGCATGAGCGAATTCCAACGCTTCGATACTTTCATCTTGGACTTGGCCATCGAGATGACAGCTTCCGACCACTTGTTGTTATGCCAGACCAGCACAAAATGCTGTGCGGTATCTACCACTTCCAATCCATCCTCAGCCAATTCGTTGATCGCGTTCTCCGCGTCACTCCGGCTGTTGAATGCACCACGGAAGCCATTGGTGCCGCCACCCTGCTTGCGATCTTTCCACACTAGGTACTGCTTAGTGTAGAACACCGGCACTACAGTGACCTCTGAACCATACAGTTCGCGTGTCACATTGTTGAACAGCATGCCTTCCTCAGCACCGTCGATGTACGCCGGATCATTGCGCTTACGGGCGGGTGACAACGCTTGCACGACTTCGATTCGTGGGATGATTACGTCTTCGTTGGTGACGTTCTCAGCTCCGCGATTGCTGCCCTTTTTGAGGTAGTCGGGCATATCTTCTA
>JACCDX010697735.1_pt1 | contig 12607 bp, 6 predicted proteins | sample 7449681 | NCBI WGS metagenome assembly JACCDX01 (sample SAMN15323450, study PRJNA562643) | freshwater metagenome | isolation source: river surface water | place: USA:Blue River Watershed | collected 2017-08-18
CATGACACGTTATGGTTACATCGAATTGACCAACACTGCTAGCAGCTTCGGCAACGCTGGCGACTACGTTGGTGAGATCGCTGTATCTAACTTGTCTTTCAGCTAATCAACCAGCTGGATCACAAAAAGATCAAAAGCCCACTTCGGTGGGCTTTTTCTTATTCTTCGTCGTCTTCGTAGATTTCTTCAATCCATTTTTCTTTTGAGTCGTAGGCCTTGTAGTAACCTTCGTTTGGAGCAAGTATTCTAAACGAACCTGGATACTTTAGTGCCGCAAACGTTGCTTCCTCTTTCTTGAGCAAATCGCAAATCACAAAAGTTGATGTACAAGCACCTTCTACATTTTTAAATGTACTATGCTTGAACTCGTTCTGGCCAAGTGCTTTGTGCATAGGGCTACCCCACTTGAAAATAATTCTAGTGATGCCTAGCTTCTGATTACGAAGCCTAAACTTATCGTAGATAGTGAGTTCGGACAGAGTTGCGCAGTTGTCATCATCGATGACAAGCAAAGCCTCTTTGAATTTTAAACTGCCTTTGGTATGGGAGTTATCAGGTGTTTCCTTGGTGCTCCAAGGCATGTCTGCTGTGACATGGTTGACATAGAAAGTTTCACCATGTGTTTTTAAGACCCACATTGGTATGGTCTGGTCTTCTAAATGCTTTTTGTTAAAGTGGAAGACTACATCCTTACAAGCATATTCGATCTATTGTTGTGACATTTTTGTTTCCTTTAGTTAGTCAAAGATAAACCCGTCACATCCAGAGAGGTCAGCCCAGGAGAAGTGCGGGTTCAATAATATTAGTTTAACGACCTATAGTATCATATACAGTATTTATGGTTGGTGCGCTAGGCGGGACTCGAACCCGCACGTGGGAGGTTTAGAATCTCCTGCTCTAACCTTTTAGCTACTAGCGCATGTTTCTATTATACAACAAAGAATCTGGTTAGTGCAGGCTTTTGAGCAAATTGTACAAATTTTTGAGATTGTTTATGCTAAGATCACTAAGTCGCCGGACACCAATCATGTTAGACTCATATTTTTCAAGGTCAAACTTTGGCAACGGTAAATCTTGTTTGGCTTTGAGTTCTTCTATCAAGCCGTCCATGCGTTTTCCGGGATCTGCAATATTGTCAAAGTCATGAGCAAAAACTCCTAGACCGAGATCGATCTTTAGACTTTTTAACCAAGTGTGAAATCCGGGCGCTGCATACATCAAACATGGAACACCGGCTATCAGCGGCTTGAGAGTTTTTTCTGTGAGATGAAATTCTGTAACTGGCCAGGCATCCTTGATGTAATGTCTGGCAGCATCAGTTTCATGTTGCACTTCGTACTTGAAATTGTGATACAAGCTACTTTGTATTACTTTTGCAGGTGTGACATTTATACCAGTGGGCAAAGCCACAGATGCTTGAAACATTTTTTCTGGGTCAGTATCATAGCCAACAGCATCCAAATCAGGAGCACCAGATTCAATCATGATAGCGCCGTGATATTTTACCAAGGCTTTTGATAAATCTATGAATCTTAAGTTTTTTACTAGTTTTTCTCTTGACAGCGTTTTGCGTCCAATGGTACAAAAGAAGTTGTATTTGGGATTTCTGTCATGATCAATCACCCAAGTCCACTGAGACACTGGTTGAAACAACTCGTTAAACACTGGAAACACTTCATGGAACACAGTGTAATTGGTTACATTCAGCCCTTCAAATTCTTGAGCAAGCACATTGGGCTCTATCCAAGATTCAACAACGAAAATATAAGAACGACTGGGGTCAAATTTGTGTTTGAAATGTTTTATTTGAAAATACGTTTCTGCAATAACAATGTTGACATCTTGCCAAGCTATATTCTCTTGAAATTTCAAATCATGCCAACAGACAACCAATACGTCTCCCTTTGTTTCACTCCACTCAGTGGGTTTGTGCCCGTGTGTGGCTTCACAAAAGTCCATGAACCTGGTAAGGAATCCAAGCTCTTGTACGCCTGTTGTGTAATATTTAAATTGCATTAAATCTTAAACCAACTCAAATACTGGGAAATTTTAGTTAACACTGGTGCCCAGTCATCTCTTTTGGGTTGTCTAAACAACCTAGCAGTTGAGTACCAAGGGCTTGAATCGCGATCTAATAGCCAACGCCAATCAGTACAGTATTGATTGAGCATGATCCAAGTTGGCCGTCCCAATGCAGCAGCAAGATGCGATACCGCAGTGTCGACCCCAATGACCACATCCAAATGTGTCATCAATGCCGCAGTGTCGGAGAAACTGCCAATGCTACCAGGATACATAGTGACTCCAGCATCGGCCAACGCAGCAGATTCATCATCTGTGGCATCCACTTGCAAGTTGATCCATTCATATTGTGGATGCTGTCTGACAAAATCCAACACTAATGGAAACGGAACACTCTTGTGCTGATTCAACCATGAGTCTCTGCGACCACTCCAACTGATGCCCACACGCATACGATGTTTGGGTCCTAGCTTTTGTAGCCAGGCCTGTGCTAGTTGTCCATTGGAATTGAGGTAACTGTGTACTTTTGGAATTTTATCTAGTGTAACACCTAGGATGCCAGGGATACTCATGATAGGAACCCAATAATCAAACTCCCCAGGCTCGTCAGTGTAACGTCCAACCCAAGAAATTATGTCGCTGGTACCAAGAAACGGCACAAGACCATCTGTTACTTGTAACTTAACTGTGGCACCCATGGCATGAAGATTGAAGCAAAACCGTACAAACTGAATATTGTCACCGTGTCCTTGTTCGCCCACTACCAAAATAGTCTTGCCCTGGATATCTTCTCCCCGCCAGCGAGGCTGTGAGAATTGGGGCTCTGTGCCAGCAAGGTGCTCGTAGTTCCATCGTGCTTCGTACTCAGGCCATCCTTGCTCGTAATCGCCCATGAGCAAATGTGTCACTGCTAGATTAAACTTAGCTGTGATATTGTTGGGGTCTAAGATAATGGCATTTTGCAAAAATGGTACAGCACGATTGGGAAATCCACATTCTCTCATGACGTTGCCATAATTGTTGAATGCCGCAGCACTGTCCGGATCTTGTACAAAGGCCATGGCATAACATTGTAACGCTTTTTCGGGCTCGCGATTGGCACGGTGCTGATTTCCAGCTTCAATTAGGTCATTGGTGTTCATAGGGATATTTACGCTGCTATGGTTCTGTATTTTACATTTTCCATAAATACAGAGTTCGCAATACGGCGACTTATGCAGTTAACCCCTGCGTAGCGGCTAGAACCCGCATTGGGCTTCTATAAGGAGAAATCAAATGGGAAGAGCTCTTAAAATTCAAAAAAACAACGTTGGTGCTGGAACTTCTGTTTCAGGATCAACAACTTCATATAACCAAACCATCTTAGCAGATGCTGGTTATCCTAACTTTGGCAGTTTAACAAACCCAGTTTACAACAGTGCTGCAACGTTGAGCGCAACAGAGTTTATTGGTGTGGTCGGTGGGTCACCTGCTACATCTACAGCTAGCGCAACATTTCCAGAAATCAGTGCATTGGTTAACATTTTGCTTGCTGATGGAACAGATAGCCAAACAGCCACAAGTTCTTACACAGGACGTATTATACGCCAAAAAGGTAGCCACAAGTTTTTGGTTGCTGCCACAGGCGCTGCTATTGCTGACGAATCATTTGTAGTTGGTCAAGCATATCAAATTTCAACACTAGGTACAACAAATTGGCAAGCAGTAGGTGCAGGATCTGATGCCGCAGTTGGTGACATCTTCACAGCTACCGCAGTTGGTTCAGGTTCGGGCGAGGCCTACATTGTTGGTCAATGTGTATTAGCTAACGATTCTACCCCATCGGCTGGTTACATGGCTATTGGTTTCTCAGTTGGTGACAGCTCTGCTGTATATGCAAGTTACATCACCAACAAGTGGATCCGTGATTGGAACGGTATGACTTATGGCAACTACAGCGACAGCAACAATGGCGTTAACATCCAGAGTGGCGAAAACTTCTACCCTGTTAACTTCTTCACAGACGAAGGTACAGTTACATGGTCTGGTGCTGAAGTGGTTGGCGGCGTGCAATCTCAAAACGGCACACTACAGTTGGCACAAGTCGACAAAGTTACATCTTAATTGATTTAACCCCAGAGTCCTCCCAGATAACTACTGGGGGGATTTTTTATGAGTGCAGCATTTGTGTTGGGTAATGGAGTAAGTAGGCAAATAATAGAGCCTGCAAAATTGCAATCTTTTGGTGCAGTGTACGGTTGCAACGCCATCTATCGAGAATTTACGCCAGATGTTTTAGTCAGCACTGACACACCAATAAGCGAAAGAATACAGAACGAAGGCTATAGTCAAAAGCACATACACTACACTAGAAAACCACTGCCTGCGCTAGGAGCTCGGCGATTACCACAGACATATTTTGGGTTCAGTTCAGGACCGGCTGCTGTGGGGCAAGCCTGCATAGACAAAAATAGGGTAATTTACATGATAGGTTTTGACATGGGCCCAAACAGAAACGGGCGATTCAACAACATCTATGCAGATACAGAATTTTATAAAAAAAGCTCAGCAACACCAACTTACTCAGGGAACTGGGTTAGACAAATACAGACCATTGCTGATGATTTCCCTAAAGTGAGCTTTTTTCGCATTGTCGGTAGTACCACAGCTGATATTCCGGATTTGCGCAGCATCAAAAATCTTGCTCACATGCCCATGGAAGACTTTCTAAACCGAATAAATAACACAAAGGAACTCTAAATGACCACCTATAACCGTGTTGCTGGCAATCTTATTATTCAAAGTGTGGGTGCGGCCAACACCGTTACGTTTCAGAATACAGCCGGGGTTGCTAATGTTATTATTACCGGCGATTTAAGTGTGTCTGGAAATGCTAGTTTGACTGGTAATATTTCAGGCGATAAACTGTTTAACGGCACAACTTCTATTGAAATTCAAACTGCTAGTGGAAATGCCAACGTCACTGTTGGTGGTGTTTCAAACGTGGCAGTGTTTACTCCAACTGGGCTAAACTTAACTGGAGCATACAGTGTCACTGGCAACGTAGTTGGTGGTAATATTAATACCGCTGGTCAAGTATCAGCAACTGGTAACGTAACAGGCGGCAACTTAACTGTTGCAACTGGCAATATTGTTTTAACTCAGACATCTGGTGCTACCACAGCGCAGATGATTCAGTTCAATGATGCTAACACAGCAGTCACCACTTTGGGTGCAAATATTGGCAGTGTTGAGTGGTACACCAATGATGCTGCCGCTGGCGGTGCAAGAGTTACCGCAGCAATCAAAGCAGTCTACAGTGACTCAAACGGCAACGCTAACGTACTGGTACAAACCAATGGTGGTAGCACTAGAATTGCAGTTCTTGGGGCTACTGGCAATGTAGGATTTGGTGGCAACGTTGCACCGGTACACACCGTGGCTGTGACTGGTAACATTTATGCCAGCACTCAAGTGACCGCAGTTGGCAACGTAGTTGGTGGCAATTTAACTACTGCTGGACAGATGTCAGCAACTGGCAACGTAACTGGTGGCAATATTATCACAGCTGGTAACATTTCAGCTGGTACTGGAAATATCAGTGGCGGCAACGTTCTCATCACCACTGGCGCAACTGCTGGGGCAGGTGGATTCTCAGCTACAGGCAACATCACAGGTGGTAACATAATTTCTAACGGTGTTGCAAACACCACCGGTAATATCTATTCAGGTGGTAATTTGTTGACCCAGGGCTATGTCAGCGCAACTGGCAACTTGCTAGGCGCAGAATTGCAAGTCTCAAACGCCAACGTTTCGGGCAACAGCTACGGATCGGGTATTGGTGTTGAAAACATTGTGTGGCAACCCACAACAGTGGCATTCAACAGTGCGGCTCAGGCAAACGTTGGTGTTCTAGGATTCTTGGCCTTGGCTGGGAGAAGCTACAAATATGAAGCGTACTTGCCTATTCTTCCTGACGGTGGCACAACCACTGGATTCAGCACATATTTTGATGCAGGTACCTGTTACTACACTGTGGAATTTCAGACCACACAAACATCTACTTTCAATACTGCAACGTCAAACGTATCAGGAACAGCACCAGCAACAGCAGCTATGTCTGGAACAACACCCAGAACAGCTAGAATTACAGGTACAATCTACAGTGCAGGCAACGCAAACGTTGCTATTCAAGCACAAACCAGCGCCGCAAACATCAACATCCAGTCTGGCGCATATCTAACATACACTAGAATCAGCTAAAATGTAATCACGGGCCTTTGGTAAATACATCAGAGGACCGAGATTACCCATGGCACAACAAATCATTAACGTTGGCACCGTAGCCAATGATGGAACAGGCGAACCGCTAAGACAAGCATTTGACGCTGTAAACAATAATTTCACGGAAATTTATACCGCAGGTCCTGTTGGAAGCAACGTAGTCATCAGCGGAAACACTATTACCGTAACTGGCATAAACAACAATCTTGTTTTGGCAGCAAACGGCATAGGTAATATTCAGGCCAATAGCACAATCTCTCCCAGTATTGATGCTGTGTATAACATTGGTAGCGCAAACTTGCGCTTCAACAACATCTACGGTCAATATATTTACGGTAATGGCGCTTATATCACAGGTGTCACTGCGTCAACTGGTCCTTATATTGCCAACGGTTCATCAAATGTCACAGTGGTTCAATCTGGGGGCAACGTCACAATTGGTATTCAGAATACCAGTAACGTGGTTGTTTTTGCTCGCACCAATGCTACTTTTGCCGGCAACATCCTTCCTGCTTCTAACGTAACATACAGTTTGGGTAGTCCAACAGCAGCCTGGAACGATTTGTATCTGTCAAACAGCACCATTTATCTTAATGATGCTACAATTTCTGCAAACACGACAGCATTTACATTGACAAGTCCAGCAGGTGGAACAATCACCTTGCAAGGCAGCGGAACATTATCTCCTTATGGAAATTCAAACGTTGCTGCATATTTGCCCACATATACTGGCGCGCTTGCTGGCGCAAATATCAGTGTTGTTGGCAACGTAACTGGCGCTTATATTCTTGGTAATGGTAGCCAACTCACAGGATTACCAGCATCTTACTCAAATGCACAGGTTGCTGCCTACTTGGCCAGTGGTGCAGACAACAGTGATATTATTACCACAGCCAATGTAACTGGTGGTAATTTGAGAACCGCTGGGCAAGTCAGTGCTGCTGGCAACGTCACTGGTTCATATTTCCTTGGTAATGGTAGTCAACTCACAGGCTTACCAGCAACTTATTCAAATGCCAATGTTCAATCATACTTGCCAACATACTCTGGCAATATTGGATCTATTACTGCAACTGGCAACATTCAAGTTGTCAATGGTATCTTTATTGGTAACGGTGCTGGACTAACAGGCGTTACTGCCAGTTCCAACGTTGGATCAGCAAGTAAACTATCAAACGGCACAACTGAGTTTAATATTCCTGTGGCCAACGGCAATGTTGTTGGTAACATTGGTGGCATAACAAACGTTTACGAATTTGCATCAACTGGAATGAGCGTTGCTGGTAATGTAACAGCATCGGGTAATTTGGTTGGCAACATATATCAACCAAGCGCAAATCTAATACTTCAAGTTGGTGCCACAAGCGAATGGAATTTTTCTGAAGTTGGTGACTTGGTTGCCCCAGGTAATATCACAACTGTTGCTAACATCCAAGCAGGTTTCTTTGTTGGTAACGGTTCTGCACTCACTGGACTGCCAGCAAGCTACACTGATTCAAATGTGACCACATTGTTGGCAGCACTGGGATCTAATGTTATTAGCGGAACTGGTAACATCACAACTACTGCTAATATCAGCGGTGGATACATTTTAGGCAATGGTAGTCAGTTAACTGGATTACCTGCAGGATATTCCAATGCTGATGTTTCTACATACTTGGCCAGTGGAACAAACTCTGCTAATATCATTACAACTGCTAACGTCACAGGCGGTAACTTGACCACAACCGGTCTGGTGTCTGCAACTGGTAATGTTAATGCCGCTAATATAGTAGCATCCCCTGGTATTGGAACATTGGTACTTGGCCGAGCCACCGCCACTGGTTCACCAGGACTAAGTTCAACATCCTCTTTAACCTTTGTAGCCGACCGAAATGGAACTCCAAAAGAATTAGTATTCAATGACACCGGGAATTTAGCAGCACCTGGTTCAATTTCTGGTGCAAGTGTCACTGCAACTGGCAACGTCGTTGGTGGTAACATCAATACTGGTGGCTTGATTAGTGCAACTGGAAATATTACGACCACAGCTAATATTTCAGGTGGGTATTTCTTAGGTAACGCTGCATTCATGACTGGCATTCCAACCAGTTACGGCAATGCCAACGTTGCAAACTACTTGCCAACATACAGTGGCGCAATCACTGCATCATCAGTTTCAGCAACTGGTAATGTCACAGGCGGCAATCTCAACGCTGCTGATGGTGTTTATGCTGTCAGTGTCAGTGCTAGTGGCAATGTCACTGGAGCCAATGTCAACAGCACAGTGTTGAGTGCAACTGGAAATGTAACTGGTGGTAATGTTAACACTGGTGGATTAGTCAGCGCAACCGGTAATATAACTGGTGGCAATATTGTTACAGGTGGAGCAGTTAGTGCTACAGGTAACATTGTAACCGCAGCAAACATCAGTGGCGGAAATTTATCATTGAGTGGCACATTTGGTGCAAGCACTTTGAGCGCTGCTGCCAACGTTGATGGTGGCAACTTACGTACTCCGGGCGTTGTTAGTGCAGCTGGTAATATTATTACTGCTGGTTACTTTGTTGGTAACTTTGCTGGCAACATCACAGGTAACTTAACAGTACCAGGATCAAATACTCAAGTCTTGTACAACGCCAACGGCAACGCTGGCGCAGTAGCAGGATTTACATACAACAGTGATTCCAACACAGTGACTGTGTTGGGTATTGTATCAGCCCAAGGCAATGTAATTGGTGGTAACTTAACCACAGCTGGGCAAGTGGTTGCAACAGCCAATATCACAGGCGGCAATATTCAAACTGCTGGTAATGTCAGCGCCACAGCCAACATCAATGGTGGAAATGTAATCAGTTCTGCACTAGTAGAAGGTGCCACTGTAAGTGCTAGTGGGAATGTTGTAGGTGGCAATGTCACAACTGCTGGTTTGATTTCAGCAGCTGGTAATATCACTGGCGGCAATCTAAGTGGTACCAGCATTGCGGGAACTTTGACCACAGCAGCACAGACTAATATCACCAGTGTTGGTACTTTGGGATCTTTGGAAGTTACTGGAAATATTGGTGGCGGTAACTTAAATGCTGCTGGCTTGAGTCTAAGCGGCAATGTGCTCAGTGCTATTAACACCACAGCAAATATCACAACAACAGCAAACATTGCTGGTGCTTTCTTTATTGGTAACGGTAGTCAACTCACTGGCATTGCAGCAGGCTATGCAAACTCAAACGTTGCTGCTTATTTGGCCAGCGGCACTAACTCGTCAAACATTATCACAACTGCTAACGTAGCTGGCGGCAATTTAACAACTGGTGGTTTGATCAGTGCAACCGGTAACATCACAAGTGCTGGCAATATCAGTGGGGGCAACGTATTAACTGGTGGAGCAGTTTCTGCAACTGGTGCAGTAACAGGTGGAAGTTTTAATACTGGCACAACAATTGTAGCTACAGGTAACATCACTGGTGGTAATATTGTAACTGGTGGATTGGTCACTGCCACTGGCAACTTAAACACAGCCGCAGGTGTGTTGGCCACCGGTAACCTACGTGGTGGCAACATACAGACACCTGGCCTAATCACAGCTACAGGCAATATCACAGGTGGTAACTTAAACGCTGCTGGATTGAGTTTGAGCGGTAACGTAGTATCTGCACTAAATGTGACTGGCAACATTGCTGGCGGTAATATCAACACCGCAGGTTCAGTCAGCGCAACTGGCACAATCAGCGCAACTGGTAACATCAATGGTGGTAATGTTAATACTGGTATTGTCAGTGCAACTGGTAACATCAATGTTGGCGGCAGTATTGTTACTGCTGGTGCAGCAGGCAACATCACTGGTGCAAACGTAATTTCTGCAACTACACTGACCGCAACTGCAAACGTTACAGGTGCAAATGTCAATGGTACAGTAGTTTCTGCAACAGGCAACGTTGTTGGTGGTAATGTAAGCACAGCCGGATTGATAACAGCCACAGGCAACATCACAGGTGGTAATTTGAATGCCACAGGATTGAGCCTGAGTGGTAACGTAGTAAGTGCATTGATCAGTGCCGCTAATATTACTACAACTGCAAATATCAGCGGTGGATACATTTTAGGTAACGGTGCGTTCTTATCTGGACTACCAGCAAACTACGGCAATTCTAATGTTGCTGATTACTTGCCAACTTACACTGGTAACTTGGTATCTCTGCAAGGTGCTGTTACTACTACTGCCAATGTCACTGGTGGTAATATCGTAACTGGTGGATTAATTACAGCAACTGGTAACATTACAGGTGGAAATCTAAGCGGTAGCTTGATTTCTGGTACACTGTCAACTGCGGCACAACCAAACGTAACCAGTGTTGGTACGTTGACTGTGTTGGATGTAACTGGTAATGTTACTGGTGGCAACTTAACAACTTTGGGACTAGTAAGTGCCGCAGGTAATGTTACCGGTGCAAATATCATAACAAGTGGTTTGGTCACAGCAACTGGTAATGTCACTGGTGGTAATCTAAAGAGTTTTGGTGAAGTAACTTCTGCTGCCAACGTCAGCGCCACAGGCAATGTAATTGGCAGCAACATTCTCACAATAGGCAATGTCAGTGCCACTGGCAATGTCATTGGTGGATATTTTAGCGGTAATGGTGCTGGCTTAACAGGCGTGGCAGCAAATCCAGCTGGTGCAAACACACAAATACAATTCAATGATGCTGGCGTAACCAATGGCGCCGCTGGATTTACATTTGATAAAGTTTCTAATGTATTTGCAACACCTGGCGCAGTAACCGCAGTTGGAAACGTAACTGGCTCAAACGTCAACACAGCAGGACTGGTCACAGCAACTGGTAACGTCACAGGTGGCAATTTAGTCACAGGTGGATTGATCACTGCTGGTGGTACTGTTGTGGCAACTGGAAACATCACAGGTGGGAATGTTGACACAGCAGGATTAATAACTGCTACAGGTAACATAACTGGTGGCAACATTACCACAGCTGGCACTGTTACCACTAGTGGCACAGTGATAGCCACAGGCAATATTACTGGTGGAAACATCTCAACAGCTGGGTTAATTACTGCAACCGGTAACATCACTGGTGCTAACGTCAATGCTGGCATAGTTTCTGCAACAACTATTACCGCAACTGGTAACGTTGGCGGCGGTAATGTCAACACAGCTGGAGTTTATGCTTCGTCTATAGTCAGCTCTGCTGGTAATGTCACAGGCGGCAATATCAATACCACAGGCAAAGTTGAAGCTACTGGTACCATAACTGGTGGAAACTTGGTTGCTGTTGGTTCTTTGTCTGGTACCAACTTGAGCGTAACTGGCAATGCAATTGTTAACGGCAACTTGTTGGTTGATGGAAACGTAACGTACATCAACATTGAAAACTTAAACGTGCAAGACCCAATCATTTCAATGGGTCGCGGACCAAACAACGATCCTTTGGTGTCTAACGATGGCAAAGACCGTGGTGAACAACTTTGGTACTATAATAGTGCTGAAAATTCTGCGTTTATTGGATGGCAGAACTCAACTGGTAATTTAATTGCTGCGGCCAACGTTAGTATTGCCAACGAAATCGTAACTGTAAACAGCTATGGAACATTCACAGTTGGTGCGTTACTTGGCGCAAGTGTAAGTGTTTCTGGTAACGTAACTGGTGGTAACATTAGAACTGGTGGGCTAGTTTCAGCTACTGGTAATGTTGATGGCGGAAACATCAACACAGCTGGCGTAGTCAGTGCAACTGGTAACATCAATGGCGGCAATGTTAATGCCACTAACTTGAGCCTAACTGGCAACATTGTAAGTGCAATTAACACAACATCTGCAATTACAACTACGGCAAACATCACTGGCGGTAACCTTAATACAGGCGCTCAAGTGGTTGCCACAGGCAATATCACTGGTGGTAATATTGTAACTGGTGGACTGATCACTGCGACTGGCACTATTACTTCTACTGCTAATGTCACTGGTGGTAATATCGTAACTGGTGGACTGATTACTGCAACTGGTAATTTGGTAACTGGTGCAAATGTTGTTGCCGGTGGATATGCTGCAATAACTGGTAATGTCACAGGCGGTAATATCAATACTGCTGGTTTGGTCAGTGCATCCGGTAACATCATCGGTGGCAATATTAATTCAACAGGATTGATTAGCACTACCAGCAACATTGATGGCGCAAACATAAATGGTACAAATCTAAGCCTAAGTGGTAACGTGATTAGCCCACTGGTAGCTTCTGGTAACATCACTGGCGGCAACCTAATTGCTATTGCCGCAGTATCCGCAGTCAGTGTAGTAGCTAGCGGAAACGTCACAGGCGGTAATGTCAAC
>JACCDX010224598.1_pt1 | contig 12605 bp, 13 predicted proteins | sample 7449681 | NCBI WGS metagenome assembly JACCDX01 (sample SAMN15323450, study PRJNA562643) | freshwater metagenome | isolation source: river surface water | place: USA:Blue River Watershed | collected 2017-08-18
CAGGGGTTCAGGTGGGCGAGGGCAGACTGGCGTTGGGTTCATCTGACGCGAGACGATCACGCTCACCAGCCAATGTTCCAAGCCCTGGCTCTAAAGAGCATTGGTTCAAGGAAATATAAAGCCCGACAGTTTTGCAGACGGTTTGATTTTAAAGCCAGAACTGGCGCCGCCCAGTGCTGAACCGCTGAGTTGGAATGAAACAGTGGGTCAAAGCAACTGACCGTCCGAGCCCAGTGCCGCATCGAGGCGCTGCAGCAAGTCGGCCAATGCGGCTTCGTCGGGGGTCGCAGTCTCTGTGTCGGTGGCAGGCATCGGCGCGGGTTGATCGCACCGACTGAAGGCCGGGTTCAGGGCGGCCAAAACGGCGCTGCGGCCGCGGGCTTTGATCTTGCCAGCGTCGCGGATGCCGCACATGGCTTGATCGACCGATTGCACGGCCTGTTGCAACCGTGCTTCGCCCCCCTCGGGGCAACCCAAGACATAGCCCTGTCCCATGATTTGAACTTCGACTTGCTTCATGGTGAGGCGTCGGGGGTTTCTTCGGGCAAGCGTTCGAGCAAGGCATCGATGCGGTTGCGGGCGGTTTGCAAACGGCCCTTGAGGGCTTCGCGTTCCTGGGTCAGTTGCGCCACTTGTTGAGCCAAAAGTTCATTGGTGCGTTGCAATTCCTGGTGACGCACAAGCAAGCGCTCGACGCGATCGGTGATTTGGGGCAACAAGGCACTCATTCCGCTATTCTAGTGAAAATTCCCAAAAATCAAGCACCTACGTGCGATTCAGGTTCCCTTTTCTGACTGACAAGGCGCCGGAGCCGGTTCAGTTTGGTGAAAGCAACCCGCCTAGAATATGAGCTGTTGGTGCTCGTGACCTGGTTCACAGGTTGCAGTTCAACGGGAAGCAGGAGAGAGGGTGGCATCGATCACTCCCTTGAGCCTGCGCTGCCCCCGCAACGGTCAAGCGAACAGTCTTTCAGACTCGCCCCGTCCCACACAGCCACTGAGGGCCTTGAACAAGCTCTTGGGAAGGCGGACGAGGTTGTTTTCGCCAGCCCGGATACCGGCCAACAGGGGGCTTGGGCGTCAAACCCAAGCCATGTCGTCCATGCACTGTCGGGGAAGGCGGTGAGGGCACTGAAATGTGAGTTCAACATGCGAATCACCCATCTTGCATTGCGCTGCATTTTTGCAGGCATTGCAGCATCTACTTTTTTTGGATTGAACGCGGCCGCTCAAAAGAGCGGTGCGCAAACGCTTCCCGAAACCATTGTTTCAGCCAGTTTGATCGAGCAGGCCGTGGAGGACGCCATTCCGTCGACGGTCTTGATCAAGCGGCAAGACATCGAGCGATCCGGCGCTGTCGATTTGCCCACATTGCTCAGACAGTTTGCCGGGATCGAGTTGTCTCAAAACGGGGGCTTGGGCACCAATGCCAGCGCATTCATTCGCGGAGCCGAATCTCGCCATACCATGGTCATCGTGGATGGCATTCCCGTCAACAACCTCAATTTCAACACCACGCCGTTGGAGGCGATCCCATTGTTTGGCATTGAGCGCATCGAAGTCGTGCGGGGCAATGTCTCGGCGTTGTATGGCAGTTCTGCCATGGGCGGGGTGATCCAAATTTTCACCCGATCTGACATGCCCAAGGATTGGGCGCAATATCGGCTCGAGGCAGGCAGCCACCGGCTCGGGGCGGCTTCCTTGTCTGCAGGCAAGGCCTTGGACAACGGGATCCAAATCCAGGCAGGACTGGAGCGACTTCGCACATCGGGTTTCAATGCCATCCGGCAGGATCTCAGGTCTGGCACTAACCCCGATCGCGATGGTGCCCAAAGAGAAATCGCCCAATTCCAGGCCTCGCAAAAAAAGGATCGACTGTCTTGGCGTTTGTCGCTGTCCGAAACAAAAATGACTTCGCAATACGACAGCGAGTTCGGACCGGTGGGGCAAGCCGATGAATCTCGATACACCTTGCGCAACGCTCATTTTTCGGGCCATTACGACTTAAGTCGGGAGACCCAGTTGCAGTGGGGGCTGGGTCACTACACGGATCACCTCAACGCCTATCAAACAGCCACCCCTTATGCCGTCAACAATGCCAAAGATCAATTCAGATTGGGGCTCAAGCAGAGTTGGTCGGGCCAACACACCAGCACGCTGGGCTTTGAGAAGACCTGGCAGGACATCGCCAGCCCGACAACCGCATATACCCAGACCAGTCGAACCGGGCAAGCCTGGCGCGCCGGCCATCAGTTCAATGGCGAAAAACATGTGGTTCAGTTGAATGTTCGTCAGGATGAGTACCAAGGCTTTGACAGCGCCCGAACGTACTATTGGGGATACCAGTACTTTGTCACGCCGGAGTGGCGTTTTTTGGTCTCTCAGTCGACAGGTTTTGCCGTGCCTACGTTCAATGATCTGTATTACCCAGCGACGACCTATCTCCCCATGCCCGAATACAACTATGCTGGCTGCTTTCAGTGCTATGGCGGAAACGTTCAGCTCAAGCCTGAAAAATCGCGTTCGCATGAAGCAGGCTTGCAGTGGATTGATGGGCAACAAACATGGCGAGCGGTGGTGTTCAGAAACAGCTTTCGCAACCTGATCGCAGACAACCCGGATCAGCCCTTCAATCGGATCAACATTGGCTCGGCAAGCAATGTCGGTCAAGAGGTCACCTATCGGCGCCTCATCAGCCAAGGTGCGGTTCGCCTGGCCTGGGTGCATCAGGAGCCCAAAGACGATGTAGCCAATACACCTTTGCTCAAGCGCGCTTCCCATGTCTTCTCAGCCGGGTATTCGCAACGCATTCAACGCTGGCAAGTGGAGACCTCGGCCCGCTACACGGGAGCCCGGCTGGATCGTTATCGAGGGGATGACAAAACCTTGGATGCCTACTGGTTGTTCGACATCGGGGTCTCGCATCCCATGAGCGAAAAATCAGTTTGGTATGCCCGGGTGGATAACCTGATGGACAAAGATTATTCGCCAGCATATGGTTACCGAGCCTTGCGCCGATCGTTCGTCACTGGAGTCCGTGTGGATCTATGAATTTGGGCCCCCAACGCATCGTTTGCCTGACCGAAGAAACCACCGAGTGGCTGTACCTGCTCGGTCAGCAGCATCGCATTGTGGGGATTTCGGGCTACACGGTGCGCCCGCGTCGCGCCCGTGAAGAAAAGCCCCGTGTCAGTGCGTTCTTGAGCGCCAAGATCGACAAGATCCTGGCGTTAGAGCCCGACTGTGTGTTCGGGTTTTCTGACTTGCAGGCCGACATCGCTGCGGCGCTCGTTCGAGCCGGGGTGCAGGTGACGGTGTTCAACCAGCGCAGCGTCGAAGATATTTTTTCGGTGTTGTTTCAGATCGCCGCCATGGTCGATCAGGTCGAGCCTGGCAAAGCCTTGCTCGACGGCTTCCGGACCGAGATGGAGGCGTTGCGCCAAGCCAGTGCATCCTGGCCGCGCCGTCCCAAGGTCTATTTTGAAGAGTGGGACGAGCCGCGCATCTCGGCCATCCGGTGGGTGTCTGAATTGATCGGCATTGCCGGGGGCGAAGACGTCTTTCCCGATTTGGCGCTGCAAGCCATGGGCAAAGATCGGATTTTGGCCAGCGACGGGCGCATTGAGGCCGCCGCACCGGATCTGATCATCGGCTCTTGGTGCGGCAAAAAATTTCGACCTGAGCGGGTGGCTGCCCGCCCCGGTTGGGCCGATATTCCGGCCGTGCGCAATGGCCAGTTGTTTGAGATCAAGTCAGCCGATATTTTGCAACCCGGCCCGGCGGCGTTGACCGATGGCGTGCGTCAACTGCACGCACTCATGGCGCAATGGGTGAATCGATATGCTTGAGGAGTGGTCTCGCCGGCGCACCTGGGTGGGTCTGGCGCTGGTTTGCGCCGCCTGGGGGTCGACTGCCTGGGGGTCGACTGCCTGGGGTCAAACGGTGGTGCGCGACGACACCCGCCGACCCACTCTTTTTTCGGCGCCGCCGCAGCGCGTGGTCAGCTTGTTGCCGGCGATGACCGAAGTGGTGTGCGAATTGGGGGCGTGCGACCGCCTGGTGGGGGTGGATCGGCACTCGAACCATCCCGCCTCGGTGCGCAGTTTGCCGCGTCTGGGCGGTTTGGAGGACACGCCGCTTGAAACCTTGTTGAAACTGCAACCCGACTTGGTCTTGGTGGCGGGCTCGGCCCGCCTTTTGCCGCGCTTGCAAAGCCTGGGATTGCGGGTGATGGTGTTTGAGCCGCGCGATCTGCAAGACACCGAGCGCATGGCGCGCAGCCTGTCCATGGCTTTGACCGGCTCGGTGCAGGCCTGGGTCGATCATGAGCAACGTCAGCAGCGGGCCTGGCAGGCTTTGGCGGCGCGCACGCCACCTCGCTGGCGACATGCGAGTGTGTACATTGAAGTGGGCGAAGGGCCGTATGTGGCCGCCGAGAGTTCGTTCATGGGTGAGGGTTTGCGTCGCGCAGGGCTGCGTTCTGCCGTGCCCGGTGATTGGGGGCCCTTTCCGCGCCTGAGCCCCGAGTGGATCTGGCGTGCCGGACCCGACTGGATCGTGTTGGGTAGCACGGCCGCGCCGGTGTCGCGCCGACCCGGCTGGGGTCAATTGGCGGCGGTCCAGGGAAACCGGGTTTGTGTGCTGTCCCCGGATCAGATGGACACGCTGGTCAGACCCGGACCGCGATTGCCTGAGGGCATCGGGGCGATCCTCGATTGCATGCAGGCTCAGCCAAAATGACGACCATGAAGACGAGTCTGACCCGAAACTCACCGTCAGCCATGCACCTGGCGCATTGGCATGTCGCCATGTTGGGGTTGGGGTGGGTGGTCGTGGCGATGGGGTTGGCGGTGGGGAGCGAGGGCTGGGGCTGGCCTCAAGGCGCCGATGCTCACATCATTTTGTGGGAGTTGCGCCTGCCCCGAACTTGGGGAGCCTGGTTGGCCGGGGCTCTGTTGGGACTCGCCGGAGCGCTGGGCCAATCGATCTTTCGCAATCCTTTGGCGGATCCCTATCTGTTGGGGAGTGCCTCGGGGGCCGGTCTGGGTGTGGCTTTGGGGTTGGTGGCTGCGCACGGTTGGGTGGGCGGGTTCCCATGGTGGCTGCGCTGGGGCAGCGGTGGCTTGGCCTTTGCCGGTGCGTGGCTGGCGATTGCGCTGGCTCTGTGGTGGTCTCGCGGATTGACCCACACACCCAGGTTGCTGCTGTCGGGTGTGGTGGTGGGCGTGGTGTTATCGGCCTTGACATCGGCCTTGATGGTGCGGGTGCCGCAAGCTTGGGCAGGCTTTCAGTCGTTCATGCTGGGCACGACCCAAGCCATGGATCAGCCAGCGCTGGGGGTGCTGGCACTGGGTTTGCTGATTTGTCTGGCCGTGGCCCTGCGATGGGCCCGGGTGCTCGATGTGTTGAGTTTGGGCGAAGCCACTGCGCAATCTTTGGGCCTGAACCTGGGACGGGCGCGGTGGGGATTGCTTTTGAGCATGACCCTGGCCACTTCGTTGGCGGTCTCACACACCGGTTTGATTGCCTTTGTCGGACTGGCTGCGCCGCACCTGGTGCGCACGCTGGGGCTGCGGCGACCTTCGGTGATGCTCACCTTGTCGGCCTGGGCGGGCGGTTTGTTGCTGGCTGCAGCCGATTTGGTATCACGATGGTGGTGGTCCCCGCTCGAGTGGCCCGTGGGGGTGCTCACTGCGCTGATCGGTGGTCTGTACCTGTTGTATGCCTTGCGGCGGCGTTCCGAGAGGTGGGCATGAGCGAACAAAGTCCATCGATGGCGGCGCTGAGTGCGCTCGAACTGGGCGTGCAGTTGGGGGCACGTCAGGTGTTGCAGGGCATCACCTTCGATCTGGCGCCCGCCGCCTGGTGGTGCGTGTGCGGGCCCAACGGTTCGGGCAAATCCACGCTCTTGCGGGCTCTGGCCGGGATTCAATCGCACGCTGGTGTCGTCAAACTTGGAGGTCGACCCCGTACCGATCATCGCCCGGAACAAAGGGCTTTGGAGTTGGCCTGGATGGGGCAAGCCGAGCCCGTGCCGCATGACCTCACGGTGGCCGAGGTAGCCTTGCTGGGGCGCTGGCCTCATGCTCACGCAGGTTTGAGCCCCTCACAGGCCGACGCAGGGGTGGTCGAGCAGGTTTTGCGTGAATTGGGTTTGCAAGACCTGGCGGACCGCCCTCTGGGGCAGTTGTCGGGTGGTGAATGTCAGCGTGCTTTGCTGGCGCGAGCCCTGACGGTCCAAGCCCGCGTCATGTTGTTCGATGAGCCCCTGAATCACTTGGACCTGCCCCACCAGCAAGTCTGTTTGCGGGGTTTGCGGCGTGCGTGTGCTGAGGGGGCTTTGGCGGTCACGGTGATGCACGAACTTCATCACGCCATGGCCGCCGATGGTTTGCTGGTCATGCACCAAGGCCGGTTGTTGCATCAGGGCACCCCCGGAGATGTGCTGACGCGAGAAGCTTTGCAAGAAGCTTTCGGGATGCGCTTGGCCTTTCATGCCATCGACACCCACGGGACAGCGCCGCGTTGGGTGGTCTTGCCCGAGCCGCTTTCTTGACCATAATCCCGTGCAAGGGCGGTCTCTGTCAGACCGACGGCTCGCAGGAGACAGCATGACACAAGCCAGCAAGCTGGTTCAGGACAAAGTGGTGTTGGTGACGGGCGCCGGGGGTGGCATCGGGCGCGACATCGCCATGGCCATGGCGCGCGAAGGCGCCCGGGTGGTGGTCAATGACATCGGCGCCTCGGTCAGTGGTGAAGGGCACAGCGACGGTCCGGCCCAGCAAGTCGTCAATGACCTCAAGGCGCTGGGGGCTCAGGCGGTGGCCAGCACGGAGAGCGTGGCCGAGGCCGCCAGCGCCGCACGCATCGTGCAGTGCGCCCTCGATCATTTTGGCCGCATTGATGTGGTGGTGAACAACGCCGGCATCTTGCGCGACCGGTTTTTTCACAAAATGAGCATCGACGAGTGGGATGCGGTGATCAAAGTCCACCTCTACGGCGCGTACTTTGTCAGCCGTGCGGCTGCGACGCACTTCAAAGAGCAGTCATCGGGTTGCTTCATCCACATGACGTCAACTTCGGGCTTGGTGGGTAACCTGGGTCAAGCCAACTATGCGGCGGCCAAATTGGGCATCACCGCATTGTCCAAATCGATCGCCCTCGACATGCAAAAGTTCAATGTGCGCTCCAATTGCATCTCTCCCTTTGCCTGGAGCCGCATGATCGGATCGATCCCGACCGATACGCCCGAGCAGCAGGCTCGGGTCGAACGCATCAAACAAATGACCCCGGCCAAAATTGCCCCCCTGGCCGTGGCCCTGGCCAGTGATGCGGCGCACGGGACCAATGGGCAGATTTTTGCCGTGCGCAACAATGAAATCTTTCTCATCAGCCAGCCACGACCGTTGCGCTCGGTGCATCGAGGCGAGGGCTGGACCCCGCAAGATGTGCTCGCACACGCTCTGCCGGCCTTGCAAGCCAGCTATTTCGGTCTGGATCGCTCGGCCGATGTGTTCAGCTGGGACCCGATTTGAAAGGCCAACCATGAGCAGCGTATCGCAGGGCGTGCAAGCCCAATATCAGCAGGCCCTCGACGAGGGGCGTTTTGTGGTTCAGCGGTGTGGCGGTTGCGCTCAGGCTGTGCATTTCCCGCGCGAAGTTTGTCCGAATTGCGGAGGCGATGACTTGGCTTTTGTAGCCGCCAGCGGCATGGGCACGGTGTATGCCGTGACCACGGTGCGGCGCAAGACCGATGCAGGTGGCGACCTGAATGTGTCACTGATTGATCTCGATGAAGGTCCGCGCCTGATGAGTCGGGTGGCCAATCTGCACCCTGATCAGGTGCGCATTGGCATGCGCGTGCGTGCGCGCATCGCAACAGAGCAGGGGCAGAGCTTGCTGGTGTTTGACGCCGAAGGACTTCAACCATGAACCTGAACGATTTGCGTGGCCAGACGGCGGTGGTCGGGGTGGGCACCTTCGGGTGCGGCGAAGCGCATGGTTACACCGACATGGAGTTGCTGGCCCGCTCGGCCCAGCAAGCTGTGCGCGAGGCCGGTTTGAGCATGAAAGACATCGATGGTGTGTGCACCGCCAGCGTGTCGTCGGCCATGTGGGGTCTGGCTGTGCCCGAATACCTGGGACTGAACGCCCGTTTCATCGACAGCACGATGATTGGCGGCTCCAGCTTTGTCGCCCATTTGTTGCCCGCCATGCTGGCGCTCTACAGCGGCCAATGCCATGCTGTGTTGGTGTGTTATGGAAGTACCCAGCGTAGTTCGACTTTTGGCCGCAAAGAAATCAACGCCAGTCGAAAGTTTCTGGATCCGATGCCGTTTGAGCATCCTTACCAGCCCATGATGCCGGCCAGCGCCTATGCCTTGGCTGCGTCCCGGCACATGCACCAGTACGGCACCACCCGAGAGCAGTTGGCCGAGGTGGCCGTGGCGGCGCGCGCCTGGGCGCAACTCAACCCCGAGGCTTATGCTCGAGAACCTCTGACGGTGTCCCAAGTGCTTGATTCGCGCATGGTCTCCGACCCCTTGAGCGTGCGCGATTGTTGCCTGGTGACCGATGGCGGAGGTGCGTATGTGTTGGTGCGCGCCGACCGCGCCCGGCACCTGAAGCAAAAGCCGGTGTATGTGCTGGGTTCAGCCACCGCCACCTGGCACCGCCAGATCGCCTGCATGCCCGACCTGACGGTCAGCGCTGCCGCCCAATCGGGGCAGCAAGCTTACGCCATGGCGGGACTGGGGCCGGCCGACATCGATGTGCTGGCTCTGTACGACGCTTTCACCATCAACACCCTGATGTTCCTCGAGGATCTGGGTTTTTGCCCTAAAGGCGAAGGCGGCGCGTTTGTGCAAGGAGGTGCGATTGCTCCCGGGGGGCGCTTGGCGGTCAATACCAATGGCGGCGGTCTGTCTTGCGTGCATCCAGGGATGTACGGCATTTTTTGCTTGATCGAAGCGGTGCGCCAGTTGCGCGGAGATTGCGGGGGACGTCAGGTGGTCGGGGCGCAAACGGCGCTGGTCAATGGCAACGGAGGCACCTTGTCGAGCCAGTCGACGGCGGTGTTGGGCACCGAAATAACCCTTTAGAAATCCTGCGCTCACGGGGCTGAATACCCTTCTCTTCGCACCCGACAGGGGCGTTGCCCAAGACCTAAAATGCGCAAATGGAAGAAATCCGACACCTTGATCCTGCCTTGTTGCCCCAGTTGCAACAATGGACCGGACGCACTGAAACCTTGCGCGATCTGATCACGCCAGCCCCGTTGCGGGCCATGGCGGCGACGCTCGATCGGGCGGATCCCGAACCTGTCGCTGGCACCGCCTTGCCCTTTTTATGGCATTGGCTGTTTTTTTTGCCGCACCATCGCCAAAGCGAGATTGGCCCCGATGGTCATGCCAGGCGGGGTGGTTTTTTGCCGCCCGTGCCTTTGCCCCGTCGAATGTGGGCGGGTGGCCGGCTGAGTTGGTCCGCCGACCACCCTTTGCGCGTCGGGCAAGATGTGCAGCGTTTGTCTACCATCCAGTCGGTCACTCACAAATCCGGGCGCACGGGAGACCTGTTGTTTGTCTTGGTGCAGCATCAGGTCAGTAACGCGCAGGGCTTGGCCCTGACCGAAGAGCACGACATTGTTTATCGCGCCGCCGCCCAACCAGGCGACCCGGTGCCCGCGCCCACAGCCGCCGAGGCAGGAGCCGCATGGCAGCGCGAGGTCACCCCCGACGACGTGCTGCTGTTTCGTTATTCGGCCCTGACCTTCAATGGTCATCGCATCCACTACGATCGCCGCTATGTCACCGAAGTCGAGGGCTACCCCGGCCTGATCGTACACGGGCCGCTGATCGCCAGCCTGCTCATGGACCTGTTGCGACGCCATGCCCCAGATGCCTTTGTGACTCGCTTTGAATTCAAGGCCGTCCGACCGACTTTTGATTTGCATCCTTTCCGCCTGAATGGTCAACCCGGCGCAGACGGCAAAACCATCCGCTTGTGGGCGCAAGACCACGAGGGCTGGCTGACCATGCAAGCCACCGCCACCCTGGCCTGATTTTTTACCCCATCCATGAAACACACCCCTGACGCTTATCAAGACATTCGCGACGCCGTGCGCGACCTTTGCCAACAATTTCCCGACGAGTACCACCGCAAGATTGACGAGCAACGCGCTTATCCCGAAGCCTTCGTGGATGCCCTGACCCAGGCGGGCTGGATGGCCGCACTCATCCCCCAGGAGTATGGTGGATCCGGGCTGGGCCTGGCCGAGGCCTCGGTGATCATGGAAGAAATCAACCGCAATGGCGGTAACTCAGGCGCTTGTCATGGTCAGATGTACAACATGGGCACGCTGTTGCGCCATGGCTCGCAAGCTCAAAAAGAGTTTTACTTGCCCAAAATCGCCAGCGGAGAGTGGCGTTTGCAGTCGATGGGCGTGACCGAGCCCACCACCGGCACCGACACCACGAAGATCAAAACCACCGCGGTCAAAAAAGGCGACCGTTATGTGATCAATGGCCAAAAGGTATGGATCTCGCGTGTGCAGCATTCCGACTGGATGATCTTGCTGGCCCGCACCACCCCTCTGGCCGAGGTGCAGCGCAAGTCCGAAGGCATGTCGATTTTCATGGTTGATCTCAGGCAGGCCATCGGCAACGGCCTGACGGTGCGCCCGATTTTGAACATGGTCAACCACGAGACCAACGAGTTGTTCTTCGAAAATCTCGAAATCCCGGTCGAAAATCTGATTGGTCAAGAGGGGCAAGGTTTCAAGTACATCCTCGACGGGCTCAACGCCGAGCGCACGCTGATTGCTGCCGAGTGCATCGGTGACGGGTATTGGTTCATTGACCGTGTCGCCAAATACGCCAAAGAGCGCGTGGTGTTTGGACGTCCGATCGGTCAAAATCAGGGCGTTCAGTTTCCGATCGCCGAGGCTTACATCGAGGTCGAAGCCGCCAACCTGATGCGTTTCAAGGCTTGCCAATTGTTTGACGCGCATCAGCCTTGCGGGGCCGAGGCCAACATGGCGAAATACCTGGCCGCCAAGGCGTCGTGGGAGGCCGCTAATGTGTGTATCCAATACCACGGCGGGTTTGGCTTTGCTTGCGAGTACGACGTCGAGCGCAAGTTCCGTGAAACCCGCCTGTATCAGGTGGCCCCGATCTCAACCAACCTGATTTACTCTTACATCGCCGAGCATGTGCTGGGTTTGCCGCGCTCGTTCTGAAAGATTGCCATGACCCGACCCCTCGATGGCATCACGGTGGTTTCGCTCGAACACGCGATTGCGGCCCCGTTCTGTACCCGCCAATTGGCTGATCTCGGGGCGCGTGTGATCAAGGTCGAACGCCCGGGTGCGGGCGATTTTGCTCGCGCTTACGACACCCGCGTCACTGGCGAGTCCTCGCACTTCGTCTGGACCAACCGGTCCAAAGAAAGCCTGACGCTGGACTTGAAACACCCGCAGGCTCTGGCGGCCTTGCACAAGCTGCTGGCCAGCGCCGACGTGCTGGTGCAAAACCTGGCGCCTGGTGCTGCCGCCCGCATGGGTTTGTCGTTTGAGGCTCTGAATCCTACATGGCCCCGTCTGATCGTGTGCGACATCTCGGGCTACGGCGACAACGGACCCTACCGTGACAAAAAAGCCTACGACTTGCTGATCCAGAGTGAGGCCGGATTTTTGTCGGTCACGGGCACCCCCGAAACCCCCAGCAAAGCGGGCAACTCGGTGGCTGACATCGCAGCCGGGATGTACGCTTACACCAACATTTTGTCGGCGCTGTTGTTGCGCGACAAGACCGGGCAAGGCAGTCATGTCGATGTGTCCATGCTCGAAGCCCTGGGTGAGTGGATGAGCTTCCCGATGTACTACGCTTATCAGGGCGCCACACCGCCCGTGCGTGCCGGTGCCTCGCACGCCAGCATCTACCCCTATGGGCCTTTTCCGGCCGGCGACGGCGGCACGGTGATGCTGGGTTTGCAAAACGAGCGCGAGTGGAAAATCTTTTGCGACCAGGTGCTGTTGCAGCCCGGCTTGACCACCGACGAGCGTTTTGCCAGCAATTCACTGCGGCATCAAAACCGCAGTGCCCTCTATGCCCTGATCCAGCAGGCCTTTGCCAGCTTGAGCACCGGGCAGGTGGTGCAACGCCTTGAACAGGCAGGCATCGCCAACGCCCGCATGAACGACATGGCAGGCTTGTGGGCTCACCCGCAACTCAAGGCGCGTGACCGCTGGCGCGAGGTCGGCTCACCCGCCGGGCCGATCCCGGCACTGTTGCCCCCCGGACGCAACAGTGCATTCGAGTACCGCATGGATGCGGTACCCCGGGTGGGCGAGCACACCGAAGCCATCTTGCGTGAACTGGGTCTGAACGACGACGAACTGTCTGCTTTGCGGCAGGCCCAGGCCATTTGAAGGAAACCCCATGACCCATCCGAACGCCGAGTTGGCTCGTTTTGCCGCCGAGCTGAAATTTGAAGACATTCCCGAGCCGGTGGTGCGCCGTGCCGAAGACCTGCTGGTCGACTGGTTTGGTTCGGCGGTGGCAGGCCACGGCTCACGTGCTGTGGAATCGATGGCGAAATTTGTGGTCG
>JACCDX011336666.1_pt1 | contig 12603 bp, 9 predicted proteins | sample 7449681 | NCBI WGS metagenome assembly JACCDX01 (sample SAMN15323450, study PRJNA562643) | freshwater metagenome | isolation source: river surface water | place: USA:Blue River Watershed | collected 2017-08-18
ATTGCCGTCAAAGGCGATCCTTTAAAGGATATTCGGGTGCTGGAGCAGGTGGCAGGCGTCATTAAAGGCGGTGAACAGGTTCGCTGATTAACGCCCAACGATCTGACCTTGCATTCGCGGGCCGGCGCGGCATTCTGCACTGATGACCTTACCCACGATTTGCATCATCGGTGCCGGATGTTCCGGCTTTACCACTGCCAAGCGCCTTCAGGACTATGGCATCCCGTTTGAGATTTTCGAGGCGTCCGACAATATTGGCGGCAATTGGTATTATAACAATCCCAATGGCATGTCGGCCTGTTATCAAAGCCTGCATATCGATACCTCCAAATGGCGGCTGGCGTTTGAAGATTATCCTGTGCCGGCGGACTGGCCAGATTATCCGCATCACGCCCAATTGCTCCGCTATTTTCATGACTATGTCGACCATTTCGGCCTGCGTCCGCACATCCGCTTCAACACGCGGGTCGACAAAGCGGTGCGCCGCGCAGGCGGGGGCTGGGAAGTCACCCTTTCAACGGGCGAGGTCCGATGCTTTGATGCGCTGGCTGTCTGCAACGGCCATCACTGGGCCGCGCGCATCCCCGATTATCCGGGCCAGTTCTCCGGCCCGCAAATCCATTCGCACAATTATCGCAGCCCGTTCGAGCCGATTGATTGCGTGCGCAAACGCGTTCTCGTTGTGGGGATGGGCAATAGCGCGATGGATATCGCCTCAGAACTCTCGCAGCGGCCCATTGCCGAAAAACTCTTTGTCTCCACCCGCCGCGGCGTTTGGGTCTTCCCGAAATATTATAAAGGCCAGCCGCTAGACAAAAACCCGGCCCCAGCCTGGATGCCCAAGTGGCTCCGCCAAAAGCTGGGGGAAAAGCTGATCAAAGGTCTGGTCGGGCGGATGAGCGATTATGGGCTGCCGGAACCTGAAATTGGTCCGTTTGAAAGCCATGGCACCGTTTCTGGCGAATTTCTTCTGCGGGCAGGATCTGGCGACCTCACGATGAAACCGGGCATTGATCGGCTCGACGGCGATGGCGTGATCTTCACCGATGGCAGCCGGGAACCGGTCGACGTGATTATCTGGGCAACGGGCTATGACATTAAGTTCCCGTTTTTTGAGGATCCGGACTTGCAGGCAGATGCGGACAACCGCCCCCCGCCCTTGTTCAAGCGGATCATGAAACCGGGCGTGCCCGACCTTTTTTATCTGGGGCTGGCTCAACCCTTGCCGACGCTGGTGAATTTTGCGGAGCAACAATCCAAACTGGTTGCCGCCTATCTCGCCGGCCACTACGCGCCGCCGCCCGAAGAGGAAATGCACCGGATCATCCGTGCCGATGAAGATTATTATACCGGCCAATATTATGCGGCGCGGCGCCACACCATCCAGCTCGACTTCGACCATTATTGCCGCGCGCTCACGAAAGAGCTCGAAAAAGGCGCAAAGCGCGCCAAAGCCCAGGGCCATCGCTTACCCGTACCCGCCTTGGGCAGCGCCATAGCAGCATGAAGAAGCTCTGGATCATATTGACGGCTTGGCTGCCATTGCCGGTCGTGGCGCAAGCGCCCGGCTGGGTGCTGATTGGCCAAAGCGCAGGGGGACGTCAGATTTTTGTCGACCCTACGAGCCTCAAGGCGCAATTCCCGTTGGCAGGACTGCGCGAATTTCCGGCCGTCCAGCTTGCGGTTGAGATGCGGGGGCCGGGGACGCGGGGGTCGGTGGAACAGGTCCGCTACAGCTTCAACTGCAAATCGCGCAGCGCCGTGGCGCTTCAATATCAGCGGATCGCGGGCGGCAAACAATCGCATAACTGGCGCGGCGCAGACCTTGCCGGAAAATATGAAGCCATTGCGCCGGGCACGTTGGTGGATATGGCGCTGAGCTTTGCCTGTTCGGGTGGCAAGCTCCCCGTGCGGCCCAAACTCTCTCCAGCCGAAGGCGGGGAGGCGAAGGAAGAGGAAACCAACTGACGATGCCAAGCAATGATGCATTCGTTTCCGTGCGATTCGCATCGGGCGACACAACCTGCTAGCGCGGTTGCATGCCTTCAACCGCTGCCTCGGCCTCTCGCGATATCCTGACCCGCCTTCACGAGGTGATGGCGTCGCGAACCAGCGCGCAAGCCAAACTCAACCAGGTCGTGGCAGTCATTGCAGAAGTATTGAAGAGCGAAGTCTGCTCCATCTATCTGCGCCGCGACGGGTTATTGGAGCTCTTCGCCACCAAAGGGCTGAAGCAAGAGGCGGTGCACGTCACCAAGCTTGCCATGGGCGAAGGGCTTGTCGGCACGATTGCGGATCAGGTGGCGACGCTCAACCTCGACGAAGCGACCAGCCACCCCGATTTTGCCTATAAGCCCGAAACGGGCGAAGAATTGTTCCATAGCTTTGCTGGCGTGCCGATCATCCGCAAAGAAGATGCGGTCGGCGTGCTTTGCGTCCAGCATGTCGAATCGCGCCGGTATGAAGAGCTGGAGATTGAAGCGCTGCAAACCGTGGCGATGGTGCTTTCAGAGCTCATCGCCAATGCCGGGCTCATCGACAATGCTGAGCGGCGCGGCAGCAAGGTGCAAGATACGTCATCCCAACGGCTGACGGGCCTGAAGCTAGTTGATGGCATGGCCGCGGGCTTTGCCGTGTTTCACCAGCCACGCGTCACCATTGAGCATACGGTAGCCGAAGATATCGAGGCAGAGCGCCACCGCGTCTATGCCGCGTTTGACAAGATGCGCGAACAGATTGAGCGCATGGCAAGCGAAGCCGAATTCGGCGTCGAGGGTGAGCATCGTGAGGTGCTCGAGATGTACAAGATGTTTGCCTATGACGAAGGCTGGCGTCGGCGCATCAACGAAGCCATCGACAGCGGGCTGACCGCCGAAGCCGCGATTGAACGCGTCCAGCAGCGCACCCGGATGCGGATGCGCCAGATTGATGACCCGCTGCTTGCGGACCGGATGCATGATCTGGAAGACATGGCGAACCGGCTGCTGCGCATCGTTTCTGGCCAATTGGGGTCAGCCGCGCAGGCGGGGCTGCGGCAAGATACGATCCTCATCGCGCGTAATCTCGGGCCGGCTGAGCTGCTGGAATATGACCGGCGGCGGCTGAAGGGCGTTGTGCTGGAAGAAGGTTCGCTAACTGCGCATGTGACGATCGTGGCCCGCGCCATGGGCGTGCCAGTGCTGGGCCGCGTCAAGGGCGTCCGCCGGATCATTAGCGAGGGTGATCTGGTGCTGCTGGATGTGGGCCAAGCCGCGGCCTTTGTGCGTCCCAGCCCGGCGATGGAAGAGGCGTTCGAAAGCCGGCTTCTAACCTCGCAGAAACGCCGCGCGGCCTATGCCGCGATGAAGGCGCAGCCGCCCGTCACCAAGGATGATGTCCGCATCACCCTGATGGTCAATGCGGGTTTGCGCGACGATGTCGGCCAACTTGATGTGACGGGCGCTGATGGCATTGGCTTGTTCCGCACCGAGTTTCAGTTCCTTGTTTCCGCGACCATGCCGCAGCGGGAACGCCAGCAGCGGCTTTATCGCGACGTCCTCGACGCAGCAGGGGATCGCCCAGTTGTATTCCGAACGGTCGATATCGGCGGCGATAAGGCGCTGCCCTATCTACGATTCGATGGCGAGGCCGAGGAAAATCCCGCCATGGGCTGGCGCGCCCTGCGTCTCGCTTTGGGACGCGACGGCCTGATGAAGGCCCAGGCCCGTGCGCTCATTGAGGCAGCGGCCGGCCGCACGTTGAACGTTATGTTCCCCATGGTCTCTGAGCCCTGGGAATTTGACGAGGCAAAGGCGATTTTCGAAAAGCAGCGGGAATGGATTGCGCGGCAAGGGCGCCAGCTTCCGGCGCGCATCCGTTATGGCACCATGCTCGAGGTCCCGGCGCTTGCTGAAACGCTCGACCTGCTGTTGCCGCGCATTGACTTTCTGTCTATTGGCACCAACGATCTGACCCAGTTCCTGTTCGCCGCCGATCGCGCAAATCCGCGGTTAGCCGAGCGTTATGACTGGCTTTCGCCTGCCATTTTGCGCTTTTTGAAGCGGATTGTTTCAACCTGTCAGGCAGCTGATGTGCCGGTGACGATCTGCGGCGAAATGGGCGGCCGTTCGCTTGAAGCGATGGCCCTGATTGGGCTCGGCATCGAACGCCTGTCGATCACGCCCGCCGCGGTTGCTCCTGTCAAGGCGATGATCCGCTCGCTTGATCTGGCAGCCGCTCGCGCGATGATGGCGGAGGTGTTGAACCACCCGCCGCAAAACATGCGCGCCACCCTGACAGACTGGGCGCGTGACCACGGGGTGGATGTCGCATAACGCCAATTGTTATGCCTCGCCCCCCCTGTTAAACTATGCTATCCCCTACAAATTAGAGATAATCGGGCGTAACAACAGGACGACCCGAAGGGTGCCACGGAGCAAAAGATGGCGGACTTGATGGATGACGGGTCGATAGCGCCTGTCGAACGGGTCGGGGAAAAGCTGCGCGCAGCACGGCTCGCCGCCGGGCTGAACTTAAGCGATGTCGCCCAAACCACGCGGATTCCATTGCGCCATCTGGATGCCATTGAGCAGAGCCAGTTCGATTCCCTACCTTCCTTCACCTATGCCGCAGGCTTTGTTCGGGCCTATGCGCGGGCCGTTGGGGCCGATGAAGCTGAATTAGGCAATGCGCTGCGCAGTGAGCTTGGCCGCTACAATGAGTTCAGCCATGCCGCCAGCTATGACGAGGTTGCAGACCCAGCCCGGATCCCGCCGCGCTGGCTTGCTTGGACAGCTGCAGCCCTGTTGGTCCTGTTCCTCGGCGGCTATAGCCTTTGGCGCTCGGCTTTGCTGGATGGCGACACCACGCCCCCGGTTGCGCCCCCCCGGCCAGCCCCGGCTAAAATAGCGACTCCCACCCCAGCGCCAGCGCTCACCGGTCCGGTTGTGTTGACCGCGCGCGAAGATGTGTGGTTCCGCATTTACGATCGACAGGACAAGGTTTTGTTCGAAGGGATCAAGAAGAAGGGCGAAAGCTATTCGATCCCCGCTGACGCCGATACGCCCATGATCCGAACGGGTCGCGCCGATCAGATTGATGTGACCCTGGGCGGCAAAGCTCTTGCGTCGCTCGGGCCGGCCAACCGAACTGTCAAAGACGTCGTGCTGACGGCTGCCGCGTTGACCGCGCGGGCGGCCGACACCAAAGCGACCGAGGCTGGCAACGCCTCGCCTTCTGCGCCGGGACTCCGCGCACCGGCCGCGCCAACACCGGCCGGCGGTGTGCCTGTTCGCCCGACTGACGCGACAGGCGGTGCACCCCAACCTTGATCAGCGGCGCGCTCTGCGCCAATGTCCGCCAATCTTGATTTCAAAGGTTGGTTCTTCATGCGTCAAAGCCTTATTCTGCTTGCTCTGATGTCCGCGGTTGCCACCGCGCCCCTCGCGGCCCAAACGTCGCCGATCGATCAGCGCATCGGCAAGCTCGAACGCGAAATGCGTGCCGTCCAGCGCAAGGTCTTTCCGGGAGGGCCGCAGATTCAGCCCGAAATCGGCCCGCTCGATACGGGTGATGCAGGGACAGCTGCCCCCGCTTCGGCGCCGCTGACGGACCTTACATCGCGTGTCGATGCCTTGGAGGCTCAGTTGCGCATGCTGACGGGCCAAGTCGAAACGGATGGCAATCGGCTCCGCAAGTTGGAAGAGGCGCTGAAGGCATTTCAGTCAACCACCGACACGCGGCTCAAAGCGCTGGAGCCCACCCCACCGCCAGTGGTCACCGAAACGCCGGCGCCAACCATGGTAACCCCCGCGCCTACCGCTTCCGGTGCGGATACAGAGACGGGCGGCACGTCGCCTGTCATCGTTGAGAATATTCCTCAAGTCGCCACACCGCCACGGGCAACACCGGCAGCAGCGCCACGCGCCAATCCTGCCCCTCCACAAACGGCGGCTGTCCGCGACGTCGCCGCCCGTAAGGCGTTGGTTGACGCGGTTGAAGTCCCGGCGTCAGGCGATGCTGCCGAGGATGCGTATAGCTATGGCTTCCGCCTTTGGCAGGCAAAGCTTTACCCTGAATCGCAGGCGAAGCTGAAGGACTATATTAGCAAATATCCAAGGCACAGCCGCATCAGCCATGCGCGCAACTTGCTGGGCCGGTCTTATCTGGATGAAGGAAAGCCCGCGCTTGCCTCTGTCGCATTTTATGAAAACTATACCAAAAACCCAGAAGGCCCGCGCGCCTCGGAAAGCCTTTATTATCTGGGCGTCGCGCTCACCCGGCTCAAAAAATTGCCTGATGCGTGTAAGGTCTATGACGAATTTGACGATGTCTATGGCAAGTCGGCCTCGGCCGACCTGAAAGCGCGTGTCGCAAAGGGCCGACTTGACGCCAAGTGCAGCTGAGCACGGCCGAAGCTGACGGGGCAGCTGGTCGCTTGATGCCCCCCTCGGTCCTTTCCCGGTTTCGGGCTGATCTGGCGCGGCTCTGCGCGCCAGATGCCCGGCTGGGCCTTGCCGTGTCAGGCGGACCAGATAGCCTTGCGCTGTTGCTCCTCGCGCACGCAAGCGGGGCGGCGATCGAAGCGGCGACTGTTGACCATCGCCTGCGTCCGGAAGCTGCAGAAGAAGCGCAGTTCGTCGCGCGCCTCTGTGGACAGTGGGGCATTCGGCATACGATCCTACCGCTCCAGCACCCGCCCAGTGGCAATATATCGGCATGGGCGCGGCATGCACGCTATGCCGCGCTGGAAGATTGGCGCGCCGCCCATGGGCTCGATGTGCTTGTCACGGCGCATCACGCCGATGACCAATTGGAAACCATCATCATGCGGCTCAACCGCGGCGCAGGCCTTGCAGGCGTTGCCGGCATCCGCGCGCAGCGGGATCGGATCGTCCGCCCCCTTTTAGGGTGGCGAAAAGCCGAATTAACGGCACTTGTGGAGGCAGCGGGGATCACGCCTGTCGATGATCCAAGCAATAAAGATGACCGGTTTGACCGCGCGCGTCTACGAAAAGCATTGGCGCAGGCGGACTGGCTTGACCCGGTCGCTGCCAGCAAGTCCGCCCATGCTTTGGGAAGCGCCGAGGCCGCTTTGGCCTGGGCCGCAACTCAAGAGGCCGAGCGGCGGATTTCAAAAACGGCCAAAGGCAGCCTCAAGCTTGACCCGCAAGACTTGCCTTTTGAGCTGTTACGACGGTTGGTGCGCGATTGCCTTTGCCAGATTGCGCCCGATAGCACGCCTCGGGACGATGAACTTCATCGGCTGATCGCCCGACTTGAGGCGGGCGAGGTCGCCACGCTGGCCGGCGTCAAGGCCGCTGGCGGACAGTATTGGCAGTTCACCAAAGTAGCGCCTCCGCGCCCCATCAAGAGAAATTCATGATTCGCTGCATTGTCATTAAGCCGTTGCTGCCTATCTTGGGGCTACGAAAGGCGGTTTAGATTATGGACGACGACAAAGGCCCTCAAATGTCCCCTTGGATGCGGAGCCTTGCAATCTGGGTTGCGATACTTGCAGCGCTTGCGCTGTTTGTCTCAATCTTTGAAGGCCGTAATTCGGGCGGAGCGGGCGAGACGATCGCCTATTCAGACTTTGTCTCGCGCGTCGAACAAGGGACGGTCAAATCCGTTGTCCAGTCAGGCGATGTGATTTCGGGCACGCTGAAAAGCGGCGATGAGTTCAAAACCTATGCCGTGCCAGACCCGCAATTTGCTCAGCGCATGATTGCCGCAGGCGTAGAGTTTACGGGCCGCCCAGAAGAAAGCCCGTCTTTCCTCCAATTCCTCCTGTATCAATCGCTGCCGATTTTGTTGTTCTTGGGGCTTGGCTATCTCGTTATGCGTCAGATGCAAAAGGGCGCGGGTTCTGGCGCGATGGGCTTTGGCAAGAGCCGCGCGAAGATGCTGACCGAAAAGCAGGGCCGGGTGACCTTTGACGATGTTGCGGGCATTGATGAAGCGCGCGAAGAACTTCAGGAAATCGTCGACTTTTTGAAAGACCCCAGCAAATTCTCGCGCCTTGGCGGCAAGATCCCCAAAGGCGCGCTGCTCGTGGGTTCGCCCGGTACGGGCAAAACGTTGCTCGCGCGCGCCATTGCAGGGGAAGCCAATGTCCCCTTCTTCACCATTTCCGGCTCTGACTTTGTTGAAATGTTCGTCGGCGTCGGCGCGAGCCGCGTGCGCGATATGTTTGAACAGGCAAAGAAATCGGCGCCGTGCATCGTCTTCATCGATGAAATTGACGCGGTCGGCCGTCATCGCGGCGCGGGGCTTGGCAATGGCAATGATGAGCGCGAACAGACGCTGAACCAGCTGCTCGTCGAAATGGATGGTTTTGAGGCGAATGAAGGCATCATCATCATCGCCGCGACCAACCGCCCTGATGTGCTTGACCCCGCGCTTCTGCGCCCGGGCCGTTTTGACCGTCAGGTTGTGGTGCCGCGCCCAGACATTGAAGGCCGTGAGAAGATCCTCGCCGTTCATATGAAGAAGGTGCCGCTGGCACCGGATGTCGACTCGCGGGTGATTGCGCGCGGTACGCCGGGCTTTTCGGGTGCTGACCTTGCGAACCTTGTGAACGAAGCCGCGCTGATGGCGGCCCGTAAGGGCAAGCGCCTTGTTGCCATGGCCGAGTTCGAAGAGTCCAAGGACAAGGTGATGATGGGCGCTGAGCGCAAGTCCATGGTGATGACCGAGGATGAAAAGCGCATGACCGCTTATCATGAAGCGGGCCACGCGATCGTCTCGATCCATGAACCGGCATCTGACCCCATCCACAAGGCAACGATCATCCCGCGCGGGCGGGCGCTTGGCATGGTGATGCGTCTGCCGGAACGGGACAATTATAGCTACCACCGCGACAAGATGTACGCGAACCTCTCCGTTTCGATGGGCGGCCGCGTTGCGGAAGAGCTGATCTTCGGCTATGACAAGGTGTCGTCTGGCGCTTCGTCTGACATCCAATATGCGACGAACCTCGCGCGCGATATGGTGACACGCTGGGGTATGTCCGATGTCCTCGGCCCGCTCCAATATGCGGAAGCCGATGAGGAAGTTTTCCTCGGCTATTCGATGAACCGCAGCCGCCAAATGTCGAATGAAACAGCGGTGATGATTGATCAGGAGATCAAGCGCATCGTTGAAGGCGGCTATAATCAGGCGAAGAAGCTGCTGAAAAAGCATGTGAAGCAGCTTCATACGCTGGCCGAAGCGTTGCTCGAATATGAAACGCTTTCGGGCGACGAAATTAAGGCGCTCTTGGAAGAGGGCACCCGGCCGGATCGTTCGGGCGCAGGAAAGCCGCCTGCCCCCACGCTGCGGCCCGGGGGCACGTCGATCCCCAAGACCCGGCGCCAAACCGGTAATGTCGGGGGGCCAGCAGCCGAAGGGGCGTAACCAAGCGAGATGATGAATCCCCCTTCCCACGGACGGGAGGGGAGATTTCTCCCGTCACAAGGGGGTTATTGGGTCAATCCCAAAGCCAGCACCAGCGCGCCAAATAGCAGCAACGCGGCGGCTGCAAATGTCGCAAGCAAGCTCGTTCGCACAACGGCCCCAAATCGGTTGATCTGATAGGCGCCACGCAATTGCCGGTACATGTGGAAGACCGGATAGAGCACCAGCAGAAGCCCGGCAGCGCCTGATATCGCCGGCACCTGAATCGCAATGACACACGCCGAGGCGAGCAACGTCATGAACGCGATCGAATAGGTGACGAACACGGCATGGTCGAACAGGTAGAGATCGCGTCGCCAGAAAAAGAGCAACCACACAAAGGGCACGGATATCGGGATGAGCGCCCAGGAAAATTTATAGGCGTTTGACTGAACCTTGTAGAGCGTCAGCTGCGGGTTTTCGAGGCCGTGCCGGAAAATCGCATTCAACGCGGGGACGCCCAAATCCACCTTTACCCAATCGACCTCAACCCCGCCCGGCCCCAATGTTGACGCGGCCCCAGTCATCAGGCGTTGGCCTGTTGCGAGCGCCGATATTTCTTGGTCAAGGGACGCAACGGGCTGTCCCGCTTTGACCGCCTCGGCGCGGGCTGCTCGCAAACGTGCCATTTCAGCCGCTGCCTTGAGACGCTGCAGGGCAAGCCGCGACTCGGCAGCCGCGCGCGCGGTCTGCGGCGCAGGTGCTTTTTCCAGATGCGCCAAGCGCAGCTGCAACTGGTTCAAAGAAGGAACCATCCAGACTGCGCCCGTATCACCCTTGAGCGTAAGGAGCCGGACAATCTCCGCCTTTACATCGGCTATTTCCTGAGCCCGTCCTTCCGTAGCCTGTTGGGGTGTCAGGCGATCGTCCAGCTCCGGGCCTGTCGGCCCCAGCCAGCTAAAAACAGCCACCATCAAAAACACGCTGAACAGGAACAGCGCGAAGGGGGACACAAATTTTGCCCTCTCGCCATGGACATAGCGGCGGGTCAATTCTCCCGGACGCCAAGCGAGCAGCGGCAAGGTCCGCCAGATTTTCCCATCGAAATGGACGACGCCATGGACAATATCATGCCCGAATTCAGCAAGCGTGCGGTGGATCACAGCCTTTTGGCCGCAGGCGCTACAATAGCGTCCAGAAAGCGGGGCCGCACAATTGCGGCACGGCCCACGCCCATCGCTGCGGCTGCTCCCTGCGGGCGGCTCCACCGCCTGCGCGAGGGCAGCGCCGGTCACGACATCACCCAAAGCGTCGATTTCTCCCGTCATCGCCATAATATCGCAGGCGACCGTGCTTTTGTCAGCCGCTTTTGCGTTTTGCCGGGGCCTTTGCTACCCGAGCGCGATGACTGACACCTCCGATCCCGTTACCCTGATTGCTGATATGGCCCGTCGCGCCCGGGCTGCTGCCGCGGTGCTCGCCCAGACGCCAACGGTCCGCAAAGCGCAGGCGTTGCAAGCGGCGGCGCTGCAGTTGCGGGCGGATGCTGCCGCGATCCTCGCCGCCAACGCCAAGGACCTTGAGGCGGGAGCCGCCAATGGCCTGTCGCCCGCAATGCTCGATCGGTTGAAGCTCGACGCTGGGCGCCTAGAAGGCATCGCCGCGGGCGTCGAAGCCGTTGCCAGCCTGCCCGACCCGGTGGGCGATGTGATTGATGAGAGCGCGCGCCCCAATGGCCTTAAAATGTCGCGCGTGCGCGTGCCCTTGGGCGTGATTGGCATCATTTACGAAAGCCGCCCCAATGTGACAGCCGATGCCGCTGCCTTGTGCCTTGCCTCGGGCAATGCCGCGCTGCTGCGCGGCGGTAGTGAGGCGGTCCACAGCAACCGCGCCATCTTTGCAGCGTTGCAGGCGGGCATTGCAGCAGCGGGCCTGCCTGCGGATGCGGTGCAGCTTATCCCGACGCAGGACCGGGCGGCAGTCGGCGCGATGCTCGCGGCGCATGGCTTGATCGACATCATCATTCCGCGCGGCGGCAAGACGCTTGTCGCTCGCGTGCAGGATGAGGCCCGCGTCCCCGTGCTCGCGCATCTCGATGGCATCAACCACAGCTATGTCGACAAAGCGGCGGACGCCGACAAGGCCGCCGCGCTGGTCGTCAACGCCAAGCTGCGCCGCACCGGCATTTGTGGCGCGACCGAGACGCTGTTGATCGACCGCGCCTTTCCCGAGGCGCAAAAGGTCATCAAGGCGCTGGCCGACGCAGGGTGCGAACTGCGCGGCACGGATGAGGTCATCGCGCTCGAACCGCGCGTTATGCCTGCCTCAGATGCCGATTGGGACACCGAATATCTGGATGCCATTTGCACCGTCGGCTTGGTCGATGGGGTCGCAGGCGCGATGGCGCATATCGCGGCGCACGGCTCTCACCATACCGATGCCATCATCACCGAAGATGCCGCTACCGCCGAAGCCTTTTTGGCGGGCGTCGATTCGGCCATCGTGATGTGGAATGCCTCCACCCAATTTGCCGATGGCGGCGAATTTGGGCTGGGGGCCGAAATTGGCATTGCGACCGGGCGGCTCCATGCGCGCGGACCGGTCGCCTTGGAGGGGCTGACGACCTATAAATGGCTCGTCCGCGGCACCGGGCAGGTGCGCCCCTGATCAAGACTGGGCTTCTTGGCGGGTCGTTCAACCCCGCCCATGCGGCACACCGCCAGATCAGCCTTATGGCCGCCAAAGCGCTCGGGCTGGATGAGGTTTGGTGGCTGGTTTCCCCCGGAAATCCGTTGAAACCCAAAGCGGGCATGGCCCCCCTGGGTGTCCGGCTCCGCTCGGCCCGGAAGATGGCTCGGCGAAGTCCGATCCGGCCGACTGCAATTGAGCAACGGCTCGGCACGCGCTTTACGATTGATACGCTGAAGGCGTTGACGCGCCGCCACCCGGAACGCTGCTTTGTTTGGCTGATGGGAGCGGATAATCTTGCCCAGTTTAGCGACTGGAAGGACTGGCGGGGCATTGCCCGGACGATGCCGATTGCAGTTATCGCGCGTCCGGGATATGATGGCCCTGCCCGGGCGAGCCGCGCCATGGGTTGGCTTCGGGGGTTCGTCTGTCCCCGATCAGCCGCGAAACAATGGACGATGTGGAGACCGCCGGCGCTCGTGCTGCTGCGCTTTCGCCCCGATAAAACCTCCGCCACTGCGCTTCGCCGGGATGACCCCGATTGGCCGAACGCCTTTTCCC